>Ga0308403_1000307_pt1 | contig 20614 bp, 18 predicted proteins | sample HotsprSampleOSM3_FD_203470 | JGI IMG/M metagenome (GOLD analysis project Ga0308403, IMG submission 203470) | Hot spring phototrophic mat microbial communities from Octopus Spring, Yellowstone National Park, Wyoming, United States - 20060914_OS-M3 ... | reverse complement strand
CATCTCGCCTTTTTCGAGGTGCCAGCAGCCGATCCGCAAGTGCTGCAGACGGTAGTGCCTGCTACCTTCGGCGATGGCTGGTGGCGCGGCGCGCGGCGTTGGCTGACCGAGCGCGCGGCGCTGTACTTCTACATCCACGACGAGTCGGCGCTGCAGGTGAGCGTCGCGCTTGACAAGCTGCCGTACGCTGAAGCGGTGCAGGCGTTCTTGGACGACGAGCGGCGCGCTGTGAGCAAGGCTGAACGGCTTGACCTGTGGCATTTCGGCGCGCAAGGCTTCCACGCAGTGCAACTGAGCGCGGATTGCGTGCGCGTGCCGCCTTGTCTGCTGCCTGACGAGCCGTGCGTTGAGCAGGCGCCGCGCAAGCCGATCTGCGTCAGCGCTGCGCTGCAAAGCGTGCGCGTTGAGCGCGAGCGAATGTGGCAAGTCGCTGATGTTCAGCTGGGCAGCGGCGTACAGCTGATCGGCTTCAGCCTGCCTGAGATGGCGCGGCGCGGCAGCGCGATCTCAACTGTGACGGCTTGGCGCGCGTCCGAGCGGCTTGACGAGAACTATCATCAATTCGTCCATCTGGTGGATCAGACAGGTGCGCTGATCGCACAAGATGACTTTCCGCTCGGTCGCGGCGACTTTCCGACCAGCCGCTGGGCAATTGGGCAGCGCTGGACAGAGGCGGCGTATCTCGCGCTGCCTGACGACCTGCCTGAAGGCACCTATCGCGTCTTCACGGGCTGGTATCGCTTGATTGATGGCGCGCGGCTGCCTGTGCAAGGCGAGCAGCTCGGCGCGCGCGATGGCTTGGTCTACTTAGGCGAGATCAGCGTGCGTCAGTAGCGATGGCGAAGCCTTGCCACGACTCGGCGAAGGCGCGGATGGTCAGCTGTTGGCGCGCTGAGAGCTGGATGAACGGACGGCGCGCCTTCACGAATTGCGTCGCCGCTTCGACGCTGAGTCCGCACGCGATCAAGTAACAGATCACGAGCGATGGCGCGCGTCCGAGTCCGCCTGCGCAATGCACATACACACCGCGTCCTGCGCTGATATTGGCGTGAATGAATTGGACGCCGCGCTGCAGCTGCTCAAGGGCAGGCGGCGTGCCGTCGAAGGTCGGCAGCCAGAGATAGTGCGGCGCGTGAATGCCGCTCTGCCGATCATCCCACTCAACGCGCATGTTGACGAGCGCGCTGACCGACCATTCCTGCAATTTTGCCCAACCTGCCGCGTTGACCTGTCCGCCGAGCCACAAGCGGTCGGTCAGGCGCGTCAGGCGGCGAATCGGCGGCAGGCGACCGTGATCGCCAATGCGCGAGAGCGCATACCACACGCCGACCATCGGCTTGGAAAGCGCCCAGTCAGGCAAGGCTGCCGTCGCTTCTGCCAGAATGTTGATCTCAGACATCGTTCAGAGCTTTTTGTTGCCTTTCAAGCCGCTCGCCGCGGTATGAGCCAGCAAGCCGCTTTTGTAATCGTAGATCGTGCGCGCTTTCTCTTTGTACGCTTCAAGCGCAAGGCGAATCAGCTCATCCACCACTTGGCTAGGCGTCATGCCTTCCGCCTGCCACAGATAGAAAGCGAGCGAGCCAGGCAGCGTGTTGATCTCATTCACATAAGGCTGCTCATCTTTGAGCAAGAAGTCCACACGCGCTGTGCCGCGTCCGTCAATCGCGCGGAAGGCGCGCACTGCTAGCTGGCGGATTTGCTCAGTGAGCGCTTCAGGCAGTGGCGCAGGAATTTTGCGCTCAGCGCCTTTCATGCCTTTGGCAGCGCCGCCGCGCATATATTTTTCCTCATAGGTCAGGAATTCTTCAAAACTGATCGGTTGCTCCAAGAGCGAAGCGCGCACATCGGCATTGCCCAGCAGCGCGCAGTTGATCTCAAGCGCGCCTTCCAGCGCACGCTCAACGATCACTGCCCGATCCAAGCCAAAGGCGACGTCTAGCGCTGCTGCCGCTGCTTTCGCGTCCTTTGGACGGCTGATGCCGATGGACGAGCCGAGCGTATTCGGCTTGATGAACAGCGGATAGCCGAGCGCTTCAAGGCGCGCCAATATATCAGCGCGCGCGCTCAGCCATTCGGCGCGGCGCACCACCAGACCTTGCACAATTGGAATGCCGTGCGCGCTCAACACTGCTTTGGTCATCGCTTTATCGTTCGCCAACGCCGAAGCCAAGACGCCACAACCGACGTACGGAATGTCCGCCAGTTCTAGCAAGCCTTGCAGCGTGCCGTCTTCGCCATGCGAGCCATGTACAGCAGGAAACGCCACATCCAGCCGCTTGAGCGCGTTGCGCGCCAAGTAGCCTGCCAGCGGCGGCGTGATCATGCCGTGATGCGCAGGTATGGGCGAGATCAACGTCTCGCGCACGCCGATCAGCTCCTCGATCTTCTCGATTTGGAAAGTCTTGAGATCGTTCAGGGCAGGTCCTGTCAGCCACGTGCCTGACCGCGTGATGTAGATTGGAACGACCTCATACTTAGCAGGATCCAAGGCGCGCATGATCTGCTGTGCCGTCACGATGGAAACATCATGCTCAACAGAGCGGCTGCCGAAGATCACGCCGACGGTCAATTTTCGATTTGGAAGACTTGTCATGCAGTGAAAATCCTTTTTCAGTGGATGCTAAGCCGCGTAGGTATCAGGCAAGTCGGTCAGCATGAGCAGTGTATCGCCTGCCTGAGCGATGCTGCGATAGTAAGCAGTTGCCTCTTCAAGGTTCGCCACAACGCGCAAGCGCTCAGGCGGAAAACCTGCTGCTAACGCGCCTTCGCGCACAGCTGCCGTCTGCTGCGCGCCGATCAAGATGATATCTGTGGCAGTCTTCGCCATGTGCGCGCCAAGCGCGCGATTTGCCGCCTCGGCTTGCCCGCCTAGCTCGAACATGCCCGATGAGATGACAATGCGCCGCGCGCTGTGCGTATGCAACGCCAATACATCGAGCGCCGCCTTCGTGCCGACAGGATTTGCGCTGTAAGCGTCGTCAATGATCACTGTGCCATCGGGCAGCTGACGGCGCACCAGGCGATGCTCAGCCGGCTGCAACGTCGCTACTCGCGGCGCGATCTCGGTCAGCGACATGCCCAAGTGCGCTGCGACAGCGATCGCCATCAGGACGTTGGTCACGTTTGTCTCGCCGTAGAGCGGCATGAACATCTCGCAAGTTGTGCCGTCAGCGTTATCGCGCACAGTGAACGCTGTGCCTTCAGCGCTGAAGCGCACATCGCACGCCTCAAAGCGCGCGCCTTGCGCGCCGCGCTGCGAGATGATGACGCGCGTCTGTGGATAGCCGCGCGCCGCCATCGCTAGGACGTGCGGATCGTCGCCGTTGAAAAAACCGACTCCATCAGGCGGCAGCGCTTCGATGATCTCATATTGCGCTTTGATGATGTTCTCCATGCTGCCCAGCCGCTCAAGGTGCATCGGTCCGACGCTCATCACGATGCCAAGCCTCGGCGCGACCAAGCGACAGATCGCGGCGTTCTCGCCGACGAAGTAAGCATCCGCCTCAGCGATGAAATAATCGTAGTAGGGATCGCGAGCGAACTCGTCGTTCACCACGCGACTGATGCCCATCAACGTATTGTAGCTCTTCGGCGTCATATACGTGCGAAAGCGACCGCTCAGGATGTGTTGCAGGTAATGCTTCGTGCTGGTCTTGCCATAGCTGCCCGTGATCGCGATCACAGTCGCGCCTGAAGCGCGCAGCGTCTGCGCCGCCTTGCGCATGAAATGCCGACGGCGCGCTTCTTCGTAAGGGAACAGCAGCGCGTTCGCCAATGGCAAGAGCAGCGGCGACAGCAGGATCGGCAACGCGCCGCTGCTGGCGCTGCCAACGACTGAAAATATTAGGTCGCCGTCTGAACCGTTCAGGATGAGCCTGACGTGAAAGTAGAGCGGCGCGGCAGCGCCGAGCGCGAGCGCTGCGATCAACAGGCGCATGGCGCGCGGTGTGCGTTTGAACGGCTGCTTGACCTGCGGATCGCGCGGCATACGCCACCAGAGCGCCGCCATGCACAGCGCGACCGCGCCGAAGAGCAGGAGCGCCATTTCGTCGCGCACAGCGCTGAATAAGTTGGTGAGCAAGAGCGCGAGCGCGCCAGTCGCGAGCAAGGCGGCTGCGCTGAACGCCGTGAAGCGCAGCTCGCGCCGCGTGCGCACAAACCAACGCCAAAAGCGCGGACGCTCATAGCCTTCCAGCTGGAAATAACGCGCAAGGTAGTAGACGCGCCGCGCCATCAAGGCGAGCCAGACAGGCGCGCTGAGCAGGCATAAGAGCGGGATGAGCGTCGCGTGAGCCATACTCTCTCAACTGCCCTTGAAAAAGGTCTCGACAATGCGCACAAAGTCGGCTTGCCGCTCTTGATAGGCGAAATGTCCCGCGCCGTGAAAGACGACCAAGCCTGCGTCAGGGATGGTTTGCTCCAGCTTTTGCGCTTGCCACAGCGGCGTTGCCTGATCTTGATCGCCCCAGATCAGCAAGGTTGGCGCGGCGATGCGCGCCGCGTACGGCAGCAAGTCTTCCGCCACCACGCGGCGGAAAATCGGCTCTAGGTCGCCGGCAGCCTTCAAATCATCAGAGCCGAAGGCAGTGCGCGCCAGAGCGCGCATCGGCTTCTCCAGAGCGCGCAGCACAGGCAGACGCAGCGCAGCTTTTCCCACTTTGACCAGTTTAGCGCGCGCGTCGGGCGGACTCAGCACGCCTGCGCTGCTCGTCAGTACGATCTTCGCCACGCGCTGCGGAAATTCCGCGCCGATCAGGATGCTCAGCCTGCCGCCGAACGAATGTCCGATCAGATGCACGCGCTCCAGCCCTGCATAGGCGACGTAATCCACTGCCCAGCGCGCATAATCGGCGACGCTCCACGTCTCAGGCGGCAACTGCGCGCGCCCAAAGCCGGGCAAGTCAAGCGTGTGCGTCCAGAAGTTGCGTCGGCTGAGCGCAATTGCCACGCCCTGCATACTCTCAATGGCGCCGCCCCAGCCGTGCAGCAACAACACAGCAGGCGCGCTCGGCTCGCCCAGCACTTGGCGCGCCGTCTGCAAGCCCGCCAGCTCGATGCGCTCGATGGTCATGCTCAGCTCACTCTCCGCGCCGTATCTGTGCGCCGAGCGCCACCAACTTATCCAGCACGTGATCGAAAGTGCGCTCAAACGCCTCAGCAGTGTCAATCACGCTCTCACCTTCAGCGCACAGCGCCGCACCTAGCAACGCCAAGCCGACTCGCACATCAGGATTGTCCAGATAGTCCGCTTGCAATGGCGTGCTGCCGACCACAATGGCGCGATGCGGATCGCACAGCACGATTTGCGCGCCCATGCTGTTCAGCTTGTCCACAAACAGCAAGCGATTCGGGAATAATTTTTCGTGGATCAGCGTTGTGCCGTGCGCTTGCGTGGCGATCACAGTCGCCATCGCGATCAGGTCGCTTGGAAAGCCATACCAAGGCGCCGACTCAACCGAGACGTCCACATCTTCTTCGCGCACGCTCGGCATGAAGCGCTCATGGCGCGGCACATGCACAGCGTCCTCATCCAACTCAAGATGCACGCCGAGTCGCTCGTAGGTCTTAGCGATTGAGCGCAGGTCGCGCGCGCGCGCGCCTTCGATGCTCACGCGGCTGCCCGTCAGCGCGGCAATAGCGGCGATGCTGCCGATCTCAATGTGATCGGGCGAGATGGTCAAGGCGGCAGGCGCGCAAGCGTATTCCGCGCCGCTATGTCCGTGAATGGTCAACAAGTTTGAGCCGATGCCTTCAATGTGCGCGCCGAGCTGCATCAGCAAGTGTAGCAAATCCACGATGTGCGGCTCGCTCGCCGCGTTGTAGATGACTGTACGCTTGCCGAGCGCTGTAGCCAGCATCGCCACAATCGCTGTCGCCGTCACGCTCATCTGCGCCAACACGATCTCGCGTTCCTGCCAAGCGCTCGCGCTCAGGTCAACCGTGGTGCCGCTCACGCGCACGTCGAAGCCCAGATCGCGCAGCGCGGTCAGGTGCGAATGCAGACGGCTGACCGCGTAATCCAGCTCCAAGCGCGCCTGACGCCGCCGCGCCAAGATCGGCGCGATGAACAAGAGCGTGCCGCCGAGCGCCATGCTGTACTCACGCTTGACCGTCCGCGCGACCACGTGCGGCGTATGAAGTGTGACCGTGCCGTGCGGCTCGCTATGCGCGATGTGCGCGCCGAGCGCGGCGGCGATCTCCAGCATCACGCCAACGCTAACCGTGTTCGGCACGTTGCGCAAGGTCACGGGCGCTTCGCTGAGCAGCGACGCCGCGATCAAGGCGATGGCGGCGTTGCTGTTGCCGCTGGCAAGATACGTGCCGCGCAACGGCTGCCGTCCTTCAATTCGAATACGCACGCTTGCTCACATTCTCTGGAATGCATTCGAATGCCAAACGGCGCGCCATTATACCGAATGGCGCGCTCGGAAGGTAGCCTAGCGTCCAAAAAGCGCTGCCAAGCGCTCGCGCCATGTGGTGGCGTAGTAGATGTTGATGAAGCGACGCAGCAAGTTGTATTTGAACGGCGTGTACGGATACCAGAATAGCTCGCGCGGCAGCGGCGCAACGCGCTCAGCGCTGTAGACCTTGGCGTAGGTCATGTCGTACAAGCCTTCCACGCCGCGGCTGCGTCCGTAGCCGCTATTTTTCACGCCGCCCCAGGGCGCTTGTGGCACGCTGGCAGTGATGATGTGGTCGTTCAAGCTGGCGTGACCGACTTCAATGCGCTCCAGCAGCGCCAGACCGCGCGCACGGTTGCGCGTCCACACTGAGCAGGTCAAGCCGTAGCCGAGCGCGTTGATCGCCTCGACGCCTTCTTCAGGACGATTGATCGGCACGACGGCAAGCACTGGTCCGAAGGTCTCTTCGCGCATCAGGCGCATCTCAGGCGTCACGTCTGTCAAGATGGTCGGCGCGTAGGCGCGTCCATTGTGACCTTCCAACACCTTGCCGCCACAGATCAAGCGTGCGCCGCTCGCCAATGCCTCGCGCACCTGCCGATCCACAATTTCCAGCTGCGCTTGCGTGGTCAGGGCGCCCATGCTCACGTGCGGCGCCACGCCATCGCCAACTGTGATGAATTTCTCGATGACCGCCGCCATTTTTTGGATGAGCGGCTCGGCGACAGCGCGCATGACGTACAGTCGCTCGATGCTCAAACACGCCTGACCAGCGTTGAACAGCGCGCCCCAGACGATGCCGTGCGCAGTGCGATCCAAATCAGCGTCGTCCAAGACGAGCGCTGCATCCTTCGCGCCTAGCTCCAAGGTGACAGGAATCAAGCGCTCGCCGGCGGCTGCTGCGATCTTCCGACCTGTGGCTGTGCTGCCTGTGAAGCAAATCTTATCAGGTTGCTGCGCGATCAACGCCGCGCCGACCTCGCCTGTGCCGTGTACCAGCTGAAAAACGCCTTCAGGAATGCCCGACTCGCGCAAGGTGCGCGCCAAAAGCTCAGCAACCTGTGTGCTGTATTCCGACGGCTTCCAGATGACGGCGTTGCCCGTCACGAGCGCGGCGACCAGCGGCGCAATGCTCAAGATGATCGGAAAATTCCATGGCGTGATGCTCAGCACAACGCCGTACGGCTGCCGAACCGTCCAGTGATGATGGTGCGGATCGAGCAGGACGAAGTGATGCTTTGGCGCTAAGGCGCGCCGCGCGCTCTGCCGATAGTAGGCGACCAGCTCGATAGCCGTCAGGAATTCGGTCAGCGCCTCAAACGGCGGTCTGCCTTGCTCTGCCACCACCATGCCGACGATGCGGTCGAAGTTGCGGCGCAAGTTCTCTTGCCAATGGCGCAGAACTTCAAGGCGGAACGCCAAGCCTGCCTCGAACCATGCTTTTTGCGCGTCGCGCGCGCGCTGCACAATTGACGGCAGCTCGCTCAATGGCGTGGCGCGCACTTCGCCCAGCTTGCGTCCCGATGCAGGACTGATCGAGACGATCACCTCATTCGATTGCCCGTTCAGATGGACAGGCGCTTGAGAAGCTAAAGTCATAAGACATCACCAATACTTCGCATACCTGATGCGCTAAGCCTAACGCTTCGTAGGTCGCTTTGCAACTCTTCTCAGAGCCGCACGCCGAACAACGCCAAGACTTCCGCGCGCCACAAGAGCATCAGCAACGTGCCGAACACGATGTATTGACCGTAAGGCAGCGCTGTGAACCACTCATAGCGTCCGCGCACCAACAGACGACCGCCCAAGTACATGAATGCGCCTAAGCCGCCCGCAAAAACTGCGATCATCACGGCGTAGATCAGCGCTTGCCAGCCGAGCATGAAACCTGCCAGCGTCGCCAGCAGCACGTCGCCATCGCCAAACGCCGACTCAGCGATCGGCGCGCCGCGCGCATTCGACATGATGTAATTGAACAGAATGCCGCCTAAGTACATCAAAAAAAATAAGCCGAAGCCGACGCCGCCGCCGATCAAGTAATCGCTAAAGCGCAAATTCGGCACAAGGCGCTCGCCGAGCAGCGCCGCGCCAAGCAAGGCGTACAGACATGACGGCACGATCACCAGATAGAGAATCATGCGATGTTCAAGGTCAATGATCGTGATCAGCACAAGGATCGCCACGTTGCCCATCAAAAAAAGCGCGCGCAAGCCATCGCCTGCTGATTGCGCTGCAGCGTAGGCGAAGAGCGCCGCCACGCTAATTTCCGTCAACGGATGCCGCCAAGAGAGCGCGCTGCCGCTCGGCGCGCTGCGCTGAGCGAACAAAAAAGCGCTCACGCCAAGCCACGCCGTGCGCGGACGCGCTGTGCCGTCAGGATAGCGCGGCAGACCGAGCCGCGCCGTATAAGGCAGGTAGTCGGCGAGCCAGTTCACCACGCCGCCGATCACCAAACCGAGCAGCGCCGCCAACGGCACAGACCAATTCACCATAGCGCAGCTCCTCAGCGCGGAATGCGCGGCAACTTCTCAGGCAGGTCTATGCCGAGCGGAAAAGTCGGCGTTGGCGCGAGCGGCGGCGGCGGCAAAAGCGTGAGCGCTACGCTGAGCGCGAGCAGCGCAGCGATCAAGATCGCGACGATTAACATAGCGCTATTCCTCGTAGACATCGGCGAAGATGATCTCAAGCGTGTGTCCGAATGCGCGCATCAGGAAGGTGCCTGCCGCTGTGCCTTCTGCAGAGCGCAGCGCCGCGTCCATCTGATCGTTATCTTCGAAGTACAGCTCCAGCATACGGCGATACGGCGAGCCGCCTGCTGGACTGCCTGTGACCAAGCAGGCTTGCCGCCGCTGAATGTTTGGCATTTTTTCCACCAGCGCCAGCGCTTCAACGTAAGACTGCTCAAAAGTCGCCTCGTGCAGCGGCTGGCGGAACAGAATCGTCATTTTCACCATTGGCGCATTTCCATATTCGCTCTCAGCGCACGATTGTAGCACAGGCTTTGCCTCAGCCCAATCGCTTCTCAGCGATCACGACCTGCGCGATGCTACGCTCAGCAGGCACTTCGGCAAAGCTGAGCTGAAAGCCTGCCGCGTTGAAGCGCTCGCCCAAGTTGAACGGCGCGCCTGTGCGCTGCCCTGTGAGACGGTAGGCAAGCTCGATACTGCGCTGCGCCGCGCCTCTGCCCGTCAAGATAGCATTTGGCACGATGATCAGCCGTCCGCTCGGCTGCAGGACGCGATGCACCTCGCGCAAGGTCTCAGGCGCGAGGATGAACGCGGTCGGAAACGTGCTGATCGCGGCTGAGAACGCCTCAGCGCGGAAAGGCAATTGCTCAGCGCGCGCTCGGATCAAGCGCACAGGCGCTCCATTACGGCGCAATTTGCGCGCCGCGATGCGACTCATGTATGGGCTCAGGTCAAGAGCGATGCTGCGAATGCCCGCTGCGTGCAGATCGAGCTGTAAGTTGCCCGTGCCATGTGCCAGCTCTAGCACAGGCGCGCTGCGCGGCGGCAGAAAGTTCAACGCGGCGCGCTGCCACGACCGCCACTCGCCCAAGCTGACTACAGCGCTGACTGCATCGTAGGTGAACGCCATTTCATTGTACAGCAGGCGAAAGCCGAACTTGACTAAGCGCCACCACAGTCCCGTCAGCTGTTTCATACGCGCTCCTAGACAACAAAAAACCTCTGGATAGCTTCCAGAGGTTGCTGAGCGGGCGACGAGATTCGAACTCGTGACCTTCTCCTTGGCAAGGAGACGTTCTACCACTGAACCACGCCCGCACTACTGTCCAACAGTATAGATCGTCTTGCGCAATCTGGCAAGAGGGAATTTTTGTGAAAAATGCCAAAGGCTTCGCAGCGCACTTTGACAAACGGCGCGTTCTTGGCTAGAGTATGGCGACGTATCCTGCTTTCCCGAGCCTCGCGGAGTGAACAAGAGCCGTGTCTGCACAAACGCCTGACTCTAACGGCGCTGCGGCGCCAACGCCTTCGGATGCCGCGCCAAAGCGCGCCGGCATCAACACGCTCTCAGTGCATGGCGGCGACGACCGTCCACGTGCGCACCAAGCCATTCCAATGCCGATCATCCAGACGGCGACCTACGCCTTTGCCGATACCGCCGATCTGATCAACTTCATGCAGCACAAAAGCTGGGGCGATGGCATTGTTGGACGCGAAGAATATGGACGCTACGGCAATCCAACTGTGCAAGCGGTCGAGAGCAAGGTCGCGGCGCTGGAAGGCGCTGAAGACGCTGTGTTGTTCTCTTCAGGCATGGCGGCGATCACCTCGTTGCTCTTGGCAAGCCTGCCAACAGGCGCTCACATCGTCATGACGAGCGATTGTTACCGCCGCACGCGCCAGTTCTGTCTGACTTTCCTGAAGCGGCTGGGCATCGAGACTACGATTGTGCCAACCGGCGACTACGAAGCGCTTGAGGCGGCTATTCAGCCTAAGCGGACGCGCTTCATCCTGTCTGAGAGTCCGACCAATCCGTACCTGCGCTGTGTAGATTTGGAGCGCATCGCTGAGATCGCCAAGCGTCATCGCGTCCAGACCATGATTGATAGCACGTTCGGCACGCCTGTCAACCAATTGCCGCTGCAATACGGCATTGATTACGTCACGCACAGCGCGACCAAGTACCTGGGCGGACATCATGACCTGTTGGCAGGCGTAGTGGCAGCGCGCAAAGATCGGATCGCGGCTTTGCGCGACGCGCGCGGCGTGTTAGGCGGCATTGTCGATCCGCAGAGCGCCTATCTGCTGGAGCGCGGCTTGAAGACGCTCGGATTGCGCGTGGCGCAGCAGAATGCCACTGCCATGCGCATTGCGCAATTCTTGGAGGCGCATCCGAAGATCGAGCGCGTGTGGTATCCAGGCTTGCCGTCACATCCTGATCATGAGATCGCTAAGAAGCAGATGAGCGGCTTCGGCGGCGTGGTCAGCTTCACAGTGCGCGGCACGCTCGAACAGACCAGCCAGTTCATTGACGCCATGCAAATTCCATACATCGCGCCGAGCCTAGGCGGCGTAGATAGCCTGATCGAGCAGCCGGCGCTCATGTCGTACTTTGAGAAAACGCCCGAAGAGCGCCTTGAGGTTGGCATTACAGGCAACCTTGTGCGTTTTGCGATCGGCGTGGAAGATGCGGAAGACCTGATCGCCGATCTGGATCAGGCGTTGCGCGTGCTGCCATGAGTCTGCGCGCAGTAGAGGCAGTGGCGCACGCCACAGTTGCCAATTTAGGCGTCGGCTTCGATATTTTGGGCATGGCATTGCAAGCGCCTTTCGATGTGGTGCGCGCTGAGCGCTGCCCTGAGCAAGGCGTGCGCATTGCGGCGATCGCGGGCGATGACGGCAAGCTGAGCCGCGATCCGACGCGCAACACGGCGGGCATTGCCGCGGCGCACGTGCTGCGACAGATCGGCGCGGCGGACGGCGTCTGCCTGACCGTGCATAAAGGTCTGCCTTTGGCGAGCGGCTTGGGCAGCAGCGCTGCCAGCGCGGTCGCGGCAGCGGTCGCGGTCAACGCGCTGTTTGGCGAGCCGCTAGATCGCGCTGCGCTATTGGCAGCCAGCCTTGAAGGCGAAGCGGCTGTGAGCGGCAGACACGCCGATAACGTCGCGCCTGCGCTCTTCGGCGGCATCACGCTGGTGCTTGGCACAACGGCTGAGGCGATCTACAGCCTGCCGCTGCCATCGGATTTGCATCTTGCGCTGGCGACGCCTGCCATCGCTGTGCCAACAGCTCAGGCGCGCGCCGTGCTGCCGCAAAATGTGCCGCTCAAAGCGATGATCCATCAGACGGCGCAGGTGGCGCTCTTGGTTCACGCGCTTCACACAGGCGATTTAGCGCTGCTCGGCATGGCGATGGAGCGCGATAGCGTGGTCGAGCCTGCGCGTGCGCACCTGATGCGCGGTCTGGCTGAGGTGCGCGCTGCGGCGCGTGCGCAGGGCGCGCTCGGCACGGTCATCAGCGGCGCCGGTCCGACCTTGTGTTCGCTCTGCGACTCGGCGGCGTGCGCTGAGCGCGTGGCGGATGCCATGCGCGCTGTCTACGCTGAACTCAGTCTGTCTGCAGCAGTGCGCACGACGCAGCCTGCGGCGCACGGCGCGACTTGGCGCGCGATTTAACCTTGCTCTTGCCGCGCGATTCAGCTAGACTTAGCGCATGTTTTTAGATGAAGCGGTCATATACGTCCGTAGCGGCGACGGCGGCGATGGGATCGTCCACTTTCGCCGCGAGAAATATGTGCCGCGCGGCGGTCCTGATGGCGGCGACGGCGGACGCGGCGGCGACGTGGTGCTGGTGGCGACGCGCCATATGAACACGCTTTACGCTTTCAGCCGTACGCGCAAATTCATCGCTGAGAACGGCAAGCGCGGCGGTGCGAACAATCGGAGCGGCGCCAGCGCGCCTGCGCTGCGCATTGAAGTGCCGCTTGGCACAGTGGTCAAAGATGCCCAGACAGGCGCTATCCTCGCCGATCTGGTTGAACATGGGCAGACGGTCGTGGTCGCCAAAGGCGGGCGCGGCGGACGCGGCAATCAGCACTTTGCCACAAGCACCAATCAAGCGCCGCGCATGGCAGAAAAAGGCGAGCCGGGCGAAGCGCGCGAGCTGCGCCTTGAGCTGCGCCTGATCGCAGACATCGGCATTGTTGGCGTGCCGAACGCGGGCAAGTCCACATTGCTCTCGGTCATCAGCAACGCCAAGCCGAAGATCGCGCCGTATCCGTTCACGACCTTGACGCCGAACTTGGGCGTGGTCGTGGTAGGCGATAAAGATATCGTCTTTGCCGATATTCCCGGCTTGATCGAAGGTGCGCACATGGGCGTCGGGCTGGGACACGCTTTTTTGCGGCACGTGCAGCGGACGCGCTTGCTGGTGCATCTCTTGAACGGCGAATCAGAGAATCCGTTGGCGGATTTCAATCAGATCAACGCTGAGCTTGCCTTGTTCGATCCTGAGCTGGCGCAAAAGCCGCAGATCGTGGCGCTCAACAAGCTGGATTTGCCTGAGGCACAGGCGCGTTGGAAGCAGGTGGAGCGCGTTTTGAAGGCGCGCGGCTACACAGTGATGGCGATCTCAGCGGCGACGGGCGCAGGCGTGCGCGAGTTGGTCAATCGGGCGGCGGCTGAGCTGGCGCAGATGCCCGAGCAGCCGCGCAGGTTCGATCAAACGCCAACGTACACGCTGGAGAGCGAAGCGCACACGGCGTTCACGCTCACGCGCGGCGAGAACGGCGAGTACATTGTGCGCGGCGAGGCAATCGAGCGCGCTGCCGCCATGACTTATTGGGAATTCGATGAGTCGGTGGCGCGTTTTCAGCGTATCCTAGAGACACTCGGCATCACTAAGGCGCTGGAAGAAGCAGGCGTTCAGGTTGGCGATACTGTTTTCATCGGCGATTACGAGCTGGAATGGGGCGACTAAGTGACTGACACTGAGAAGCAGGATCGCGCGCACGCCGATCAAGATGACAGGTCTGAGCAGGACGCCTCGGCGCTGCTTCACGAGCCTGAGCTGCCGCGACTAGGCGTCTTCGGCGGCACTTTTGATCCGCCGCACATCGGACATCTGATCCTCGCTCAGATCGCGTGCGACAGGCTCAATTTGGAACGCATGGTATTCGTGCCAGCAGCGCAGCCGCCACATAAACAAGATCAGCGCATCACAGCAGCCTTGCATCGCTTTGCCATGCTGCAACGCGCCGTTCAAGGCAATCCGCGCTTCGAAGTCTCGCGCGTGGATATGGATCGGCAAGGTCCGCACTACACATCGGATATGCTGAGCATCTTGCGCGCGCAACATCGCGGCTATGAGCTTTTTTTCTTAATGGGCGCTGATTCGTTCAGCGAATTGATGACGTGGCGCGCGCCTGAATGGATCATTGCGCAAGCGACGCTCGCCGTGATGCGCCGTCCTCACACTGCGATCAACCTCGATGCGCTCGAAGCGCGCCTGCCCGGCGTCCGCGAGCGCGTCGTGATTGTTGACGCGCCGCTCATCGAGATTTCTGCCAGCGCGCTCCGCGAGACCGTCCGCAAAGGTCACTCAATCCGCTACCAAGTGCCAGATGCCGTGCTAGAATACATCAATCAACAGCGCCTGTACCGTTGATCGTGAGCGATGATGCACGCAACACGGCTGCTCGCCTCAGAGATAGCGCCGCTTGGCGATTTGCTCAGCGAGACGCGCCTGCGCGCCGCTTTTGAGCGCGCGCTCGCCGATCAGTTCAAAGGCGCGCGGCTGCTCGTGCTGATCCCTGATCACACGCGCAGCCTGCCCATGCCACAGCTCTTCCGCCTGCTGACGGAAGCGCTGCGCGACGCCAAAGCGCTGGATTTCATGGTCGCGCTCGGCACACATCCGCCGCTGAGCGACGCCGCGCTCTGCCGCTTGGTCGGCATCACGCCTGAAGCGCGCCGCGCGCAATACGCGCATATCGGCTTGCTCAATCACGCTTGGGACGATCCGAGCGCGCTGGTCTCGCTCGGCAGGCTTGATCGCGCACAAGTGCAGGCGATCAGCGGCGACGCATGGCACGAGTCGCTCGGCGGCGACGTGCCGATCCGCATCAATCGCGCGGCGCTCGCCTACGATCACATCTTGATCGTCTCGCCCGTCTTCCCACATGAAGTGATCGGCTTCAGCGGCGGCGCAAAATATCTCTTTCCCGGCATCAGCGGCGCTGAGATCATCAACGTCTCGCACTGGTTAGGCGCGCTGCTGACCGTGCGGCGCGTGATCGGCGTGAAGTGGACTCCTGTGCGCGCTTTGATCCACGCCGCTGCCGCACTCTTGCCAACGCCTGTCACTGTGTTGGCGATGACTGTCGAAGGCGAAGGACTATCTAGTTTGTTCATCGGCGATCATGTTACGGCATGGGAAGCGGCTGCCGATCAGTCTGCCAAGCGGCACATCACGTGGCTCGATCAGCCTGTGCAGCGCGTGCTTTCGGCAGCGCCGCCGATGTACGACGAGCTGTGGGTCGCTTCGAAGGCGATGTACAAGCTCGATCCAGCGGTCGCCGATGGCGGCGAGATCATCATTTACGCGCCACACTTGGCGACGGTCAGCCATGTGCATGGCGCGCACATTTACGCGGTCGGCTATCACATCCGCGATTACATTTTACATCACTGGGATCGGCTGAAGCATATTCCGCTCGGCGTGCTGGCGCACAGCACGCACGTGAAAGGCGACGGCGTCATGCGCGATGGCGTTGAGCTGCCGCGCATTCGCGTAGCGCTCGCGGCGCAGATCAGCGCGGCGGATTGCGCACGGCTGAACTTAGGCTACTACGATCATCGCACAATCGATCCAACCACATGGCAGGGACGCGAGTCGGAAGGCGTGCTTTACGTGCCGAAGGCAGGCGAGCGCCTGTATCGTGTGCGCCCTGCTGACGAGGTGCGCCATGCCGCTTCATCCTGACCGCTTTTTCAGCCCTGAGCCTGCGCAACGTCAAATGGCGCGTCAACTGTATGCGCAGGTCGCTGAGCTGCCGTTGGTCTGTCCGCATGGACACGTTGAGCCGCGCTTGTTCGCTGCGCCCGATTATCAGTTTGAGTCGCCGTTAGCGCTGATCGTGTTGCCTGATCACTACTTGCTGCGCATGTTGTATTCGCAGGGCGTGCCGCTTGAAGCGCTGGGCGTGCCGACGCTGGACGGCGCGCCATACGAGCGCGATCCGCGCCGCGCATGGCGGCGCTTCGCCGAGCATTTTCACTTGTTTCGCGGCACGCCGAGCGGCATTTGGCTTCAATATGTCTTCGAGAACATCTTCGGCATACAGGAGCGGCTGAACGCTGAGACGGCAGATCGTTTCTACGATCAGGTCGCGGCGCGCCTTGCCGAGCCTGACTTTCAGCCGCGCCAATTGTACGAGCGCTTCAAGATCGAAGCGCTATGCACGACGGATGCAGCGACGGACGCGCTCGATCAGCACATCGCCATCCGCCAATCAGGTTGGCGCGGGCGCATCCTGCCGACCTTCCGTCCTGACGGCGTCGTCAATCTCGATACACCTGAGTGGCGCGCCAATCTTGAGCTGCTGAGCGAGCGCACGGGCATTTACATCCACGACTATCGCACGTTCATCCAAGCCCTTGAGCAGCGCCGCGCTTTCTTTCGCAGTCTAGGCGCTGTGGCAAGCGATCATGGCGCCAGTTCGCCTTACACGACGCGCTTGCGCGATGACGAGGCGAATTTCATCTTTCAGCGCGCGCTGCGCGGCGCGATCAGCGCGGATGAAGCGCAGCGCTTCACAGGACATATGCTGGTCGAGTCGGCGCGCATCAGCGTTGAGGACGGCTTGGTGATGCAATTGCACGTCGGCTCGCTGCGCGACCACAATCCGACGCTCTTGCGGCGCTTCGGACGCGATAAAGGCGCAGATATTCCGCAAGCGGCTGAGTTCACGCGCAATTTGAAGCCGCTGCTGGACGCCTTCGGCAACGACGCGCGCTTGACGCTGATCGTCTTCACGCTCGATGAGTCCACTTACGCGCGCGAGTTGGCGCCATTGGCAGGACATTATCCTGCGCTGCGGCTAGGCGCGCCGTGGTGGTTTCACGATAGCTTGAACGGCATGGCGCGTTACTTCGATCAGGTGATGGAGACCTGCGGCATTTACAACACGGCAGGCTTCAACGACGATACGCGCGCTTTTCTCTCGATTCCTGCGCGGCACGATCTGTGGCGGCGCGCTGCCTGCAACTGGCTGGCAGGCTTGGTCGTGCGCCATGTGCTGGACGAGGCAGAGGCGGCGGAAATGGCGGTTGAGCTTGCAGTTGGCTTGGCGCGGCGCGCGTATCGGCTATGAAGCACATCTTGGCAATTGACGTAGGCAGCTCGTCAGTGCGCTTGATCGTCTACCGCTGCGCAGAAGGCGCGCTGGCGGCGCACATCATGCTCAGCGCACCATACGCTTTTCGCTCTGACTCGGCGGGCGCTTCTGAGATCGAGGCGGCGTTTTTGCAAACGCTGATCGAAGGTTTGCTGGACGCGCTGTGCGCGCGCTCAGACCTGCCGCCAATAGATGCTGTGTGCATGGCGACTTTCGTCGGCAATTTGCTGGGCGTGGATGCCGAAGGGCGCGCGTTGACGCCGATCTACACTTATGCCGATACGCGCTGCGCTGCGCAGGTCGCGCAGCTGCGCACGGCGCTGGGCGCAGATGGCTTGCGCGAGTCGCATCAGCGCGTCGGATGCATGTTGCACACTGCCTACCACGCGCCAAAGCTGCTCTGGCTGAGCCAGCAAGGCGTGCGTCCTGCGCAATGGACGGACTTCGCTACGTATTTGTATCGGGCTTGGTTCGGTCGCGCTGACGTGCCGTGCAGCTACTCGGTCGCCTCGTGGAGCGGCATTTTGGACGGCGTGAGATTGGCGTGGGATGCAGAATGGTTAGCGAGGCTCGGTCTGCAGGCTGAGCAGCTGCCGCCTCTAGCGGACTACTGCGCGGTGCAGCGCGGCTTGGCGGCTGAGTACGCAGCGCGCTGGCAGCCACTGCGCGCCGTGCCGTTCTTCTTGGCGGTCGGCGACGGCGCGGCAGCCAATATCGGCTCAGGCGCGGCAGCGCATGGCGAGGTGGCGCTGACAATTGGCACAACGGCGGCGTTGCGCGTCATCTCGGCAGAAGGTTCGCCCAGTCTGCCGCACGGCATCTGGCGCTATCGCGTAGACGCGCGCCATCACTTGATCGGCGGCGCTACCAGCGAAGGCGGCAACATTTTTCACTGGGTGCGCCAAAATTTTCAGCTGCCTGACTCGGAATCGCTTGAGCAGATGCTGAGCGCGCGCGCTGCCGATGCGCACGCTTTGACTTTCTTGCCGATGTTGGCGGGCGAACGCGCGCCGCACTGGAATCCGAGCGCGCTGGGGACATTGCACGGCGTGCGGCTCAGCACGACGGCGTTGGATGTGCTGCAGGCGGCGCTGGAAGGCGTGGCGCTGCGCTTGGCGGCGATAGCGCGCCTGCTCAACTTGCCCGAGACGCCAATCTGGGCGGGCGGCGGCGCGTTGCGCGCCTCACGGGCGTGGTCGCAGATGGTGGCGGATGCGCTGGCTGTGCCGCTGCGCCTTGTGGCAGAAGACGAGCCAACTGCTCGCGGCGCTGCGATCATGGCGCTGGCGGCGCTCGGCGAGGCGGCGCTGACCGATTTTCCGCCTGCCGTCGAGGCGGTCATCACGCCGCGTCCTGAGGGCGTGCGCGCTCTGAGAGCAGCCGCTGAGCGGCAGGCGGCGCTCTATCAGGCGCTTTACGGCGATGTAAATAAAAACAGCACAGGTTGAACTGTGCTTTCCGATCAAATGCGACGCACTTGTTGCTTGGAGATGAGGGGACTCGAACCCCTGACTTCCTGCTTGCAAAGCAGGCGCTCTCCCAGCTGAGCTACATCCCCTGAAACGCTGCCTACAGGCAGCCTGTGGGTCAGATGCGACTCGAACGCATGACCTCTCGGTTATCAGCCGAGTGCTCTAACCAGCTGAGCTACTGACCCTGCTCTGCAACGTTGAAACAAGCGCTCAGCGCTGCCTCAACCGCTGAAGAGTGGTAAGAAACGGGCGTTGCGAGCAGCTTGGGCAGGTCATCTCTCGCGAGACGCTCAACCAACGTTCAGTGATGCCTTCGGTTACTCAACTTTCACCGCAGCCCACTGTCTGTCGTTTAGAAAGGAGGTGATCCAGCCGCAGCTTCCGCTACAGCTACCTTGTTACGACTTCGTCCCAGTCACCAGCCCTGCCCTTGACGGCTGCCTCCTCTCGGTTAGCCCACCGCTTTCAGGCGTGACCAGCTCCCATGACGTGACGGGCGGTGTGTACAAGGCCCGGGAACGTATTCAACGCCGTATGGCTGACCGGCGTTTACTAGCAACTCCAGCTTCATGTGGGCGGGTTGCAGCCCACAATCCGAACTGAGATCGGCTTTGCGAGGATTAGCTCCGCGTTACCGCTTGGCAACCCATTGTACCGACCATTGTAGCGTGTGTGTAGCCCCGGATATCAAGGCCATGCTGACTTGACGTCATCCCCACCTTCCTCCCGACTCATCGTGGGCGGTCGGTCTAGACACCGTGTAACTAGACCTGAGGGTTGCGCTCGTTACAGGACTTAACCTAACACCTCACGGCACGAGCTGACGACAGCCATGCAGCACCTGTGCAGCACCCTCGAAGGCACGACGCTTTCACGCCGCTTGCAGCTGCATGTCAAACCCGGGTAAGGTTCTTCGTGTAGCCTCGAATTAAACCACACGCTCCGCTGCTTGTGCGGGCCCCCGTCAATTCCTTTGAGTTTTAGTCTTGCGACCGTAGTCCCCAGGCGGCAGACTTAGCGCGTTAGCTACGACACCGACGGGGTTGAGACCGCCGACGCCTAGTCTGCATCGTTTACGGCATGGATTACCGGGGTTTCTAATCCCGTTCACTCCCCATGCTTTCGTGTCTGAGCGTCAGGTCAGCCCTAGGACACCGCCTTCGCCTCTGGTGTTCCTCCGGATCTCTACGCATTTCACCGCTACACCCGGAATTCCATGTCCCTCTGGCTACCTCTAGCTAGGCAGTCTGGCATAACCTCGCCCGGTTAAGCCGAGCGCTTTCATACACCACTTACCTAACAGCCTGCACACGCTTTACGCCCAGTAAATCCGGATAACGCTCGTGACCTACGTATTACCGCGGCTGCTGGCACGTAGTTAGCCGTCACTTATTCGAGAGGTACCGTCCTTCCTCGTCCCTCTCAAAAGGAGTTTACGATCCGAAGACCGTCGTCCTCCACGCGGCGTTGCTGGGTCAGGCTTGCGCCCATTGCCCAATATTCCTTACTGCTGCCTCCCGCAGGAGTCTGGACCGTGTGTCAGTTCCAGTGTGGGGGGTCACCCTCTCAGGCCCCCTACTCGTCGTCGGCTTGGTGAGCCGTTACCTCACCAACTACCTGATGAGCCGCAGCCCCCTCCTTCAGCCCCGGAAGTTTCCTGAAGGCTATCTAGTCACCTTCAGTTCATGCGGTATTAGCACGCCTTTCGGCATGTTGTCCCCCGCTGAAGGGCAGGTCAGCTACGTGTTACGCACCCGGTCGCCACTGACGTATTGCTACGCCCGTTCGACTTGCATGTATTAGGCACGCCGCCAGCGTTCATCCTGAGCCAGGATCAAACTCTCCGTAAAAGTTGCCCTCGCGGGCAAAACAGCGCCG
>Ga0308403_1000306_pt1 | contig 20621 bp, 29 predicted proteins | sample HotsprSampleOSM3_FD_203470 | JGI IMG/M metagenome (GOLD analysis project Ga0308403, IMG submission 203470) | Hot spring phototrophic mat microbial communities from Octopus Spring, Yellowstone National Park, Wyoming, United States - 20060914_OS-M3 ... | reverse complement strand
CTATGTCGTGGGAATACAAAGCAATAACGGTTAAGTTTAGGAATAAGGAAGTATATAAAAAATACAGACTGCTTTTTAGGCTTGGGAGGGTTGTTGTAGAGAGCCTGCTGGAAATTCTGTTTGAAAAAACTGAGATTGTGGATCTTCAAAATGCTTTTTTATCTGGTGGAGAAAACGGAGTAAAAGAACTTATAAGAGCAAAAATACTTACAGGGCAGAATGCAGAACCAACAAACTCTAAGGAAACTTTTATAAAGCAGGAAGAAGTTTTACCTGAAGCGCAGGAAATTGGGCAGAAAACAAAGCCTAAACTTAAAAGCGATATGCAGGGGTTTTGGGGATAGCTAACTAAAATTCTTATTTTTTAAGGTTACTTTGCATTCTCTTTAATAGTAAGAAACTTTTAAGGAGGTTTTATGGAAACCATAAGAGATTTTGACATTAAGAAAATTTTCAGCAAAGAAGAAGATCCTATTGAAGTAGAAAAATTTTTTGAGCAGGACTGTGCTGATTTTGTAAAGTCAGTTTGCAATCATATCCCTAAACATTTGTATAGCAAAATTAAAGAATTGTTGCAAATCCAGATAGAAAATGCTATGCTCATTGCATATCTTAAAGGCTATTTAAGAGCCACACAAAAGTATTCAGATAAATCTGAACAAGAAGTAAAAATGTTGAAAGAACTATTTAAATTTTAAAGAGGTGCGACTGTGAGTTTTCTTGATTTTTTTTCTCCTTTTAAATATTTCGATGTTAATGCTTATGAACATTTTTTTGTGTGGCTTTTTACCACACTTTTTAATGGTTGGTTAGCAAGGGTGTTAGGGTTTTTATTTTTGATTCTTGCTTATTGGTTTTGGATAAGAAGAGAGCAAATGGCAAGAGGAATAGGGTTTTTGATAATGGCATTTATTATGGGATATGGTTGGTTTTTATTTAGGTTAATAGGGGTGGCAAAGTGAGTGGGAAATCATCAAATTCATCAGGGAAAAGTGGTAGAGATGGAGGAATTTATCTTCCTCAAACTCCTGAAAAAATAAAGAATCTTTTTGATGCAATAAGCGAAATAGAGTTTTATGCAGGAGCTGAAGAGGAAGGAGAAGCTATAACAAGTAAGTTTTTTACTGTTAAACAGAAAATTCAGTTTATGGAAGTTGGATTTAAGGCAGCTTTTATATCAGGCTTAATAACTGCCTTACTTTCTCCAATAATGGTTGGAGTATTTGAGAAGATTATTCCTGTGTTTGGTTCATATAATCCAACCATAGTAGACCAGTTATATGTGTTTTTACTTACCATAGGTTTTTCTCTTGGGTATGGAGTATTCATAGCAAGAGTAGGGAAATGCTATTCAAAAGACTACTCTATAACCAAATCTATGGTAAACAATCTTATGATTGGGCTTACTACTGGAGCATTGTTAAAATCAGCGTTTATATTTATACTGTTTCATTTTATTTACTTTAGTATTCTCACTCCCGAGCATGTTATAAGTTGGTTAATTCCTTTAACAAAGAAAGAACTTTTGGGATTATCTTACAGCAATATTGAAAAAGCATATTACTGGATAATGGAATTTAGGAAAACTTTTATAACTGCTGCATGGTTTGTAGTGTTTACATCGTTGCTTCTTGTTGCGATTCCATCGATTAAGATACTTACAACAGTAATTAAAGATCGTCGTAAAAAACAGGTGGAAAACCTGTAATTAAACAAAAAAAGGAGGTAAAACATGGCAAACAATTTTCAAGAAAGGGTGCAAAGGATTGTTAACAGAAAAGTCACACTTGCTAAGGAATCCGACGCATGGGTAGTTCGTGTAAGGACTCCTGACAGTAGAATGATTCTTCGCATCGTAAGGGATGCAGACAGGGGTATTAGAATTTTAAGAGGTGGAATTCTCTTAAGGTATAAGCCTGAAGAAGTAGTTCCACTTCTTAATGAGTATTTTGAGGCAGTAAAAAGACTTAATGAAGCTGCTGAAAAAATATGTAAGAAGGCAGGAGTTCCTTATATTGCTCCAAGAGAGCTTCAGCCAAAGAAAGTAGGAGATCCTGCAGGTGAAGCTGATGCAAAAATTGAAAAAAAGATGGAAGTTGCTTACAGCAAAGACGGAGATGAAGACGACATAATGGTTTAAGCCTGGTTATTTTGCCTATTTTTCAAGCCCACCATTTGGTGGGCTTTTTGTTTTTTAAAACATGTCTATCAAAATTTACTACTTGAACAGTTACTATGGTTTTGTTATTATCATAGTGTAGTAGTTTGATACTACACCCCCTTTCTCTGGAACATTATGTTCCAGACCTTCGGGATGGTTCCTACCAAAATAAAATCAAAATAAATTCTTTTTTCTTTGTTTATCAATTTTTTTCATTAAGGTTACTCTGATTTGCTTTATTATTAAAGTAATTTCTTTTATTAAATAAATTTATTTTATGAAAGGAGGATATTAATGTATTTAACAGCATCAAGTTTAAAAGACTTTCTTACATGCCCTGAAAAATTTAAATTAGGGCATGTTTTGAAGTTTAGAAAGAAAGTTCCGAAAGCAATTTTGGCTTTTGGAACTACAGTTCATTTTGCGATTGCAAAAAGATTTATTGAAAGAGTTTCAGCACCAGAAACATTCAAACAGGTATGGAGTATGGAAGATGAAACACAGTATGAATTTTCAAATGGAGATTCTCATGAAATATTTCTTATTCAAGGAGAATCTCTCTTACGGGAATGGGAAAATCATCCAGAGACACTTCGGCTTGAAAATGTGACATCTGTAGAACAATCCCGTTACATTGAAGTTGCAGGGCAAGTGCCATTTTATTCCACTATTGATTTTACAGGAGAAAATGGCAGATTGCTTTTGGACTGGAAAACTGCGGTAAGCAGGTATCCAGAACACAAAGCAAAACTTGACCTACAACTAACAGCCTATGCTTATATTTTGTCTGAACTTGAAAGAACTCCTGAAAAAGTTGGTTTTGGAGTTCTTATCAAGAAGAAAGTTCCTGAAATTCAGTATTTATTTTCTGAAAGGAATTCTGATGATCTGAAAAACTTTGAAAAACTTGTTCTCAATGTATGGGAACAAGTTAAGTCTGAGAAGTTTTTCAGAGTGCCAGGGTTTCATTGTAGTTGGTGCGATTTCCTTCCTTTATGTCTTGGAGAACCTGATGCAGAAGAAAAGTTTATTGTATCTTCTGACAGGTATCTATCAGAAGCAGAATCTGCATAATTAAACCTGCCAGTAATTAACTCTTAATTTTTATTTTTTCTCATTTAAAAAGCACAGTATTTCCTGCCTTGCAGGGGTATTGTGTTTATTTCAAATTTAAAAATTTAAATTTATAGGAGGTATTTTTTATGCCAATGTCAGCAAATATTTTTAATTTTGATGTTTTAGAAGAGTTTGAAGTTGGGGCACTCTTCAATGAGTTAAATGAGAGCAGAAATCATGCACAGGCAGTTTGTTCACATTGTGGTGCAGATATTACAGATGCAGATTACGAATGCCCAAGTTGTGGAGTTGTTCTCAGGGTTGCACCGAAGAGAAAAACGGCTGCAACAAGGGAATTACTTCAGGTGATAGAAAGTGAGAACATGAACGGTGACTATCACCTATACAAACTTCCTGATGGAAGTTTTTATTGTGATTGTCTTTCTTTTCTATTTCAAAGAGGAGTAAGGGAAGAATACGGGCAGGCAACATGCAAGCACATCAGGAAGTTTATTGAAGGCAGGAACTTTGCGCAAGAAATTCAAGAGGCTAATTTTCTTGCTGCACAACCATTAACTGATTGGCAGAAAGTTCTGTTCAAAAAACTTGGCATTGTTCCTCATGAAAAACTCTCAAGAGAGCAGGCATATTGGATAGTTAGAGATCTGCTCTCTAAAATGGGAGTAGATTATCGAGAATTTGTAAAAATAGTAAAAGAAAATCCCACATACGAACTTCTTCCCTTATACAGTTATGGAGTAGAGCTTGAAGGCCTAATAAAAAGTAGAGACGAGATGTACGAAAAGATGAGAGCAGCTGGGTTTAAAGTAAAAAGGACAGGCTACTCTCACGAAATGGAGAATAAGTTATGGAAAGTCGGGGATGATGGGTCAGTTCGTAATAATATGAACAGCGAAGAGAGGGAAAATTACGTTTCTATGGAGCTTACTTCACCGAAACTTTTCGGTGAAGATGGATTTAAAGATATTAAAAAAGCCCTTGATTTCTGGAAAGAGATTGGAGGAACAGTCAACAATTCTTGTGGATTCCATGTGCATGTTGATGCATGGAATTACACATTAGAGGATCTCCTTAGACTGCTTCTTGTCTGGGCAAAGATTGAACCAGTTGTATACTTCTTGGTTTCTCCATCAAGAAGGCACAACAACACATTCACTAAGATGTGGAGGAGAGAAAATACTCGAAAGACAGCGAGAATTTTCTTGGGTATCGATCTTGACCCACGTTCAGACAGATACTATGCCCTAAACAGGGTAGCATTTGAAAAGTACAGAACAGTTGAATTCCGTATTCATCAGGGAACGATGAATATGGATAAGGTAAAATGCTGGACAGTGTTCTGCCTGAAATTGGTTGAGAAAGTCAAAAACGGACTCAAGTGGTATCACTTCAGTGAAGAGCCTACACTTGAAGAAGTTCTTGAAAAAGTAGGAATAGTTGAAAATGCTATTCCTATAATCAGGCAGACAAGAAAATACTTGCTTGAGAGATATGTACATTTCAGAAGTGAATATGGAGATGGAAATCACGACTTGCCGAAATTTGACGATGCAGTTTCTCCATTAGAGTTTAAGGCAATGATCAGGAGTATGGATTCCATACGGAATTTCCCTATTTGGGGAAATTCTAAAGGAAATCTTTTCCAATTAGCGAGAATCGAAACAACAAAATTACTCCCATTCGCCAGAACAGCAGAAACAAGAAATGGGAACACTTTCAAAATTCATTCAGCTTCTGACAGCGGGAGAACCTACAATGTTAAATATGATCCAGAGAATGAAACAGTTACTTGCAGCTGTGCTGGATTTAGATCTCGCAGGAGATGTTGGCACGCTGTCAGCGTAGCCAGATACCTCATTGCAGAAAGGTTACTGAACAAAGCAGAAAACAACATGGATTTTTAATTTTTTTGCAGGGAGGCTTTGTCTTCCTGCTTTCTTAAATTTATAGAAAAATAATTTAAGGAGGAATAAATATGTGCAGAATATTTGGTTTTGCAGGAGAATCATCTCCTGAAGTTGTGAAAATTATAAACGGATTAACTTTAGCTCAAGAAAAGAGCAACCCACACGGAACAGGGTTAGCTCTTCTTGATAATCGCAGGATATTCCACATAAAGAAGAAAGGGCTAAGGGGGTTGCATTTTATAGTCAGAGGCTATAACAACTTCCTCTGGGATACGAAGTTTAAGTATCTCATTGGGCATGTTCGCTACAAGACCTCTGGCGAGCAATCAGACAGGAATGCACATCCTTTTGGCTCACAGGTAAAGGATGATTGGTATTTTCTTATTCACAATGGTGTGCTTGGAGACAGTATGAGAGAGATTGCGAAAAGATTCGGTGCAAACAAACTTTCCGATGTCAAGGTTGATTCAGAGTTATTCTTACGTTGCATAACAGCACAGCTAAGACAAGGAACTCCGTTGATAGATGCCATAAAAAGGGCAACATACGAAGTCTCTGATGTAGGAGACTTTGCATTTGCCTTACTTACGAAGAAAGGCATCTATCTATGGAGAAACGAACAGAGACCACTATCGGTTTTCTACTACAAAGAAAACATCTTCTTCGCATCAACTATGGACATGTGGAAAGAAGCACTGGAGATTGCAGGAGTAAAGTTTGAAAAGATTTCTTACACTGAAATAAAACCTTACAATTTATACATGATAAAAATGCAGAATGGGAAACCTGTACTATTCTGCATTGATGAGAATATGCCAAAGAAAGATCGGATTGTAGTAGAAAAACCAAAGAAAAAGAGTTCCTGGTCTTACTATGACAATTACTGCTACAACCTGTTTAAAGATGAAAAAAAGAAGAAAACCAAATTTGAGCCTGAACCAAGATACAATCCCTTTCTCTTTGGCGGAATTGATGAGGATTATGGGAAAAACAAAAGAAATAGCAAGAAAAATGACGAAGAAGATTATTTCGGGTTTGAAAAAGCCCCTGAAGAAATGACAGATGAAGAGATTGAAGAAGAAATTGCTATGCTGGAGGATTTTTACTATACCAACAATCTTTCTACAGAAGAGCAGATAGATATTGAACGAAGAATAGAAGAACTCCAGCATGAGCAAAATTATAGAATTATATTTGGGAAATCAAAGAAGGGAGGTAGTGATGAACCATTTTAAAATTAAAAACATTGATAAAGAACAAATGGCTAACTTTTTAAAAGAGAATGAATACTTTGCACGCATCCCAGGGAAGATGTTATGCTTCGGTTGTTTTGATGAGAACGAATTAGTTGGTGTTGTCGGGCTGTATAAAACAGCCTGGCACACTACTGAAATTCGTGGAGTATGTGTAAGGAAAGATAGAAGAGGAAACGGGATTGGGAAGTTTATGATTGCTGAGATTATGAAAGTAGTGGAAACTCCTGTTATAGCAACAACAGTGGTTTCAGAAAATACTCCTTCTTTGAGAGTATTCAGTGCGAATGGTTTTAGAACCGTGACATCGTTCGTGAACCCAGAGACAGGGCATAATGTACTTTTGCTTATTAGAAATCATCCTGTGCTGGAGGTGGTAAATGGGATACATAGTGATTAAGAAGAAGGAGAACAAAAAGATTACCATCACAAACGATTTTAATTATTTGTTTCTTATTTCTGAAGAACCGAAAAAAATCCCTGTTGAGAAGCTTTTCTCCATACTTGAGCAGTATGGAGAAAAAGCAACAACAGAGGAAATTAAGAAATTGACATTTAAAATTAAAAACTAAAACTAAAAAAAACAAAAAGGAGGTATTTACTATGGCATATTATGCTTATTTGAAATTTGAATTTGCATCAGATGTAAAGATTGATAGAGAAAAAGCTGACAATCTTGAGAAATTGTTTGCCAGCGATGATGTAAATGTCGCTGGTTTCCGTGATGTAAAGATTGTAACAGATCTGGATGAAAAATTAGTTGATATTGAATTGGATGAATACTGGAAGAATTTCTTTGACGCTGATTTTTTTGCGAAAAAATTACAAGAGTGCTTAAAGTCAGGCTTTGTCGATTTATATTTTGAAAATGATGATAACGAGGATAGATTATTTCGAATATTCCCAAATAGGATTGAAAAGTATCAAAAGGAATGGGTTTATGTAGGAAGGGTTTAAAGGTTTAAAAATATTCTTTGCAGGGAGAAAAATTTTCTCCCTGCTTTTTTATGGCAGAAAGGAGGATTTATGAAAAAACTTAAGAAAATTTCTGTAGGCCCTGAAGTTGTTCTTTCTATGAGAAGAGGAAGAACTTTTACAGACAGAAAAAAACAGGCTTCAAAATGGGCTTGCAGAAAGAAGGGGAAAATTAAAGCTCAGGAGTTTGTCTCCTGAGCTTTTTTTATTTTTTTCATTATGCCTATCAAAAATTACTACTTGAACAGTTACTTCATTTTTGTTATTATCATAGTGTAGTAGTTTGATACTACACCCCCTTTCTCTGGGATGTATATCCCAGACCTTCGGATGGCACCTGCCAAAAGAAAACAAAAAAATAGCATTTTTATTTTAATTTTTTCAATTCATTTATTTATATGTCTCATTTTATTCTCATAAAACTCATGAAGTAAGGTTACCTTTATTTTTTTAATTTATTAGCAATTTAACAGTTTCCATAAAAACCCTGCCTTTGGCGGGGGAAATTAATTATTTATAGGAGGGTGCTATGAAGCACACATTTTATGCAAAAAACACTGGGGTAGAGGTTAAGGTTGATGATGGAAGGGTTAAGATGAGATTTTTTACTTTTGGAGAGGGAGAAAGTAAGCAGGCGAAGTTTTTATTAGACCCTGAGGAATCATTTAAGCTACATCTTGGGATTATATCCATAGTAAAAGGGCAAACCAAAAATTTTGATTTAATTCACAAATTTAATGATCAAAAATCCATTCTTGAAGTTGAAAAATGGGAAAGAAACAATAAGTCTGGATATGGAGTGATAATTAAAAAAGAAAATGTAAAGCTTAATGTTCCACTAGATCAGGCAAATGTTCTTTTCCTGGCAGAACTTTTGAAAGCAATGGCAATTGAGGCTACAAAGTTCGAACAGAGAAAAGAACAGACAGAAACACAGGCTCAGACAGAGGTCACAGCAGAGACAAAGATTGTTGAGCCTGATCCTGATGAATCCGAGACAGGAGAATCAGGGGATGGAACATCAGGAAAGTTGCAGAAGGTTGTGGTAGAAGCAGTGAGGGTTGATGGAAAAGCAATCAAGGTAAACGGCAAGTGGTATGAGATTACGAACAAGACAAAGGTTGAAGGAGAAATTGGAAAGAATAAGGTAGTGAACTTGTATTTCTATAAAGGAGAAAAGAAAAATTTTGCTAATGCAATCTATGTGACTGAGTATATTCCTGAATAAAACTGCATTAGCAAAATTTTGTATTTTAAGCCCAGTGATTCACTGGGCTTTTTTATTAAATTTTTAAGGAGGAGTGTAAAATGAGAATTTTTGTAAAAATTAAAAAAGTGCCTAAAGTAGAGAAGAAATTACAAAAGGCACTTAAACAATTAAAGGGAAGTTACGAACTGATTGAGAGATACGGGATTGATTATACAACAGCGAATATCTCTGAGATAATTCAATTAATTAATTTAACAGAAAAAATAGAAAAAACATATTATCAAGAAAGGAGGTAATTTATGTCACACAGTAGAGTATTTTGTATAGTTACAAACATAAGAGAAAAAGAAAAAGTTGAAAATGCACTTGCAGTTGATGCAATAGACGTTGTTGAATCTATCAGAGGATGTGACTATGCAGATGACAGACTGGAAGAAGGATATGCATTTGTTCAAGAGGATGTTGACTGGCTTGCAGATTGGATTGGGATAGATGGTCAGGTTGGAATGGAAGATGCACCGTTAATTAATCCTGAGGAGATAGAAATAGATGGGGAGAGACATTTCTACTGGGCAGTTCCAGTTGACAAACTAAAGAAAACTATAGAGAAAGAGATAAAGAAAAGAATTGAAAGAATAAAAAAGGAATTAGAAAAACCTGCCCCCAGTCTAATAGATATTGCTTATGAAGCCTACTTGGGAAAAGGTTTTTACTTTTATTTCCCTGAGTGGGGGTTCTTAAATGCGATAGATTTATACGAATACGTGTTGAATCTCCCCAAGTATAAATATGAAAACTTTTATGTTGTAAAAACCATTGATTATCACTTTTAATTAAGGTTTTTACAACATATTAGCTGGCGAAAGCCTGCCTTGTGCAGGCTTTATTTTTTAAAAAAGGAGGTAAATATTGGGGATAACAGTTAGAGAATATAAGGATGGAATCAGGAGTTGCATGTCAGGCTACAAAGGATACATCGTAAATGAAAAATATACAGTTGAATACGATCCTCTTACTGGCAATTGGATTGTAAAAGAGGGTAATGGCAGAAATGCCTTTATAAGCCCAAATAAAAGAGAAGCACTTAATTTTGTAAAAGTGCTTCTCTTGCAGGATGAAATTAAAAAAAAGGAGGGAAAACTATGAAAGTTAATATTACAAGAGTTATAGGGGGATCAAACCCCGAAGTTACCATCTTCCATTATGCAAGGGCAAGATGGAATAATAGGAGGAAATTTGTAATTCTTTCTGGGATTGCAAAGAGTGGAAACAAGTGCTGGGATATTGTTCACACTTACAATATTCTACCTTGGTTGAGACATCTGCCGAAAGAGGAAATTTTATATAAACTATTTAATTTTTAACTTTCTCAAGCCTGCCATTCGGCAGGCTTTTTTTTATGCCTATAAAAATATGTCTATCAAAAATTGCTACTTGAATGGTTACTAAGGATTAGTTATAATTATATCGTATAGTTTGATAGCCTTTTCTCTGAGACATTTTGTCTCAGACCTTCGGATGGCACCTGCCTAAACATAGTCAAAAAATCTTTGAAGATATATTTACATCTATTTTTTATTTATTGAAATCTATTTGTTTTTTAATAAAAAGCCCATTGGGCTTTTAAATTTTATTTTTGGAGGTTTTTATGAATCATCACTGCGGGTATGAAGAACAATTAGAAAAGGGGAACTATGCTATCCCCAAAAAAATTTCTGTAATTTTTAGAGCTGCTTGGGAGAAGAGAATTAGATATCCCAAGTGGTTTTTTAGGGTTCTTTTTACCGACGGCAAACCAGCTTGGCAGGTTGCCTTCGAGGTAGAGGGAGTCCCCTATTGCTACATTCTCAAGGGGCACGGAAAAGGTTCTTGCAGAAAGTTAACAGAATGGGAGCTGAAAAATCAGAAGATTCTGGAATGTTGCACTTACGATGAAGCTGAGAGATGGTCCAGATATTTTGAGACAAAAACAGGAACAGGAGGGGCAAAATGATAATTAAAATTAAAAACACCTTTCCTTCCGTGTTTTTTGTTGGGAGGAAAGAAGAGAGAGAGTTTATTGCTGAAAAGTTTCCTGATGCAGTTGTTTATGAACTAGTTTCTTGGGCTTGTTTCTCAGTACGGGGCTGAAGAGCTTGAGAATTTATTTTCACAAGTTCCTACTTATTCCGTTTTTAACGGGTAAGTAGGGGCAAAAAATTAAAAAATTAGGAGGGGTTAAATGATAATCAAAGACGAAAGAAATAATTATTCTTCAGTCAAAAAAATAATTAAAAAATGCATTTTTTCAGAAACCCAAAAAGGTGTTTTCTATCTGCACTCACGGATAATTTATGATAACCCAATCTTTTTAAACCAAGCTGATGATTATAATGTTGTTAAAGAAAAAACTCTTTACGTGTCCCCAAAAGGGGCACTGGATTTTCGAAGTATTCGAAGTAATAACGTAGATTTTTTCAATATCCCCATAGAGGGGGATTTTATTATTACAGACAACGGTAGCGTGGCTTCTCTATTTGCCAGATACTATAAGATTTTGGCAAATAGGGTTGAGCTGTCAGAAAGATATATTTCTGACAGCCAACTAGATGAAATAAGGAGAAATTCAAGTTATGTGGAGTTCGAAGAGGATTTTTTTTATGCGTTCATCGAAACTGCAAATTGCCCGATGGAAATGAAAAAAGAATTTAGGGTTTACAATCTTGAGAATATTAAAAAGGTTAAAAAGTTTATAAAAAATGGAGACAGATTCTTCTTAAAAGTTCCTATTGACAGTCTTAAAAAAATAGGAACTTTTAAGGTTAGATGTGGGGATCTCCTTACTGTTTATACACCTCCTGATAACATCAGGGGGTTATTAAGAGAAATTTTTACCGTTGTAACGAAACAAAAAACAGCAGGGGTTTTTATTGACTCTGATAAAAAAGGCACGGTTACCTATATCAGTGTCAAAATAAAAACCCCAAAAATCAAAAAGGGGTATATAGGCGAAATAGATGAAAAAGATGGAAGCGGGGACCTTTGTATTGCAGTGCCAATGGACCTAGATGGAAATGGGAAAAAAGAAATTTTAATAGAAATTCCCTGGGAAATAATTTTTAACTTATTATAACCCAAGATTTACGAGTTAAAAATTATTTCCCATGGAGCATGATTATTTTTAGCGGAGCCTTTGGCTCTGCATTTTTTGAAAAACCCCTACTTATTCCGTTTTTAACGGGTAAGTAGGGGCAAAAATTAAAAATTTATATAGGAGGTTTAGGTATGATTTATATTTTTAACACATTAATTGTCCCCTGCAATTTTGGTTCTGAAAATGAATTTACGGTTAGACTTAAGAAGGTCAGTAGAGAACAAGTAGTAGAACTTTTAAAGAAAAACGAATTCACTTCTGCAGTAGGGCATCAATCTACTGCAGAAGTGCTAACTGCAATTCTGGGGATTCAGATTCCCATGAACAGGATTGCAGTGAAAATGAATGTGGGGGATGTCGGAATTCACTTTTTCTTAAAGCAGAGACTTCAAGAGGGGGCAGTGTTAGATAAGGAAGAGTTAGAAAAAATTGAATATGACCTAATCTTAAGCGAAGTAAGTTGACAAACCACCCTACCCACTATTACCGTCTTTGACGGTTAAGTGGGAGGGGAAAAATTAAAAAGGAGGAACAAAATGAGAGAAGTAGCATTTGCAAAGAACAAAATTTATGCAAACTTTGAAGTTGAAAATGTAAAAATAGCTGGAACAGTAGATGATTACTTCGCAGAGCTTGATTCTGAGCTTGCCAAGGCAGAAAAAGAGTGCAGAAAAACACTAAAAACCACAGCAGTAGGCATCATCCTCAGCATTACAGCCTATATTCTCCATTTCTTTCTTTAAGTTATTTGAAAATAAACCATACAGTTTTAAAAAGTCTCCCAAAAGGGGGGAGGGGACCTAATGAGGGTCTTCCTCCCCCCTTTTCCCGTTTATGGGGGTTGAGTTTCAGAAAGTGCTTGATAGATAAGGTTACTCTGTTTTATCTCTCTCTTAAGAGAAAAAGATGAGTGGTAAAATTTACCACTTGACATGTTGTATAAAGTTTGATAAAGTTTAAATAGAATATTTTTCATCTCGCAAGAGATGACCCCTTTTAGGGGGTATTGGTTTATCCACAAAAATCTCACCATTATTTCATTATTTGTTTCTTTTTCAGAGCCGTCTTTGACGGCTCTGAGTATTTAAAAATTTGAAAAATTAAAAATTACAGGAGGAGAATGTATGTTTGTAAGTTATTTTTTATCAAGAAATGATTTAAAAGAAGTCGATGTCGTAGGTTTTTTTAGAGTATTGAAACGGTTATATACCGTTTCAATACAAGACAGTGGATTAATTATATCAGCTTTTCTGGCTCCTTTTGAGAATAGTCAGTACATCAAAGAAGAGATTCGAATGGATGTCGAATCTCTTCTTAAGAGGTTCAGAATTAAGAAATAATTCTTAATCTCTGAACCTCTTACCCTCCCCCACCAGCTTGGCTGGTCGCTAAAGAGGGGAGGGAGCATGTGTAATTTATTTTTATGCGGAGCCTTTGGCTCCGCTATTAAATTTTTTTCAAGGAGGGAAAGATGATTTTAAAAAGGGGAAAAGAATATTTTTCAATTGAAAGATTAGCAAAGAGAAATTTGTTTTCAGAAACAAAAAGTGGAAGTGTTTTTGTTCACATGTTTGTCTACGAAAAAAATTGTGTCCCATTACTTGCGGATGAACATTTAAAGCCTGATGTAGTGGAACAGAATTTATATGTCTCCCCCCGTGGAAATTTTGGATTCAGAAATATAGTCGATGTGACGTATCTGAAATACCCCATACAGGGTAAATTTGAATATAGTGAATATAGTGGAGGACTTTTAGCAGCTATTAATGATTCTCAATACAAATGCGTTGCTAAAGCAATCGCAAAATCGAGGAGGTACATAAAAGATTATCAATTAGAGGAAATTAGAAGAAACGGAAATTTTGATGTAGAATTCGAAGAAAGTTTTTATTTGTTCATAAAATTCCCTGTAGTAAATGATATCGAATATGAATTTAGGTTTTTCGACTATGATCACCTGATAAGAATATTGATAGAACTAAGAAAACCAGTTTTTTCCAATGAAACAAACTATGACTATTTAAAAAACGTTTTAAATAATGTTAGATTTTTTATAAAAGTTGATCAGTTAAAGCAGTTAAATAAGACTGATCAACAATTTTATTATAAAATGGATAATACAGTTACAAGTACAAAAAAGATTTTGAAAAAAATTTTGTTAAAATTTGATAACAAATATTATATTTCTAATGAATATGGATATATAAGTTGTAAAGAAGAAGAAATTTATCTTAGGATGAATCGAGAAAAGAAAGACAAAGAAATAATTTTGATAGAGATTCCAAGAGAAGTTATCTTGGAATCATTAGAATCTTTGGGGGGATTTTCACCCCAAGATGAAGATGAATATATCCCAGTTTAAAAAAAGCCCGCCATTCAGCGGGCTTTTTTTTTGCCCAAAAATCCTGCCCGAAATAATCTTGCAATAACCCTGCAATAATCCTGCAATATTCCTGCAATATTGCAACAATATTACAGGAATATTGCATCATAAAAACTTCCTTATAAATATGGTTACTTTGCACTGCATATATATCGATGACATGGCTATCACATAAACTGATTACATTTTCAGTTGTTTTTACCCTTACACACAACATATCCTTTGCTATTGCATCAGCAATTGGTGCAATAGTGCCTGATTTAATAGAAGGCAAAGGATTCCTGTCACTTAATCCTTTCGAACAGCAAAGATGGAAAGCTAATCACAGAACTTACTCTCACTGGTTTATTCCGTATTTACTGATTTTTTGTATTTGCTGGTTTATCATGAAAGAAAATCCCTTTCTTATTCACCCACATAAAAACATTGCAGTGTTTTTCAATCTTCCTAAAACTTTTTCAGTTGCATGGATACTATCTGCTATTTCTTTTGGCGCTATAATGCATATATTACAGGATGCTATTTCAGGCAAAGTTCCATTACTAAATCCAAAAAGAAAATCTTTTGGAATAAGATTAATTCCTGTAAGAAGTTTTATGGAGTTTACTGTGACTTTGCTTATAACAATGGGATTATTTTTCTTTAAGAGGTGAACATTATGATAGATTTTAAAGAAATTATAGCACTTTCAATCTACAAAACAGATTATATCTATCCAATGCTAAAGGATACTGTAAAATGTGTTATTTACGACATAATTTTTTCAAGAACGATTCTTGTTGGAAGACAGAGTGCAAGGATTAGCTATAATGATTTTGCATCATTAAGTGGTTGTTCCCAAACAACAGTTAAACATGCCTTAAAAGAAATGCTTATTGATGGATATATAAAGATAGTAGGGTCTCATTACAGTAGAACTGCTAATGAGTATGCACTGAACATAAAAATTCCTGAAAATCTTATTCCAGTTTTACCTGCACAGAGATATCCATATAAAACCATAAACATTGCTATAACACAGAAACAACCAGCCAAGCTTGTTCTAAACTCTGAAGGGCAAGCTGTAATAAATGCTATCAAATCAAGCATGAGTCATCACGAACGAAAGTTATACGAACAGAAAGCAATTAATGAGCTTATGATAGAAGGAGTAGAACTCACAGAAGAATCAATAGATAGTAAAATAACAGACTTAATCATAAGGAGTTTCAGTGGAGAAAAGAGACAGAAATACCTTGTCAGAGCAGAGTAATCTTTGCTTAGCTATTATTTGCTCAACAGAAAGAGAAGTTTATTTCAGCGAGCTTGCAGATGCTTTAGCCTGTTCTGAAGAAGAAGTTAAAGCATACCTATATGAACTGTCTGAGTTTCTTAAACAGACATGTTTTCAGTTATCTATAACTAATACATCTGTAACAATCTTTATCAAACCTGAATATATTGAGAAAATCCCAAAAAAAATTATCCCTGTGGAACAAAAACTTAGCAATCAAGCCTATGAAGTAATTGCAATTATTGCCATGAAACAGCCCTGTACAAAGCAAGAAATTGATAAACTTAGAAATGTTGACAATGAAAGTGTTTTACAAAGCCTTATTAATGCAGGATTAATTAAAAAGCTTTGTAATGTTCAGTCTCAGGGAACTCCTGCTTTGTATTGTCTTACTGAAAAGTGTATCCATGCCTTTGGATTCACCAGTTATGAAGAGATGGTAGAAAGCATAGGTAAGCTTACACAAATTAAACAATAATTGTTTAATTTATTGTTTAATATTCTGAAAAGTACTTACAAAATTTTTGCATTTTCCACTTTGCATAAAAATTATGCAGTGTTTTATAATTAACAACCCATGAAACTCAAAAGAGACTACGAAAAAATCCTGCAAGAATGCCTAAATATTGACCCTTACTTTTTTGTTGATGTAGTTGTTTCCCTTTATGGTTTACAGGAAGTAAGACAAGATTTTCAGGAATTTTTCAGAGAACCGATAAATCAAGATAATTTATATCAAGCATTACTGGAAATATCAAAAAATATCATGTCACAACATTATGGATTTGAAAAATTTTTAGAAAAAGTCATCAAGAGAAACAACAGCTATATCCAGTTTGCAGGATATAACACTTTTACTCAAGAACAACTTTCGCAAATATTTTCAGAAGACATTGTCCCAAGCATTCATAGAAGAGGAGTTACTCCTGAGATGATGATTCTTTATTATTTCTCAAACAATATGTTCAAACATAAAGATATAGAATTTTTAATTGAGCAACATAGTATCTACAAGGAAAAAGCAGAGCAAGCAAGACAAAGATATGCAGAGCAGAATCCTATGCCAGAGAAATTGCCATCACAAATAGACATGGAGGCATTTTTATATGCACAAGAAGATTTGCAATATATAGAGAATGCAGACTGGCAGGGCATTGCAGAAAGATTCGGCTGTGAATATGACGAAGAAAACAAAGTTTATAACAAAGTCAAAAGAGGCTATCTTCTTTACTATGATGTCAACATAGAGATGCTTAAAGAGATAAAAAATGACTATGAGCATTACTTTGAATTATTATTTGCACTTCAAAATAGACTTTTCCTATTTAAAGAAAAGCAATATGTAATAGCGAAAGAAATACATAAACTCAAGGAAGAAAACAGAACCCTCAGGATAGAAAACAAAAGACTTAAAAAAACACTCACAGAGCTTGAACATAAACTACGAGCTTTTGCAAAAACAAAAGATGACTCAAAAGAAAAAGAATACTTAAAAATCCTCAAAGAAAACTACTACCTTAAAACCCGTATAGAAAAGCTTGAGCAGACCATAGAAGATCTTGAAAAAGCAGAAGAAATAAACAAAGAAATACAGGAAAACATAACAATAGAAAAGCCTGCTATCGAAATACCACCAAAGCAACTTCCTGAATATCAAACAATAGCAATTGTTGGTGGTAAGTGGAATTCCAGAGAGAAAGAACTACTTCAAGAAAAGCTAAATACCTGCGAAGTTATATTTATAGAACCTGAAAGAACAATTGCAAAGATAGATGCAATTTCTAATGCAGACATTGTGGTGTTTGATACAAGTAGAAATGCTCATAAATATCATGAGATTGTAAAGCAGAACGTAAGAAAACTCTTTTATATAAATAAAAGTAGTGCAGAAGAAGTGGTTAAGCTGTTTCAGCAAAACAACAATATAGATTAATCGCACACACAGATTAGTCTTCCACAAACAGGGCATTCTTTGATAAGCCCAAGTGCTTTTGCAAAGGCAATTGAGAAATCATCTCTATATCTTAATCCGTCAACTATATTTGTCAAAAACATTCTGATTTGAGAGTATGTTACATCTATTTCTTCCCATCGGGAATCATTAAGTTTATCATAGATTTCTTCCAGTTTCTTTGTCTTAAGTTGTTCCCACAATCCATTAGGAATTGCTCCTGAGAAAAGAGCAATAGCATGCAAACTTGGATAACAAGGAAGTTTTGTTTTTTCTATAATAGCTTCTGCAATTTCTTTTGCAGTGTTTTTAGGCAAAATAGATGCATTATGGATAATAAAATGATAATGCCTGATAGATGCATCGTCGGTAGTGTAATTTTGAAACAAAGCTAACTGCATCAACAATTCTCCACCACCATAAGTAGCAGACCAAACAGGATCAGGCTCTTCATAATGGATATGCCCTATTTCATGGATAACATAGGTAATTTTTGGTTTTGGGCTACGGAATGAGATTTCTCTTTCTTTTATAAAGGAGATTCCTTCTGTTCGGGATATATAGCCTTTTGCCTGTGCAAATAATTCGTTGATTTGCCTTTCATATTCTTCTTGAGAAATTATTTTGTTTTTATATAACATTGCATAGAAATCCATCGCATCAACTATCTCAGGATTTTTATCTGCAATTTGGAAACTTTCCTGCCAGGGAATAACCGTGATTGTCTTTGCTGACTCAACAAATTCAGGAAAAAGCTTTTGTAATTTTGAGAATATGTCTGATTTTTCAATCAATTCAATTGCTTTCATAAATTCTCCTTTATCTATTCTTTTTTCTCCACTCCCAGGGTGGAGTTGGATTTAACTCTTTCCACAATCCCAATCTTTGCTTTCTTGCCTGCTTTTCTGCATCGTAAAACTCTGATGCATAAGGTCTATCAAGATATTCAGTATATGCCCAGGCAAGCCCACGCTTTACCTGTTCAAGGTTTACATTAACAAAACCAACAAAAACATAAGCAACAACTCTCCCATATCTGTCTATGTCTTTTATATCAAGCTTTACGGTTTTTCTTCCAATTAACTCTTTCAGGCTTTCTTTTGCATCCATGCCTGATGGTTGTCTCTTTTCAGGAGCATCAACTCCACGAAGTCTTACTGATATGGTGCCGTCTTTATGAAACTTTGCACCGTTGATAGTTGTATCAGGGATGCAATGGAAAGTATCTCCATCCAAAACTCGTTTGACGGCGCAGTTGGTAGAGAGGGCGTGTGAAGTGAGAGGGAAAAGGATGAGAAAGAGAGAGATGAGTAGGATGAGTTTGGTTAGTTGTTTGTGCATAAATGTTCTCCTTTAATTAGAATTTCTTTATCAATTTGCTCAAAAATTTCACCAAAATTATCAAAACAGTATTGAGAATAATTGTCAGGGCATCTTCCTTTAAATGGTTTTATAAATAGCTTTACAATAACATTTAAATTTTTGTCTCCATGTCTGTAATTAAAAACTTTAGGCTTTTTTTCTACATTACTTTTTTCTTCAAAAATTCTTGAATAACCATCTATTCTTTGAAGAAAATCTGTATGTTTAATCCCTTTTGGGTCAATAAATAGTATTAAATAAAAGTCTTCTTTCTTTAACCAAAAAATAAAGTCAGGCTTGAACTTTTCCATTTTATTTGTGTTTGGATTTAAATAAGGAATATAGATATCATCCAGAGTTTCATCAATCTTTGAAAAGAACCACCAATCAAAATTTTTAAAGAAATTGTTTTCATTTGCTAAATAAAGTGCCAAATCTTTAATAAAGCCAACTTCGCTTTTATGTTTAATGATATGTTTTATAAAATCTATCTTTTCTGTTTCTGAAAGCAAAATAGGAATGTAATAATGATTAGCAATATGTTTTATCAACAGTCTTTCTCCTGAGTTATAAGATATTTCAACATTTTCTGAAGTATTTTTTTCTATCCTTTGTATTTCTGATGTATATGCTTTTATATCAATTTCGTTGTTTTCTAATTTATCCATTAGCTTTTCTATTTCTTTGTCTTTGTTGCTAAAGTTCCTTACAGATTCAATTTTTTCTTTTAAACCGTTTAATCTGGTTTCTGAAATAGTTATTTCCTTAAAGTGAATTATTTCGTTTTCTAATTCTTTTAATCTTTCGTATTGTTTTATTTTATTACTGAAATGCTTAAATATGTTTCTAATTATAATTTCAGGATTTCCTATAAATGGTTTTTCTTCTGTTTCTATAAAAATTTTATCTTTCTCTCCGTTTAACCCTTTCTTTATTTCAGGTAAGACTGTTAAATTGCAATCAAACTTGCATAAAATAATTTTATCTTCAACATTGGTAAAGTAATCCCTTATTATTTCATAATCTTTTGGATGTATTTGATATTTAATTTTGTTTTCTTCTTCAATAATCAATTTATCTGAATCAGCATATTCAGGGATTAAAAGAAGTTTATCTTTAATCTCAGGATTAACTTCAAACAGATCTCCTAATTTTACTTCAGTTGATTGTTGTCTAAGTGTATCAAAAACTATCTGTAAATTGTCTGCTTTTGTCCCAAAGATAAATAAAGTCTCTAAAGTATTGGAATGCTCTTTTGCAGAATGAAACAAAGTATTATCAATCTCTTTATTGTTATATAAACATAAGAGTCTTCTTCTTTTGTTTGGTAGTGGCTCAATTCTTACTCCACGACCAATTGATTGCAATACAAACTTCTTAGCATCTGTGCCTTTGCCTATATTTATAAACAAAACAATATTCGGTCTATTACTGTCCCATCCTTCATAAAAAGCCCGTGAACCCATAAGAATATTTATGTCTTCGTTATTGTTTATTTGATAAAAAATACTTTCATTTTCAAACCGTTCTATAATTTCATAACCTGTAAGTTTTTCTCTTATCCAGTTGGTTATATCTCCAATTTTCATCAATGCAAAAGGTTTATCAGATGTTTTAAGCTTAAAAACAAGTTCTTGCTTGTTTGATGGGATTTTTAAAACTTCAATTTTCCCTGAAGTGTTGGAATTAAATACATACTTAAGAATGTCTTTAGCGGTTATATTTTCAATTTCACTTAAAAAGTTATCCCCCAAGTCAACTGTGTTTTCAAATTCATATTTTGCATTTTTTGAAATAAATTCGTTTTTTAATTCATTTTTAGCAATGTTTAGCAAATCAGAACTTGCCTCACTGTTTGCAATTTTTGCTATTTCCCTGAAGAACAATTCAAGGTCTGAGTCTTCTGTGTTTACGGAGTTAACAAGAGTCAGTAATA
>Ga0308403_1000305_pt1 | contig 20674 bp, 22 predicted proteins | sample HotsprSampleOSM3_FD_203470 | JGI IMG/M metagenome (GOLD analysis project Ga0308403, IMG submission 203470) | Hot spring phototrophic mat microbial communities from Octopus Spring, Yellowstone National Park, Wyoming, United States - 20060914_OS-M3 ... | reverse complement strand
GTCCGCCCTTGAAGCCCGCCCTGGGAGAGGGGCCGGGGGTGAGGGCAACCTCCCCTCGCCCGCCCTGGGAGAGGCGCCGGCGGTGAGGGTGTCTCCCCTCTCCCGCCCTGGGAGAGGCGCCGGGGGTGAGGGTCTCTCCTCCAACTGGAGCGTTTTTTTTCGGTGATATAATTTCCTTCAACCGATGTTGATTCTGGCTGTTGGAATGCCGCGGGCTGGCTCTGGCTGGCATTATAACCTGATGCACGATCTGATCGTCGCCGCAGGAGGAACCGACGCGCGCCAGATTCGCAAGCGCTATCACCTGGAATCGATCCTCACCGAAGTCAATTGCAACCTGGGCGCCCTGACCCCGCGCCGCTTGCTGCTCTGTCTGCTTCCATCCCTGTTCGGATACACCTATGTTTTCAAAGCCCATGCTGCGCCCACTCCTCTGGCAAAATGGCTGCTGGGACGCGGTTGGATGAAGGCAGCCTATATCTACCGCGACCCACGCGATGCTCTGCTCTCGGCTTATGAAAACGGCCGCCGCGCTCGCGAAAAGGGCAACCGCAACGCCTTCGCCGAACTCACCGATTTCGAGCATGCCCTCGATTTCATGCGCCAGTATGTAGCCATCTCCGAGCAATGGCTGGCAATCCCATCTGTGCTGGCGACGCGGTATGAAGACCTCTTAACGGACTACGAGTCCGAATCCAAACGCCTTGCCGAATTCCTGGGATTAGACCCGTCTGTTCCTCAAATCCAGGCCGTCATCGAACGCTACCAACCCCACCGTTCCCAAGAAGAACAAAAAGGCTTGCACTTCCGTCAGGGAAAAATCGGCCGCCACCGCCAAGCCTTTCAAGAGCAAGAGGTGGAGCTCCTCAATCGCACCTTTCGACCCTATTTGCTCGCCCACGGCTACCTTATCCCAGGTACAGCCCAGCTCTCCCACCCTGAGCAATAGGGTAACGGCCACCCGATTGATTCAAGGTCTCCTCACCGTGACGACCGTTTGGACTCGTTCCAGTCGTTCAGCGTCCAGGGTGATAAGGGTCGCAGCGACGCGCCGCGCAACGGCAGCATAGACGGCGTCACTACCGCGCAGGCGATGGCGGGCGGCAATTTCGGCCGCCAGAGCAGCCAGGTTTTCATCCAGGTTAATCCAGGTAACGTGGGGAAACCGCCGAAACTCATAAAGCCAGTCCGCAGTATTCATCGACGCATCTCCGCGAGGATCTCCAGCGCGCTTTTTTCGCTCTGCCAGCCTTTGCCAAGTTCATCACGGATTTTTTCCAACCGCGCCCAGACTTCGTCTTCCGTTGCCTGCGGAAGAGACGCATCCATGGGGACGAGCAGCGCAACCGGCTTGCCGCGTTGGGTAATGATATAGCGAGCGTGTTTTTCGCGCACGGCGCGCGCCAACGCTGAGGCGCGGGATTTTAATTCGCGAATGCCAATTTCTTCCTTCATCAATATCTCCTTTGTGGTTCTTTATGTGACCACATTAGAGATTGTTACTTCTCTTCTCATTGCTGTCAAGCACTTTCGCAAACAGCACATAAGGCAACCATCGCAATCTGGCGGAAAGGGCAGCGTCTTTCCAGCCATTTATCGGTTATTCACAGACACTGGGCACATCATATCCTTGGGAACACAAGAGCATTGTAGCCGAACGAACAAATCCTCGTCCATTCTTAACCTGCAGGGTTGAATCACCAAAAGGGGATCATACCTACGGGGAACTTGACAATACTGACCATCTCATATTATCATATCATCAATCAATGATATTATAATCGAGAAACCCATGCTCCTCACCTCCGAAACTACTCACTTGAACGTCAAAGCGCGACTCTTTCGCGGCTTCAGCGACCCCTCGCGCTTAAGAATCCTGGAGGCCTTGCGGGCAGGCGAGCTTACCGTCGGCGCGATCGTCGAGCGGACGGGGCTTTCTCAATCCAATGTTTCCAATCACCTGTCCTGTCTGCGCGATTGCGGCCTGGTGACGCCCGAACCGCGCGGCAAGTTCGTTGTCTATCGCTTGAGCGACCCGCGCGTGGAAGAATTGCTCCACCTGGCAGAGACGCTCCTTGCCGATGTGGCGCGCGGCGTTTACGAATGCACTCGTTACAGCGTGGCAGAAAATTCATGACGCAACTTCAAACCCTCGAAATCCCCATCTCTGGTATGGACTGCGCCGAATGCACGCAACACGTTCAACAGGCTATCGAGAGACTGCCCGGCGTGCACTCGGTGCAGGTCTTCCTCGGTGCGGAAAAAGCGCTTGTGCGCCTCGACCTCGATCAGGCAGGACTCCCCGAAATCCGCGCCGCCGTTCGCGCTGCAGGGTATGATGTTCCCGCCTCGGATATCCTCCAGATTGCTCCCGTCTCAATGGATGGTATCAACCGCCGCTTGACACTCCTGCTGGTCGCCGTGTTTGCTCTCATTCTGGGCGCGGTTCTCTTTGGCGAGTTCCTGGGATGGTTCGACTACCTGAATGAGCGTGTCCCCTTCCTGCTGGGTTTGATGCTGGTTCTCGCCGGCGGCTATCCTGTTTTCTTAAACGTCCTGCGCGCCGGCTTGAGGCGGCAAATCACTTCCCATACCCTGATGACGCTAGGAGTTCTTGCCGCCCTAGCTGTCGGGCAATGGACAACCGCAGCGCTGGTGGTGCTGTTTATGCGCATTGGCGATATTGTCGAAAACTTCACTGCCAAATCCGCCCGCCGCGCCATCAGGGAGCTTGCTTCACTTGCCCCGCAGACTGCTCGTGTCGAACGGGACGGGGTGGAAGTCGAAGTTCCGATCCAGGATGTCAAAGTGGGAGAGACCGTTATCGTCCGTCCAGGCGAAAAGATTCCGGTGGATGGCGAAGTGATTGGCGGACAGGCTACCCTTGACCAATCGGCTATCACCGGCGAAGCGATGCCCGTCGAAGCTACTCGTGGCAGTCGCGTCTACGCCGCCACCATCGCCAGGCTCGGCAGTCTGCGCATCCGCGCCGAACGAATCGGCATGGAAACCACTTTCGGGCGGGTGATCAAAATGGTGGAGGAGGCCGAAGCTCATCGCGCCGACGTTCAGCGCCTGGCTGACCGCTTTAGCGCCTGGTATCTGCCCGTTGTCGCCGCCATTGCCGCCCTGACGTTCCTGCTCTCGCGCAATCCGTTGTCCAGCGCGGCTGTGCTGGTGGTGGCTTGTTCGTGTTCCTTTGCACTGGCAACCCCGGTGGCAATGCTGGCGTCCATTGGGGCGAATGCCCGGCGCGGCCTGCTGATCAAGGGCGGCAAAACCCTCGAATTGCTCGCCCGCGCCGATGTGCTGCTGGTGGACAAGACCGGCACGCTCACCTTGGGGCAACCGCAGGTGACAGATGTCATTTCGTTAAACGGGATGGCGCGGGCTGAGATCCTGACCCTGGTTGCTTCGGCGGAACGCTATTCGGAACACCCGCTGGCAGCCGCCGTCCGCACGCTGGCACAACGGGAAAACATCCCTCTGCTCGAACCGCAAGAATTCGAATCCGTGCCGGGTTTGGGTGTGCGCGCTGTAATTCAAGGACAGTGTATTGCGGTGGGCAATCGCCGTCTGATACCCGCCGCCGAGGCATCTCCCCTAGCGGCCGAACTCGAAGCGCAGGGAAAGACGCTTCTCTTTCTGGAGAGCGGCAACCAGTTGGCCGGCATCCTGGCTGCCCAGGATACGCTACGCCCCGAAGTGCCGGCCGCACTGGAAGCCGTGCGCGCCCTGGGCATCCGTCACATCGAACTGCTCAGCGGTGATAACGAGAGAACCGCTGCCGCCCTGGCGGAAGAACTGGGCATTGCCTGGCGCGCCAACCTCCTCCCGGAACAGAAAATCGAGGTGGTGAAGGACTATCAAGGGCGCGGACATACGGTCGTCATGGTCGGCGACGGGGTGAATGATGCCCCAGCGCTCGCCCAGGCAGATGTGGGCATTGCCATGGGTGCTGCCGGGAGCGATGTCGCCATCGAAGCCGCCCACATTGCACTGATGCGCGAGGACTGGAATCTGGTGCCAGAGGTGATCCGCATTGCCCGGCGCACCCTGCGGGTGGTCAAGATAAACCTGGCATTTACGGCGGTCTACAACCTGGTGGGGCTATCGCTGGCTGCGTTTGGAATCCTACCGCCTGTCCTGGCTGCGGCAGCGCAATCTCTGCCCGATATTGGCATTCTCGGCAACTCCGCTCGCTTACTGAGGCAAAAATGAGCCTGCTCCTGTAAAAAAGCGGGCATGGAAGAAGCCTACGCCCGCCATCACAGACAAAACTGGTTAGTTCGTCAACGCCATCCCGCAGTAGGGACAGTTCCGCCAGTCGGCCTGCACCGCCTCGCCGCAGTTCGGGCAGGCGCGGGAGGCGCTCGGTGCGGGGACGGTGCCGCCAACGGCGCGCACCAGCCAGATGATCCCCAGCACAGTCAGCACCAGCAAGCTGAGCGGGATGAGCGCCATGAAGATCACGCCGATCCAGCCGAAGGGCGCGAAACCCCACCTCATCATGCTCGGAATCATGCCCCAGCCGCCGTAGCGACCATAGCCGCCCCAGCCACAGGTGCCGCCATACCACCAACCCCAGCCGCCAATGGCAAAAACCAGCAGACCGAGAATGGTGAGAACACCCAGAATACCAAGAATCCAAGCAAGCGCTTTATTCATAGGAAACCTTCCTTGGGTTTGGTAATTGACAGTAATCCATACTCTAGCAGCAAATCATGCCGCTTGCACAGTTTCTCTGATTGGATAGCCGCAAATGGCGTTGACGTTACAACGTCTGCCCGCAGTACGGACAAACCTTCCAGTCATCTTGCACGGCGCGGTGGCAATTGGCGCAATTTCGCGCCGGGGTGAAACGAAGAGCCTGCAGCAGACGCTCTCCACCAAGCAGGTAGACGATCAGGACAATTAACAGCAACGGCAACAGCCACATAAAGAACATCATCGGTCAATTCCAGTTTTTATTTCGTTTATACACTGAGTTGTTAAGTCGAATGAGCGCCATTTGACGCGCCGCCCACAGGCATTTTTGCCTGTATCACTTCACAAGCGGACTTTGAGCCTGGTTCCCTTTCCCGGTGCTGATGCCACGCTCAACCGTGCGCCGATCAGGTCAGCGCGCTCGTACATCCCCAGCAGGCCGAAGTGTCCGTTGGGGACGAAGTCGGTGGGGCTTTGCGGTACGTTGAAGCCGATGCCATCATCGCTTACTTCCAGTTCGACGGTTTTTTCACCAAAGTAGAGGCGCAGGTCGGCGCGCCGGGCCTGTGAGTGGCGCACTACGTTGTTCAGCGCTTCCTGGGCGATTCGGTAAAGCGCCAGTTCTACTTCAGGAGACAGACGGCGCTCCTCGCCTGTTTTCTGGAATGCAATGGAAATGCCGCTGTTCTGCCCTGTCTCGCGGGCAAGCATATCCAGGGCGGCGACCAGCCCCAGATCCTCGAGGTAGATCGGACGCAGGGCGCGCGTCATGCGGCGCAGGTTTTCGATGGTTTGGGCGGCGAGGTCCTCCAGTTCATTCAACATGCGTTGCACCGCGGGGTCGCGCACCGTCTGCTCGGTCAGTTGGATGCGTTGTTTGAGGGCGATGATAGCCTGGATGGTATCGTCGTGCAATTCGCGCGCCAGGCGCCGCCGTTCCTCTTCCTGTGCGGTAGTAATGGCCCCAATATAGCCGCGCAACCCAGCCTGCGCCGTCTGTACTTTACGCGCCATTTCCGTCAGTTCTTTTTGCAGACGCTGCACTTCAGCAATCCCGCCGACAGGTTGCTGAATGGCATCAAAGTCGCCCCAAACCAGGGCGGCAGCTTGCCTTTCCAGACGTTGGAGCGGCTGGATGATTTCACGGTTGGCGAACCACAACGCCGTTACGGCGAAAACCAACGGCGGGATCAAGGCTAAAGGCGCAATTAGCGTCAACTCTAAAACAGGATCGGTGGCGGCTTGCCAGTCTCCAGCGATGGCGTGGGCGCGCATTTCCCGTTGATGGAGTACCACACTGCCAATGGCAATCACCACCGAGAGCAGGGTGAGCGGCAAGATGATCGTGGCAAACAGCCGCAGGGTCAGACTGTGACGAAGAGAGAACGAGAAAGAACTGGGTTTCATCATTACTACTCAACCATCGGACTATCCCCTGAAATCAATCCCAGTGAAACGGCGCGCATGACCGCCTCGGTGCGGCTGGAAGCTTGCAATTTGGCAAAGATGTGCGCCAGATGGCCCTGCACGGTGCGGTCGCTAATGCCTAACTGGACGCCGATGGCTTTGTTGGTGTATCCCTTTGCCGCCAGACGCAACACATCCAGTTCGCGCTCGGTGAGCGGCTCAACGAGCGTCTTTTCGGGACGCTTGAATAGCGCGGTCATCAATTTGCGCGTCACGGTGGAGTCGAGCGTTGCCTTGCCCTCATGCACCTCGCGCACCGCCCGGATCAATTCCTCGGTTTTAGCGGTTTTGAGCACGTATCCATTGGCCCCCGCCTGTAACACTGCCATTACATACGGCTCGTCATCGTAAGCGGTGAGGATCAGCACACCCACTTCGGGCAGGTGAGCGCGCACCCAGCGCGTTACCTCGATGCCGCTGGCTTTGGGCATTTGGATATCGAGCACTGCCACATCGGGGTTGTGCTCCTGAATGAGCGCTTGCGCCTCGACGCCATCCCCCGCCTCGGCGATGACCTGAATATCCGCTGCGCTCTCTAACAGTTGACGAATCCCGGCGCGGACAATGTGATGGTCATCCGCTAATAGGACGCGGATTCTGACTTCCGCTTGACTCGACAGTTTTGGCACAAGTCAATTCCTCCGATTGCCAATTATACGTCTGGATTTGAAAAAGGGTTGGAAAGACAAACCAGACCATGCCAAGAGCAGCCAAAGGTTCTGGAAAGAAGCGCATCTGGGGGTTAGATGGGTTGCGGACACCGCTAACGTAGAACGTCAGCGGATTACTGAATTTTGATAGCAATGTCTTCTTTGTAATCCAGCCCTTCTTTGCGGACATGAACAGTCAGTTTCCAATTGCCACTCATGCTGAAGTTGGCTTTGATGGCATACCTGCCACCGCCCTGCTCTGTGGCAACGCCGCTCATCGTCATCCCGGTCATGTCGGTGTGATCGGCGGAAACGTCCATGGCCGCGCCTTCGATGGGGTTGCCGTTTGCGTCGGTGATGGTGAAGATCAGTTCCACATCGCCCACGACCGCGGGGTCGGGATTGGTGCTGACCGCAATGTTCACAAGCTTTTCAGCAGTGGATGGCGCAGGGGTGGTAGCGCCTGCTCCGCACGCCGTCAACAAAACGATTAGCAAAATCATCATACTGATAAAGATTACTTTGCGCATTCGTACTTTCTCCTTTGGGTTTATTCGACGACATGGATCATCAACATCAAGCCACCCGGCTCGACATTGTCGTTGGTGGTGTGGTGCGGGATGTGACAGTGCAGCATCCATTGACCCGTTTCGGTAGCGACAAACTCGATGTCATAGCGTTCGCCGGGCGCAACGTTGACCAGTAATTCGGCTCCATTCCGCTCATCGGCATGGCGGCAAAAGTCTGCCCACCGCGCACCAGCCACTCCGAAATCATCAGCACTTTATCCACCGCTGGCGGGTTGGCTTCGGCTTCCTTAGGATCGATGATAAAGGGAGCATACAGCCCAGCCACCACCTGCCGGTCGCTCTCGTAATGGGAATGATACATGAACGTCCCAGCCGGCTTGGCAGTAAACCCATACGTAAAGGTTTCGCCGGGTTGAATCGGGTCTTGCGTAACTCCCGGCACACCATCCATGGCATTCGGCACTTCGACGCCGTGCCAGTGAATGGTGGTCGGAACGGGCAATTCGTTTCTCACAATGACCCGAACCCGGTCGCCCTCGGTGACGCGAATCATCGGCCCCGGCACCGTGCCATTGTAGGTAAATGCCGTAATGGTAACACCCTCCAGAATCATCCATTGCACCGCTTTGGTTGTCAGCTCGAAGACCTTGACCCCATCCTCCACCCGGTATTCGAGGGGCTGCCCGCCCTCGCTTTGCGCTGCAGGCTGGATGTTTGGGGCTGTGATCGGCGCCATCATGTGCGCAGCTTCAGGATTGTGCATCATCATACTGCTAGGCGTAGCCGTAACCATCGGCGCGCTGTGCATGGGCATTGTGGCAGTTGGAGCAATGGAAGGCGCGCAAGCCACCAGAATCAACGACAACGTACCGATCAAAATTATCAAGATAAACCTCATCTTTATTCTCCGCATATCGAACTGTGGAGGAGTATAAAAAGGGCGACAGCCCTTTACCAGCGCAAAATGGCGGATCTGGTATAAGCCAAATGGCTTATACCCGCAGGGTCACCGATAGTGTCCTCCCCTGCTCCGCTGCAGATTATACATCCAGGAAAGGCTGCTGAAAGCGCTGCGTTTTGAATCTGTATTTGACGTGCCGCTTGAGCGCCTGGCTGACCTAGCAGAAGCGCATGCCTGCGGGTATCCGTGTGGCTATGAAAAGTGGGTATGTTTGCGTCGGTTGGCTCGTCAGCCTGCAGACACATCAGCAAAGTGATAAGAGATTCTGCCGAGAAAACTACGCAACCGAAAAACAGGATGTCCTCCCCAGCAGAAACCTGGGAAGGACATATCTCTCGAAAATGAACCGCAATCCCCAGCCATGCTGGAGGCAGAATCTTCCGCTCTATTCGATATTGTCAACAGTTAGCAAACGGCCGGGTATGAGAATGGATTCGCTTTGGGGTTTTGTGCCGTTAAAATAAGCCTCAATGATTTCAGCAACCTTGGCTGCCATAGCATCAAAATCCTGTGCTACCGATGCAATGAAAGGTCCTTGCTTTTTGATTTCTGCTTTGGCGAAGTCAGTACCATCAATGCCGACAACTTTAATTTCGCTTCGCCCTGCTGCAAGCAATGCCTGTACCGCTCCTAAAGCGGGTTCGTCCCATCCCGCCCAGATACCGGCAATTGAGCCCGTTTGTGGATAGGCGGTTAGTAAATCTTCAGTGATTTTGCGCGCATTATCTAGCGGGCCGGGTACTTCGATGTGTTTCTTTTCGATTACCGTGATTTGTGGATAAGCAGAAAAGACTTCAGCTGCCGCAGCTGCACGGGCGCGTACCCCTGGGTGCGGATCGTGGGTGAACATGATGATGTTTCCCTTTTCACCAATTGACTTCAGCAGTGTTTCCGCTGAAAGTTTCCCCAAACTAGCGTTGTCGGAAGTCACATTGACCAAAACGCCCGGTGCATTGCCCGCGTCTATTCCAAATACAGGGATATTGGCTTTGCTGGCTACCTCCAAGCCTTGAGTCATTTGAGCCGGATCGCCCATTCCCAAAACAATAGCATCCACATTCTGGGCAACAGCGTCCTGAATACGGCTGACCAGCAAATTGAAATCTCCGGCGGTATCCGTGACGATGACGCGCCAGCCCTTGGCTTCTGCTTCGCTTTTGAAGCGGTCAATGACATATTTAGTGGTTTCGTTTGCCATGTAGGGCGTTACGACCGCAATCGTTTTGGTCTGGCTTTGAGCGGGTTCGTTCGGTGAAGGAGAAGGCGCGGCACAGGCCGCTAACAGCAACACCACAACCAATATAAAAAACCACTTTTGCCATCTCTTAATTTTCATAGCTGCCTCCTTAAAGATTTAGAAATTTTTCCTCCGGTTCAACCGGCTGGATTACAGGGATACGGATGCAAGAGCCTGAAAACTGCTCTTTAGACTGGGATATAACGACCTGAAAATCGGATACAATCGGTTATATCGGGTAGCATTTTCAGGGATTGGGTAGCAGGTTTGTTCAATCGGGAAATAATCGGCAGGGGCTAAGTTGGGCTGCCAGCCTAGTGCTTTGGCAGCCACCAGAGCAGCTCCGCGTGTTCCAACCTCGCCCGGATCGGACAGTATGGCAACTGGACAGTCGAAAACGTCGGCAAAGATTTGAGCCCACAGTGCCGAACGAGCCCCTCCCCCGACCAGACTTAACTGATGGGGAGCTTGTTCAGAAGGCATTGCATCGCGGATGGTTCGCATGGCAAAAGCCACACCTTCCATAACGGCGCGATACATCTCCTGGCGGGTTGTGGAGAGGGAAAGCCCAAAAAATACGCCGCGCGCGTTTGGATCGCGAAATGGAGAGCGTTCACCGTTCAGGTAAGGCAGAAACAGGACGCCATTGCTGCCTGCGCCCGCTTTCGCCGCCTGATAGTTCAATTTTTCATAGTTGTTCAGGCTTTCTAAAGTGGCGTCGCTTTCTAAAACCCCAAACTGTTGAGCAAGCCAATCGAAGTTGCCGGCTGCGGTGAGCATTGGGCCAATTAAAATCAGCCGTTTTCCATCTGGATGGCGGAGGTTGAAGATGCCGCTGCGCGGGTCAACCGGGGGAGAGTTGAAAACCGCTGCCAGCCACCCACTTGTCCCAAGATAGATATACCAGCAGCTACCTTCGCCAGCGGCTGCGCCAATGGTTGCCGCCGCTGCATCCCCAATGCCGTGAAAAACAGGCAGGCCCTCCGTCAGACCGGTCGCTTTTGCAGCAAACGCACTGACCCTACCTGCCGGTTGTTCGTAGGGAAGCAAGTCCGGCAGCCAATCACAGCGTAGTTGAAGTCTGGTCATCAGACTTTCCGCCCACTGATTGCGGGAAAGGTCAAACAAACCGGTGGTTGAGGCGGTGGTGTAATCGGTTACCGCTGTTCCGCATAAGCGATATGTAATGTAATCATGCGCCCCGACTAGGATCTTTTGGGCGGACGTATATAATTCCGGTGAATGCTCCTGCAGCCAGAGGAGTTTTGCCAGCAGGCTGGACGCATCCTGCAGGTTGCCGGTAACTCGGATGAGGCTTTCCTCGCCTACTTGTTCGTACAGATGCCTTGCTTGTTGAGTTGCGCGCATATCGGAGTATAGAATAGCTGGCGCAAGGGCTTCTTGATCGTCCAACAGGATGAGGTCTTGCATTTGGCCGGTCAGCACAATAGCACAAAGGTCAGAGGTTTGATTCCAGGTATTCAACAGAGATTGAAAACATTGCTGGACGGCCTGCCACCAATCACTGGTGGATTGCGTTACTTCAACGCCCTTTTGGAAGAGCGGATAAGTAGCCCAGGATCTGGCGAGAATATTCCCATAGCGATCTACAACCACCGCTTTTACGGCTGTTGTTCCAACATCCAAGGCAATTACAGTTTGCATTTTTTGCGCTCCTTAAGAAAAAACGGCTGCCTGAGAAAGACTGTAAACCAAGTCCTGTAATGCAGCACATCCCTGTTCAGCCGCTTCGACGAATGCGGTACCGACAATTACGCCGTCTGCACCCATTCTGCGTACCTGTTCTACATCTTGCGATCGGCGCACGCCAAATCCAACAGCCACAGGCAAAATTTTTGGGCCGCTTTTACGGATGGTTTCAATTCGGCGGGCAATCTGATCGCCAAACTCTCCCGGGCTTCCGGTAGGCGCATCACGGCTTTGAAGGTACAGGAAACCTTCCGCAGCGGTAAGCACTTGTTTTAGAGCCCATCCTTCCATACTCGCAGAAAGAAACCCAATTGGGGCAATATCTCGTTGTTTTGCCGCATTTGCCATTTTCAACCACTCGGGTAATGGCGCGCCGACCGCCAGTATGCCAGCCACTTGAGCATCCACACATTGAGCTAGTAAAGCGGAATAAGAAATCTGGTTTAGGACATCCGGGTAAAAAATGAGAGTGGCGGTTCGTTGTAAAGAATGGAGCAATTGTTGGGTTTGTTTAAGGGCGGTCGCAACATTCGTACCGCGTTGAATGGATTGTTCAATCGCCCTGCGGATAATTACACCGTCAAAATAGGGATTGAACGACGGCAGGCCGATCTCAAGAAAGTCCAACCCGGCTTCGAAAGCGCATTCAGCTAATTTTAGGAATGAGGATGCATCTGGATAGCCTGCCGGGAGGTAACCGATTAATGCGATGCGGTTTTCTTTTTTGGCTTTCTCAAAAACTTGTGTAATCCGCTTCATGGCTGAGTTGACTTTCTGCGTGATAAACTGGACAAGAGGACGGCAAAGATGATAATCACACCGGTCAAGATGGATTGAATGTAGGAATTAATTCCCAGAATGTTCATCCCATTACCGAGAACCCCCATAATTAACACGCCCAACAGCGTTCCAAGGACATGCGGCTCGCCTTCCCGAAATGCAGTTGCTCCAAGAAAGACTGCAGCGGCTGCATTGAGCATAAAAGGGTTGCCCGCCTGCGGATGGGCAGAAAACAGCCGGCTGGTGAGGATAATTCCGGCAAGAGCGGCACCCAATCCGGAAAGCATGAAAGCAATCAGGCGCAGGCGCTGGACGGGAATGCCGGCCAGATAAGACGCCTGCGAGTTGCCGCCGATGGCATACAACTGCCTGCCAAACACGGTCTGCTCCATTAGTAGCCAGGCGATGAATACCACCAGCGCCATGATGATGACCGATACTGGAATAACCCCAAGCGATTCTTGTCCCAACCAGCGGAAGGATTCGGGGATATTTGCAAAGATGGTTGCGCCGTTGGTATAAAGCAGTGCAATTCCTCCATAAGCGGTCATGGTTGCCAGAGTAGCCACGAAGGCGGATAATCCGCCGTAAGCAACCAGAACGCCGTTGATCAGACCACCCAGCGCGCCTACTGTCAACGCGGTAAGACAGGCAGGCAAAACCGGCCATCCGCGGTTTGCCATCAAATCGGCTGCAACTACGCCGGCCAAACTGGCAAGAGTGCCGACAGAAAGGTCAAAATCGCCGGTGACCATAACAATCGTTACCATTGCCGAAACAATTGCCAGAGTAGCCACCTGTTCGATGATGTTGCCCCAGTTGCGAAAGGTCAAAAAGGTGGTCGGACGCAGCAGGGAAAAGACAAAAATCAATACCATAAAACCGAACAGCGTACCCCATCTACGCAGCCAGAGGACAGGCGCAGCACGTTGTAAGGAAATTTTTGGAATATCCACGCTTGCAAGAGGCTGTTGGTTGTTCATAATTGCTCTCCGTAACAATAGTGTAAAACCATTTCCTGAGAGACCTCCGATGCGTTGATTTCGGTCATCTGACGGCCTTCGCGAAGCACGATAATTCGGTCGGCTAGTCCGAGCACTTCGCTTAAGTCTGAAGATACCAACACGACTCCCATCCCAGCGGCTGCCAGTTCACGTATGATGCGGTAAATTTCAAAACGCGCCCCAATATCCACGCCGCGGGTTGGTTCATCAAGAAGCAATAAACGGGGACGCCTCAACAACCAACGGGCAAATACCACTTTTTGTTGGTTTCCGCCAGAAAGTTGAGCGGCTTTTTGTTTGAGCGATGCCGCCTTAAGGTTAACTTGCCGGCTCACGCTTTGAGCAGCGGCTGTTTCTGACGCCGTGTTCAGCAAAAACGTTCCAGATGTGAAAGCGCGCAAAAAAGGCAAAGAGATATTTTCGTGAATGGCGCGGTTCAATACTAACCCCTGGGTGCGGCGTTCTTCGGGAACAAGCGCAATTCCAGCGCAGATTGCATCCGCCGGATTGCGGGGTTGAAATCTCCTTCCATAAAGCCGCATTTCGCCTTGTTCAGGTTGGATTGCTCCGAAGAGCATATGAAGCACCTCGCTACGTCCGGCGCCGACCAGACCGGCAAGCGCAACAATTTCGCCTTCGCGTACATCAAAGGATACTCCCTGAACAATACCCCCTCTTAAGTTGCGAACTTCTAAAATGATTTCACCGGGGTTGGAATGAGAAAGAGGAATGCTTTTATTCAATTCGCGGCCGATCATGTTGCGAATGAGATCGGTTTGATTCACTTCTTGGATGGCAAAGGTGCCGATTACACTGCCGTCGCGCATAACAGTTACGCGGTCGCTGATTTCAAAAATTTCATTCAGACGATGAGAAACATACAGGATGGTCTTGCCGCGCGATTTTAGCTGGCGAATAACTTGAAACAAGTGGCGGATTTCTTCGTCGCTCAACGAAGCCGTGGGTTCATCCATTACAAAAATCTGCGCTTCACCAGCAAAGGCTCTGGCTATAGAAATCATCGCTTGACCGCCGCGCGGCAGACGGCAAACCGGCACATCAACGGGGGTGTCGGCGCCCAGCTCGCCCAGAATTTGTTTGGCGCGTTGAAAGAGCATCTTCCAGTGAACCATTCCAAAGCGGTTGGTCGGATACGGGCGACCCAGGAAGATATTTTCCGCTCCGTTGAGGTATGGAATGAGATTAAGTTCCTGATGGATGAAGGAAAGCCCATAACGATAGGCATCCAAGCCGCTATGCAATTCCATTCGCTCACCGTTTAGAAAGAGACTGCCAGAGTCGGGACGGACAACGCCTGCCATGATTTTAATGAGGGTAGATTTTCCGGCGCCGTTTTCTCCAACTAACGCATGAACTTCACCCGGCAGGAGGGCAAGCGAAGCGCGGTTGACAGCCAGCACCCCCGGATACTGCTTAACGATTTCTTTTACTTCCAATACAGGCTGCCTCAATTGGTTATCCTCAAAAAGTCGGCTCGGAAGATGGAATGAGAAGAGATAAGATATCTGAGTTTTCTTGCGAAAGCAGGTGAAATTGATAACGGGTGCGCGTGCCAAATCGTTCGGCAGTCACAACGAAGGAATCGGCCGGCAGGAAGGCTTCATCATAGATGATTGGGGTTGCGTTCATGTGGAAGCTGACCCGCATTGAGAGCAAGGCCGGCTCATTTGGCTGCCGCTGAAGCAACGCGGCTTGCTCATCGTTGAGTAGAATCGGCTTGAGAATTTCCCGCGCGTCGGTGATCAGAACGCCCGCCGACTGCTGCAGGTGTTCGTATAAAGATAGATTGGGTTGATAGGTTTGTGCGCAGTTCAAAAATTGGTATGAGAGATAAGAATGCTGTAAGACAACCGGCATGCCGCAAAAAAGCCGTAAGCGATTAATCTGTACCAGCGGTTGGTTGACCGGTTGTTGGAGAAGCCGGCAGATCTCCACATTGGATATAAAGTTATTGATGGACAACAGTCGAGTTTCAATGGGCAGGTTGTGCCGGCTCATTTCATCAGAAAATCCGAGTAGATGAATAGAATTTTCTTGAAAAGGGGAGGAATTTACAAAAGAACCGCTGCCGTGTTCAGTGCGGATCAGGTTTTCTTCCTCAAGCACACGGATAGCCTGCCGGACGGTGGAAAGGGTGGTGCGGTACTGGTCGGCTAATTCGCGCTGACTGGGCAGTTTTTGATTGGAAGAAAGCGACTGCTGAACAATCTGCCGGCGCAGTGAGTTGGCAATTTGTACATAACGGGGGATCATTCGGTTGGACATTTTTATTGTACTGGAATTCTAGAATTCTAGAACATATTATATAAAAATTTTTGGTCAAAGTCAAGCCTTTGCGTCGATCTCCAAATAACGGTAAAATATAGCCAATACCCAAAGGGTTGTTAGGTAGTTCAACCCGGTGTTTGGCGTGTTTAGATGCTCTTTTCCTCTTCCGTCAGGTGTTTCATCGTGACCCAAGCGCAACCTTCCTCACCCAAACGCATCCTCATCGACACCGACCCTGGCATCGATGACTCAGCCGCCATCCTGCTGGCGCTTGCTTCGCCCGAACTCCAGGTAGAAGGCTTGAGTATCGTGCACGGAAATTGTTCGGTTGATCAGGGAGTCACCAACGCCCTGTCTATATTAGAACTTGCTCAAGCGCCGCACATCCCTGTGGCGCGGGGATGTGAACTGCCGTTGGTGCAACCCTCTCTGCTAGCTCCAGAGACACACGGGCAAAGTGGATTAGGCTACGCTCAATTACCACCACCGAACCTCAAGGCTCTGGCACAACATGCCTGCGACTTCCTGATCGAGCGCATCCTCGGCGCGCCGGGTGACATCACCATTGTCGCCATTGGCCCCCTGACCAATCTTGCCCTGGCTTTACGGAAGGAGCCGCGCCTTGTCCAGGCGGTGAAAGAGCTAGTTATCATGGGAGGCGCCATCCGCCACGAAGGCAATACGACCCCCCTGGCGGAGTTCAACACCTACGTTGATCCTCATGCCGCTCATATCGTCTTTCACAGTGGAATCCCGATCACCCTTGTTCCTCTGGATGTTACCTATCAGTGCATCTTGACCGAAGCCCATCTACAAGAGCTGGAACAGATTCCTTCCCCAATCCCCGCTTTTCTGCGTCAGGCAACGCGTTTTTACATGGAATTCCATGACCAATATCAATCCATTCAAGGATGCGTGATCAACGATCCACTTGCCTTGGCTTTGACCTTTCAACCAGACTTATGCGATTATGAAGCGCTTTATGTGGACGTGGATATCAGTGGAGGGGTTTGCATGGGGAAAACCTTCGCCGATTTTTACCACATGACCGACAAGCCGGCCAATATGAACGTGGCTTTGGGCGTGCGAGCCGAGGCTTTTCTCGATTTATTTGTGCAACGCATCGCTGCCTTTAGCCAAAAACTTTTGGAGAAGGAGGTGACAAGGGAAACATAAGGCGAACAATTTCCGAAGCTCAATCTGGAAAACGGGGTTGGTATTTTTAACCGATTGTTCTAAATTCATTCAAGAAAGGAGTTTTCGCCATGAAATTTATCGATTCCCTAAAAAAAGACTTCAACACCATGACCTGGGTCTTAATTCCAGTGGCCATTGCCATCAATGTCGTCATGGGACAAATTGTGGTTGTCTTACGCCTGCCGGTTTATCTGGATTCGATCGGCACTATGCTGGTGGCAGCTCTGTGCGGCCCGTGGGCTGGGGCGCTGACCGGCACTCTCTCGAATATCATTTGGGGACTGGCAATCGATCCAAATGCCTTCCCCTGGTGGCCGGTGGCATTCTTTATTGGCCTGGTGACCGGCATTTGCGCCAACGCCGGTTTATTCAAGAATATCTGGCAGGTGATCATCACCGGCTTTCTGGTCGCGCTCACGGCTGCGATCGTCTCAACTCCCATTGCCGTCTATCTCTATGGCGGCATCACCGCCAGCGGTTCGTCTTTCATCACCGCTTACCTGCTCCAGACCGGGCGTGGTATGATCGAAGCTGTCTTCAGCACCAACTTCCTGGTTGAACCGGTCGACAAGATTTCTACGGCGCTGCTGGCTTTTGCCATTATCCAGGGCTTATCCATGCGTTTTGTCGCTCGCTTCCCGCGCCCGCAGAATATCGAGATCAAAGAAGGCGCCGGCAAGACTCAGCTCTGGATTGCTGTGGCAGTCGTGGTAATTTTAGTCTTGATTGCGGCGTTTATCTTGGTGCGCATCCTGGCGCCAGGCGGATAATGCAAGACAGCACATCCAGACGAAGGGCGAGGCATCAACTTCCCTCATCCCCAACCCTTCTCCCTAAGGGAGAAGGGAGTCAACCTCCCCTCTCCCCCTGGGAGAGGGGCTGGGGGGAGGGTCTCCTCCCCTCTCCCCCTGGGCGAGGGACTGGGGGGGAGGGTCTCCTCCCCTCCCCGTTGGCGAGAGGGCGTTGGTGAGGGCTTAGAAAGGACCTGAATGCACGAGCGATTATCGTTCTACGTCAAGCGCGAGAGCCTCTTGCACCAACTCAATCCATTGACCAAGCTAACACTCATCTTTGGTTTGCTCCTGCCAGCTTTCCTGATCCCCTTTTATTGGGTTCCGCACTTGTTGCTGGTTCTGGTTGTCTTTCCTTTAGCGATTCTCGGCAAAGTCCAACGCGAGTACTTCACAGCCACGGCACGGTTGATTTTGCCAGTAGCCGGCTTTCTTTTCGTCATGCAAGCTTTGTTTCTCCCAGGCGGGAGGACGATTCTAGCCAAGGTTTGGTTTCTAACCCTCACCCAAGAGAGCCTAATGCTCGCCTTTGCCAACGCCATGCGCATCATGGTCATGGTCTCGTCATTCACTTTGTTTATGCTGAGCACGCATCCTAGCGAACTGATGTCCGACCTGACCCAACGCGGCTTGCCCGGTCAATTTGCGTATGTGATCATCGCTACCCTGCAAATTATCCCCCAAATGCAAGCCAAAGCCAACACCATTATCGCCGCCCAGCGTTCGCGCGGGTTGGATACCGAATCGAGTTTCATTGGCCGCATTCGCGCCCTGGTGCCGCTGGTCGGTCCGCTGGTGTTCGGCTCGCTGGTCGAAGTAGAAGAGCGCGCTATTGCCATTGAAGCGCGTGGGTTCACCTCGCGCCGACCGAAAACCTCCCTGCATGAAATAAACGACCGACCGTTGGATAAAGGAATACGCTGGTTTCTACTGATCGTTATGCTCGCTTCATTGCTTAGCCGCATCTGGTTTTCATAGAAATCTGCCATGCCAATCGTCAAACTTCGTCAAGTTACCTATCACTACCCGCTCACCCCAACACCTGCTTTGCAAGACATTGACCTGGACATCGAGGAAGGTGAGTTTGTGGCCATCATTGGACCCAATGGGGCCGGAAAATCCACTCTCTGCTACACCCTGGCCGGCTTCATCCCCCATTTTTACAAGGGTGAGCTACACGGAACCGTGGAGGTGGACGGCGACAACGCCCAACATTCCAATCTCTCGGATTGGGTGATGAAAGTCGGGCTGGTCTTTCAAAACCCGTTCAATCAGATCAGTGGAGCAAAATACACAGTTTTCGAGGAGGTAGCCTTTGGTCTGGAAAACCTTGGTGTGCCGCGGGCCGAGATCATCCGCCGGGTCGAGGAAGTGCTTGAACGGATTGGCATTGCTGACCTGGCAGATCGCTCCCCCTATTCGCTTTCCGGCGGACAGCAGCAGCGAGTAGCATTAGCTTCGATCCTGGTCATGCAACCCAAAGTGCTGGTGCTGGATGAACCGACCTCGCAAATGGATCCGATCGGGACCCGCGAAGTGTTCGGCGCAATCCGCAAGATGGCTGAACAGGGAATAACGGTGGTGATGGCAGAACACAAAGTGGAATGGATTGCTCAATTTGCCGATCGGGTGATCGCCCTTTGGGAGGGAAAAATCCTGCTCGAAGGGACACCGCATCAGGTTCTGACCGACGAGCGGTTATGCGAGAAGGGGTTTGGGGTATCCCGCTATACCACAACCGCACGCCTGGCAATTCCGCGCAGCTTGTGGAAAAAAGAACGCCCGCTGCCCGTCACGTTGGAAGAAGCGGTGGCAGGTTTCTCAGATTCTCTCCAAACCCACCGCCAGGAGGGAAGAGCATGAACATCCGCATTGAAAATCTCTCCTTTCGATATCCAAACGGTGTGCTTGCTTTGAGTGGGGTCTCTTTGGAAATTACGCCAGGTGAGCAGGTTGCCATTATAGGTCAGAATGGAGCCGGCAAAACCACCCTGGTCAAGCACCTTAATGGCTTGCTGCTGCCAACGGAGGGGCGTGTCCTGATCGGCGATTGGGACACCCGCCAATTCTCTGTTGCCAAACTGGCTCGGCGGGTTGGCTATGTCTTTCAGAACCCCGACGAGCAGTTGTTTACCAAAACCGTGGCGGATGAAATTGGCTTTGGTCCGCGCAACCTGGGCTATCCCAACGAGCGCATCCAAACTCTGGTCGAAGATGCTTTGCAACTGACCCAATTGCAGGGGATGCGCTCCATGAACCCTTACGATCTCTCACCCACCTGGCGGAAGATGGTGGCGGTAGCGTCAATTCTCGCCATGGACACGCCCATTCTGGTCTTTGACGAGCCGACTACCGGTCAGGATGCTGCTTCGGTGGAACGTCTGGCAACCATCATCGCCGAAATGAAACGGCGCGGCAAAACCGTGCTTACCATCACCCACGACATCGATTTTTGCGCCGAAAATTTTCAGCGGGTGATTGTCATGGGAGGCGGAAAGGTGCTGTTAGACGGGTCTGCCAGGGAAGTTTTCGGCCAGGAAGAGGTTCTAGCCCAAACGTATGTCGACCCACCGCAGATTACCCGCCTGGGATTGCGGCTGGGGTTGGCGGAAGTTGTTTGTACGCCGCAAGAATTTCTGGATGTCTTTGAGCGACATTGCACAGCATGAAGCAGGGCGTTCAGCGGATCATTGCTTACTATGCTGCTTATTTCGTCCTCGGTGCGACCATTGCCTCGTTGGGACCCAGTCTGATCTACCTCGGCGCAAACACTGCTACCCAAACCGAGCTCTGGGGGTTGTTGTTTCTGACCCGTTCGGCCGGATACCTGAGCGGCTCACTCGTAGGGGGTAGGCTTTTCCAACGCTGGAATGGATCGGCTATCTTAGGGTCGGTCTTGTTAATCTCCGCGGTTGGCTTAGCTCTTTTGCCAGCCATTGCAGCTTTCTCCTTGCTCTTAACCGTCATGTTCGTCATTGGCGCCTGTGAAGGAAGCCTGGACGTTGGCTGCAACCTGCAACTGGTTTGGACAGTTGAACAACGCTCTGCCCCTTATTTGAACGGCATGTTCCTGTTGGCAGCCGTGGGTGGGGTTTTTTCTCCCTTGTTGTTCTCTCTGCTCGGCGGCGCCTGGGCTTATCGCGCCCTGGCGTTGATCAAAATCCCCCTGGCTTTCATTTTCTGGTATCTTCCTGCTCCCGCTCCTATCCAGAAAGAAGCCGTTCGTTTGCGCACATCGTTGCGCCCATTCTGGTTCGGGGTATTTTGTCTGATCGTGCTGATTTACGTGGGTGGAGAGGTCTCGTTCAGCGGCTGGCTGTACGCTTACGCCTTTTCCTTAAACCTTGCCAC
>Ga0308403_1000304_pt1 | contig 20679 bp, 10 predicted proteins | sample HotsprSampleOSM3_FD_203470 | JGI IMG/M metagenome (GOLD analysis project Ga0308403, IMG submission 203470) | Hot spring phototrophic mat microbial communities from Octopus Spring, Yellowstone National Park, Wyoming, United States - 20060914_OS-M3 ... | reverse complement strand
GGTGTGCTGTTCATCACGGCAGGTTTCTGGCTGCTGTGGGCGCTGCCGAGCGTGCGCCTGTTCTTTCTCGGTCGCGCTGAGCCAGTGACGAGCCTGCCGAGCGTGAAACCTGCTTTCCGTCTGCTCGTGATCGGCTCGGCGGCTGCTTTCATCACGAGCGGCGCGGCGATCGTGTTCGTGCCGTCGCTCGGCGCCAGCTATCCGCTTGAAGTGCTGGTGCTGTGGCTGGAACATAGCGTGCCGTACACCAAAGGCTTAACGCTCAATCCGTTTTTGGCGATTGTAGCGCTCGGCGTCGGCATTGGCGGCATTCTGCTGGCACAGCGCGTGTACAGTCCGTCCGCGCTCGCCGAAGGCAATCAAGACGTGCTGGAAGTGCAGCCGAACACACGATCTGCTTTCCAATTGGCGAACGCCAAGCTCTACTGGGACGAGACCTACGGACGCCTGATTGAGCAGCCGTACAATCGCGCTGCCGCTTGGTTGGCGCACAAGCTGGACTGGGAATTCTGGCACGACCGCTTCCATCACACGGTCTTTCGCGATTTCCACAAGCGCGCTGCGGATTTCATTGCCACGCCTGTGGATCGCGGCGCAATCGATCAAGGTTTCTTGCGCATTGCGCGCGCTGTGGCGCAGGCTGCGGCGCGGCTGCGGACTGTGCAGACGGGCTACGTGCGGACGTATGTGTTCACCATGCTCTTCGGCGTGGTGCTGGTGATGCTCATCCTGCTGCTGCCGCTGTTGAGGCAATAGGCGGCGAACGCGCAAAGGCAATTGAGGAGATATCATGGAAAAGAACGACATGCTGATTAATGTTGTGCTGTTCTCGCCGCTGGTCGGGATCGTCCTGCTGGTGATCATGGGACGGGCGCGGGAAGAGCGCATCAAGTGGGTCGCGTTGGTATCCTCGCTGGTCACGCTGGCTTTCTCGCTGGTGCTGCTGGGCGCTTTCGATCAGAGCAAGGCGGAAATGCAGCTGGAGAACTTGGGCGAGTGGTTCCGCTTGGGCAATTACGTCGTCAGCTATTACGTCGGCGTGGACGGCTTGAGCATCCTGCTGGTGGTGCTGACGGCGTTCATCATGCCGTTGGCGATCCTGTTCTCGCTCTATCACGTCAAGGATCGCGTGCGGCTGTACTACTCGTTCTTGCTGCTGCTCGAGTTCGCCATGATCGGCGTGTTTGTGGCACAAGACCTGTTCTTGTTCTATGTGTTCTGGGAAGTCTCGCTGGTGCCGATGTATTTCTTGGTCGGCATCTGGGGATCGGAGCAGCGGATTTACGCGGCGGTCAAGTTCTTCCTGTACACGATGGCAGGCTCGATCCTGATGCTGCTCGCCATTCTGTGGATGGGCAACTACTTCGGCACGTTCAACGTGATGCAGATCAAGGCGGCGGTTGAAGCTGCTGCAGGCACGCCACAAGGCGCTTTTCCGAGCGCAGTGACCGAGTTGCTGCTCTTCCTAGGCTTCTTCATCGCCTTCGCCATCAAAGTGCCGATTTGGCCTTTGCATTCATGGCTGCCCGATGCGCACGTGCAAGCGCCGACTGCCGGCTCAGTGATCTTGGCAGGCGTCTTGCTCAAGCTCGGCACGTATGGCTTGGTGCGCTTCAATCTCGGCTTGTTCCCACAAATGTCGGTGACGCTGGCGCCGATCATCGGCGTGTTGGCGATCATCGGCATCATCTACGGCGCGTGGGTCAGCTACGCACAGACGGATGTGAAGAAATTGGTCGCCTACTCGTCCATCAGTCACCTAGGCTTCGTGGTGCTGGGCATCTTCGCGCTGAACGCGGCAGGCATCAGCGGCGCGACCTTGCAGATGATCAACCATGGCATCAGCACGGGCGGCTTGTTCTTGATGGTCGGTATGCTCTACGAGCGGCGCCATACTAAAGCAATTGACGCCTTCGGCGGAGTCTGGAAAGTGATGCCTGTCTTCAGCGGCTTGGCACTTGTCATCACGCTCTCCAGCATGGGCTTGCCGGGCTTGAACGGCTTCGTGGGCGAGTTCACCATCTTGCTCGGCACGGCAGGCTCGCCTGTGCTTGGCTTGGTCTTCGCCTTCTTCGGCACCATCGGCGTGATCTTGGCGGCAGTCTACCTGCTGTATATGTGGAACAAGGTCTTCATGGGCGAGTACAAAGCGCCGATCACGGCTGCGCAGGGCGACTTCGCGCTTGTGCCAGCGGCAGGCGGCGGACATGAAGGCGAAGGCGAGGATGTCCACGCGGCGCACGGACATGACGACGATCACGCGCACGGCGGCGCGAATCCATACACGCCGCTAACTTGGAACGAGCTGACGGCGCTGATCGCCGTGGTGATCGCCGCGTTCGTGATCGGCTTGTATCCGCGTCCGTTCTTCGGCTATATGGATGCTTCGACAGCGGCGACAGCGGCTGAGCTGGGACGTTACATCCCAAGCGCGGCAGCGCAGAGCATTCAGGCGGAATAGGCTATGCTTGATTTAGCGGCAATGAACATCGGCGCGACTTTTCCCGCGCTCTCGTTGGCGCTTGGCGCGTGTATCCTGCTGATCGTCGATCTCTCGGTGCCGAAAGAGCGCAAAGAGATCACGTTGACGCTCGCGCTGATCGGCGTCGGCGTCTCGTTCGTGATCACCTTGCTCTCGCTGAGCGAGCAAAGCACGGCGTTCATGGGCATGTATCTCGCCGATGCTTTCACAGGACTGGTCAACTTGGTGGTGCTGGCGGCGACCTTCATCGGATTGCTGATCGCTTATGACTATCTGCAGCGGACGGGCATGAATCGCGGCGAGTACTATCCGCTGCTGCTGATGAGCGCTTCAGGCGCGATGTTCATGGGATCGGCGGGCGATTTGGTCACGCTGCTCGTGGCGCTTGAGCTGCTCTCAATTCCGCTCTACATCCTCTCAGGCTTCAGGCGACCTGACCTGCGCTCTGAAGAGAGCGCCATGAAGTACTTCTTGCTCGGCGCTTTCTCAAGCGGTTTCTTGGTCTACGGCATTGCGCTAGTGTACGGCGCGCTCGGCACGACCAACTTGGGCGAGATTTTTGCGCGTGTGCAGGCGGAACAATACGTCTCGCCGTTCTTGTTGTTGGTCGGCACTGCGCTCTTGCTGGTCGGACTCGGCTTCAAAGTGGCAGTTGTGCCATTCCATGTGTGGACGCCTGATGTGTATCAAGGCGCGCCAACGGCTGTGACGGCTTACATGAGCGTCACGGCGAAGGTCGGCGGCTTTGCGGCGCTGCTGCGCTTGATGACGGTCGCCTTGCCGACGTTCACGGTCGGCGCGCTGCCTGAGGTGGCGCCCGAGCAGACCATTCTGATTCACGCGGCATGGCAGGACACAGTCGCGATTCTCGCCGCGCTGACCATGATCTTGGGCAACTTCGTGGCGATTGCGCAGCGCGATATCAAGCGGCTGCTGGCATATTCAAGCATCGCGCACGGCGGCTACCTGATGATGGCGGTCGCGGCGGCAGGCACGTTCCAAGTGACAGGCGATGAGTTCGGCACGCCGATTGTCTCGCTCGTCTTGGCGGAAGAAGCGCTGCGCGGCGCGCTGATCTATCTTGCGGCGTACGCCTTCACCAACATCGGCGCGTTCGCGGTCGGCATGGCAGTTGAGCGCAGCGACGCAACAGGCACGCTCTTGGACGACTTCGCAGGGCTAGGGCGGACTAAGCCGTTCCTCGCGGCTGCCATGACCATCTTCATGCTCAGCTTGACGGGCATTCCGCTGACGGGCGGCTTCGTTGGCAAGTGGTTCGTCTTCTTCAGCACGCTGAACGCAGGCTTGAGCTTGCTGGCGCTGATTGGCGTCTTGACCAGCGTGGTGAGCGCGTACTACTATCTGCGCGTGATCGTCAAGATGTGGCTGGAGAGCGGCGAAGGCGAAGCGAGCGCGCCGCCGCGCTTGGCAGGCGCCATCGCGTTTTGCACAGTGGCGACCTTGATTATCGGCATTTTGCCGACTGTCGTCGCCAGCTTCGCTGAGAGCGTCACTTTAGCGCTCATCCGCTGACAGAATGCTTCGGCGCGGCGTCTGCGGCGATGCCGCGCCATTTCCTCGCGCAAGTGCTGAGACTTTCACAGGCAGCGCGTGTATAATCTCAGCGTCACTCGGTAAACCTTGTAGCGTATAAACAACTGCTTATGGCTTCTCAGCCTATCTCCATTGAATCTGTGACGCAGCGCCGCTGGTTTGTGCCGCTGCTGGTCGCCTTGATCTTCGCTGTCGGCGCTTACTTCCGATTTGTTGGGCAGAATTGGGATGACTTCACGCACTTGCATCCTGACGAGCGCTTTCTGACACAAGTGGCAGAGGCGATCAACGGACGCTTGAATTTGACGACGCCTGATCCTGCGGCGCGCGCTGAGCAGTACGCACTATGCCGCGAGCGCTACCCTGATCGCGACGGCATCGGCGATTTCTTCGATTCGCAATGCTCGAATTGGTATCCCAAAAATGTTGGCTATGGACTGTACGTCTATGGCGAGCTACCGCTCTTCACTGTGCGCGTTGCGGCTGAGTTGACTCAAGCAGTGCATTATGAGATCGCGCGCCAGACGCCTGACACGGCTGACGACGTGATCGCTTTATCTTGGACGAGCTACAACGGCATTCATCTGGTCGGGCGGAGCGTCTCGGCAGTAGCCGATCTACTCTCGCTGCTGATGGTCTTCGTCATCGGACGCATGGTCTACAACAAATGGGTCGGCGTGTTGGCGATGGCGCTCTACGCAGCGGCAGTGCTGCCGATTCAGCTCTCGCATTTTTGGACGACGGATGCTTTCACCAGCTTGCCTGTGCTGATCGCGATGTTCTTCGCCATACGCTTCATGCGGCGCGCGCAGCTGCTGGACGCAGTCGGTTTTGGCGTCGGCATGGGCATGGCGATCGCCAGCCGCATCAATGTGGCGCCGCTCTTCGGCGTGATGGTGGTCGCGGCGATTGTCCACGCGACGCCTGCCTTCGGACGGCGCATCGCGCGCTTTGAGCGCAGCTATCTGCTGCAACGGGCGGCGACAGGCGTCTTGGTAGCGCTGATCGCGACGTTGGTGGTCTTCCGCTTCGCCAATCCGCACGCGTTCACTGGCGGCGCGGGCATTTTGGGCGTCTTCAACATCCTGCCCTACCGTCCGTTCCTAGACGACGTGGCGCAGGCGCAATACCTGACGAGCGGACAGGCGGATTTTCCGCCGAATCATCAATGGGCAAGCCGAACGCCATATGTGTTCGCGGCGCAGAACATCATCCTCTGGGGCATGGGCGTGCCGCTCGGCTCAGCAGGTTGGCTCGGTTTGGCATGGGCGCTGTGGCAGATCGTGCGCGCGCGACACGGCTGGACGCGGCATGTGCTGATCGCGGCGTGGCTCGTCGCATACTTCGCTTTTGTTGGGCGGCTGTGGGTGATGACGATGCGCTATTACATGCCGCTCTATCCGTTTTTAGCGCTGATGGCGGCTTGGGCGCTCTGGGAGCTGTGTGAGCGCGGACGGCGCGCCTTGCAACAGAATCCGAGCGGCGTAGCGCGCTTCGCCTATCGTATGCGGCTTGCGGTGCTGATCTTCGTGGTCGCTTTCACGTACCTTTGGGCAGGCGCTTTCACCAACATCTATCGGCGGCAACTGACTCGCGTGGAAGCCTCACATTGGATTTATCGCAACGTGCCGTCAGCTGTCTCGCTCACCTTGCAGACCGAAAATGGCGAGGCATATCTGATCAACACGCCGATCAGCACGCCTTCGGTCAGCGCTAGCGTGAATCGCTATACAGACGGCGCGCGCTTCGCCACGTCGTTGCCGCCGCTCAACGCGCCTGTGCGCGTGGATCGCCTGATCGTCAACCGACTGTACAGCGCGCCAAGCGACGCGCAAGCCAAAACGTTCTGGGCAGCGCTCGCCACAGATGCGGCAGGCTTGCAAGTGCTTGGCGTGACCAGCCTGAGCGACACGTTCAGCGCAACTGAAGGTCTGGGCAAAAGTTACACGCTGCATTTTGAGAAGCCGATTGACCTGCAGCCGAATACGAGCTACTACCTGTTGACGTGGAGCGACGGCGCGCTCTCTGCAGTGCGGCTGAGCCTTGCCGAGCATGATTTCACGCTTGCCGATGGCGAGAAGGTGGTGGCGAACTTGCAGCTTTCCGCGTTCGACAACGCGCTCGCCTTCACCGGCGAGCAGGCAAGTACGCTCATCAGCAGCAACGCTGCGCAAGCGAACTTCACCGCGCCGCTCTCAGGCGTCATCCGCAGCGTGGACTTAGCGCACGTCTTGAATCCATTGGATGACGGACGCGCCATCCCGTTGCGCGCCGCCATCCTCGATGCAGAAAGCGGCACAGTGCTTGGCGAAGGCACGCTGCGCGCTGCGCTGGATAGCACGCCGTACTCGCCGCACGGTCGGTCAGTGCGCATTGCGCTCGATCAGCCGATCGCGGTCAAGGCTGAGCAACGGCTGCAAGTGCAAGTCAGCACGCTTGACGGCAGCTTGGCACGCCTGACGGGCAGCGTGATCGCCACCGAAGGTCCGTGGGACGATCCTGTGCCGCAAAAAGTGTGCGCGCTGCCGCCTGAGCTGCCATTGCCGCAGCCGCCCGGCTTGCACACTTTGGCGGATTGCCGCGGCATCGATCCTTGGGGGACGTACTATCGCGGCGTCGAGCTGTACATGGCGATGGAAGACGACTTGCAGAAGCGCGAAGTGCTGCAAAAGACGCTTGACGAGGCGGATTACATCACTATCAGCAGCAATCGCTTCTACGACTCGCTCGCGCGCATCCCAACGCGCTTCCCGATGAGCATCGCCTTCTACGACGCGCTCTTCAAAGGCGAGCTTGGCTACGATCTGATCGCGGTCTTCAACAATTCCTTCGAGATTTTCGGCATTCCGATCTCAGATCAGCATCTGCCCTTCTACGAAAGTCCTGCATGGCTGAACGAGTTCGAGGCGGAAGAGGCATTTCACGTCTACGACCATCCTGCCGTGCTGATCTTCAAAAAGAATTCCGAGCGTTATGCGACTGAGCGCGTGGCTGCCGTCCTGAGCAGCGTGCCGCTCAACAGCAATCCGACGCTCCAGATAGAAGACGCGACCATCGTCAACGTGATTCGCTGGGGCGCTTATCAAGCGAGCCAAGCGCCGACGGCTTTCATGATGACGGACGACTTGCGGCAAGCGCAAGAATCAGGCGGCACTTGGTCAGAGTTGTTCAACCGTGAAGCGCTCATCAACACATCGCCTGTGCTGAGCGTCGCGCTGTGGTGGCTGACGATCATGGCGTTCGGCTGGGCAATTGCGCCGCTGCTCTTCGTCCTGCTGCCCGCGCTGCCTGATCGCGCCTATCCAATGGCGAAGATCAGCGGTATGTTGGTCGTCGCGTGGTTAGCATGGGCAGGCGGCACGTTACGGCTGCCATTGTGGAGCAGCGGCGGATTGCTCTTGCTGCTGATCGGCGTGGCGCTGCTCAGCGCACGCGCTGCATGGTCGCGGCGCGCTGAGCTGATCGCGTGGCTGCGCTTGAATGGACGCTACGTGCTGATCGTCGAGGCGATCACGGCGACGCTGTTCGTGGCATTCGTCTTCGTGCGTCTCGGCAATCCTGATCTATGGGCGCAGACGCTGGGCGGCGAGAAGCCGATGAATTTCGCTTACTTCAACGCTGTGCTGCGCTCTAGCGTCTTTCCTGCATACGATCCATGGTATGCAGGCGGCTATTTGAACTACTATTACTTCGGCTATGTGCTGGTCGGCGCGCCGACCAAGCTGCTGGGCGTGATGCCGAGCATTGCTTACAACCTGATCGTGCCAACCTTGTTCGCGCTGACAGGCATTGGCGCGTTCTCGCTCGCTTTCAATCTGGCGGCAGCGCGCTGGCGCTTTCCGCGCGAGGAAGGCTCGGCTGAGCGCAGCGCGTCACTGCGCGAGCGTCTGCAGCACGCGCTGCGCACGCCAGCAGCCAGTCCGTATATGGCAGGCACACTGGCGCTACTGCTGTGCGTGGTGCTGGGCAATTTGGACACGCCGCGCGTTTTCCTGACAGGCGTGCAGCGCGCCGGCGGCTGCGCCAGCACAAGTGATATGTATTTGTGGAAGTTGGATCAATTTGTGGCGCAAAACGGCAGGCAACCGACGCCTGAAGAATCGACTGACCTGCTGATCGCGGCGCAAAATCCAAGCCTTGTTGATCAAGCGCTATTCGGCTTCTACAACGTCGGGCGCACGGTCGAGTGCTTCGGTCGCGGCATTGGTCAGCTGACTCAAGGCGCCGTCCTGCCGATCGGACCTGAGCGCTGGTACTGGGGACCGCGCAGCGTAGTTGGCGAGCTGCCGAACAACAGCAATGAGATCAACGAGTTTCCATACTTCACATTCGTCTTTGGCGACCTACACGCGCACATGATCGCGCTGCCGATCACATTCCTCGCCCTGACGTGGCTGATGAGCGAAGTTTTTGTGAGCGGCAAGATGCGGCGCGCCACATGGATCGTGATCGCGGCGACGGCGCTCGGCGGCTTGAGCATCGGCATTTTGCGCGCCACCAACACTTGGGATTGGATCACATATTTGCTTTTAGGCATGGCAGGCTTGCCATTCGCCATTCTGCTGCGTCGCCATCGGCTGACGCGGGCGAACGCGACAGCGTGGATTGCGCAAGTGGCGTGGTTGTTCATCGCGCAGTGGCTGGCTGCGCTGCCTTTCATGGCGTTTCACGCCACATCCTATAGTTCGGTCAAGGCGTTCTTGGGCAATAAAACGCCGATCTGGGCATTTTTCACCATGCATGGCGTGTTCCTGTTCGTTGTGATCTCGCTGCTGGTCTGGCAGACGGCGCGGTTGTTGCGCGCAATTTACCTGCGCGACCTGACAGGACGCTTCATGCCTGTAGCGCTGATCGTAGGCGGAAGCGGCGCTGTGCTGCTGCTCGGTCTGTTCATGGCGATCATGCCGTTGCGCGTCGCTCTGGTGGACATGCCGATTCCGTTAGCGCTTGTGCTAGTGCCGCTGATCGCGTGGTCGGTCGCGCTCTTCTTCGCGCCGAATCAGACGCGAGAGTGGCAAGTGGTCTACGTGCTGATCGGCGCGGCGCTGGCTATCGCGCTCGGCGTAGAGATCGTTGTGCTAGATGGCGACATCGGACGGCAAAATACGTTCTTCAAGTTCTACATGCAAGTGTGGATGATGCTGAGCGTGGCGAGCGGCGTCGGCTTGGCGTGGTTGCTGTACGCCGCTTGGCGTTGGCGTCCGGCAGTGCGTAGCGCATGGCTGTTCACGGCAGCGCTTCTGCTCAGCATTGCCGCACTTTTCCCGATCATGTCTACGCAGGGCAAGAACGCGATGCGCATGGCGCCTGAAGCGCCGCGCACGCTCAACGGCAATGATTACATGATGTATGCGGTCTACTACGAAGGCAGCCAAGCCGTGCCGCTCAAGCGCGACTTGGCGATGATCAAGTGGCTACAAGATAACGTGCGAGGCACGCCTACCATCGTTGAGGCGCATCAGTATCCTTCGGAGTACAAATATAATAGCCGCATTGCGATCAACACAGGTCTGCCGACGATTTTGGGCTGGCGCTTCCATCAGCAGCAGCAGCGTACGCTCGATCCGCTGCCCAGCTTGGTGATACAGCGCCAAGCCAATGTGACTGCGCTCTACAATACGCTCGACATCGGCACGGCATGGCAGTTGCTGCGCTTCTATAACGTGCGCTACATCATCGTAGGCGAGCTGGAGCGAATCACCTATCGTCAAGACGGCTTGGCAAAGTTCGAGGCGATGGTCGCGCAAGGGCTGTTGGAAGTGGTCTACGATCAGGACGGCGACAAGATATATCGCGTCATTGAAGATGCACAATACACGCCACGCGTGGTAGGGATGCAAAGGAAGTGACTAATGGTAAAAATCTATGAAGGCTTAGAGCATATGGCTGATATTGAGCTGGAGCGCAGCGCTTATGCTTTCTCGATACGCACTTCCGACGGCACAGTTCTAGAAGGCGTGGTCTACAACTTCAAGAACACGGACTGGCGCGTCATGGTCAGTGATGGTTATCAGGCGAAAGGTTTTCTCAATCGTGCGCGAGCGCTCGCCGAAGTGGCAAAACGCTACAAGCTGGGCAAATTTGCAGATGCAGAGAAGTAGATTGCCTGCGCGAGTCGTCAAAAGTCCGTTGCGCTATCCTGGCGGCAAATCGCGCGCAATTGCGCAGATACTCGCTCAGATTCCGCTCAATATGGCGGAATATCGCGAGCCGATGGTCGGCGGCGGCTCAGTGTTTTTGGCGATCAAATCGGCGCTTGGCAACCATGTGCAGCGCTACTGGATCAACGATCTCAACTACGACCTGATCTGTTTTTGGCGCGCCGCGCGCGATGAGAACAGCGCATTGGTCGAGCAGATAAGTGCGCTGAAACGAGCCTATCCCGATGGACGCGCATTGTGGCACTATCTGCAAACAGATAGATCGCAACAAGACGATCTGGCGCGCGCCGTGCGTTTTTTCATCCTGAATCGGATTACGTTCTCGGGCGTGGTCGACTCAGGCGGCTATTCGCAGCAAGCGTTTGAGCGTCGCTTCACAGACTCAGCCGTTGAGCGCATCCGAAAACTCGCGCCAAAACTGGCGAACGTTCACATCACGCACGGCGACTATGCGCCGCTATTAGAAGCGAACGGCGAGCGCGTCTTCATCTTTCTCGATCCGCCGTATTGGCGCGCCACTGCCTCACGCCTGTATGGCGTGGACGGCGTGTTGCACACAACCTTCGATCATCTGCGCTTCGCTGAGTGCCTGCGCGATTGTCCACATCAATGGTTGTTGACCTACGATGACTCGCCGCTCGTGCGCAGGCTGTTCAGCTTCGCGCATATCTCGGCATGGCAGTTGCAATATGGCATGAATAACGTCGGACAGACGAGCGCTGCGAAAGGCAATGAGTTGTTCATCAGAAACTACGCAAGGGCGTGAGCTATGGTCTTGGATTGGCTGATTGCGGAAGGCTGGGCGTTAATCAGCTGGTGGCTGATCAGTTTGGCGGCTGCATGGCTTGTTTTGCCGTTGTGCCTGCGCTTGTTTCACGCGCTGCCGTCGCGCGGCTATGCGGTAGCGCGCGCCGCGGGCATTCTGCTGGTCGGCTATGTGTTCTGGCTGCTGAACAATCTAGGGCTGCTGCGCAATTCAAGCGGCGACACATTGCTGGCTGCGCTGATCGTCCTCAGCGCCAGCTTGATCGCCTATTTCACTTGGCGCGAGCGACCTGCGCTCAGCGCAGTCCTGCGCCAGAACGCGGCGCTGATCGGCGCAGTGGAAGTGTTATTCATCGCCTTGTTCGTCAGCTGGGCAGCGGTGCGCGCCCTGAATCCTGATCTGACCGCCACAGAGAAGCCGATGGAAATGGCGTTCCTGAGCGCAGTGCGGCGCAGCGCGCAATTTCCGCCGCACGATCCATGGCTCTCAGGTTATGCGATCAGCTACTATCACTTCGGCTACATCCTGATCGGCAGCATCGCCAACTTGAGCGCGGTCACGAACGGCATGGCGTTCAATCTTGGCATCGCGCTGCTCTTCGCGCTGACAGGCATCGGCGCGTTCGGCATCGCCTACGACTTAGTCGCAGCGCGCCGTGCGCCAATGCGCGCACGCCTTGCCGTCGGCTGCCTAGCCATTGTGCTGAGCATCCTGATGGGCAATCTTGGCACGGCGATTGTGGAGATTCCGTTTCAGACGCGCACGGCGCCGCCTGAATACCTCGCTTGGATGAACCTTGAAGAGCGCGACTCATACGCTGTCGGTTGTCCGCCGAGCGGCAGCGCTGATCCGAGCAATTGGTGCTTCTGGTGGTGGTTCCGTTACAGCCGCGTAGTGCGCGACCTAGACCTGAGCGGTCGTCCGCTCGCCATTCAGCCGATCACGGAGATGCCGATCTTCAGCTATGTGCTGGCAGATTTGCATCCGCACGTGCTTTCGATGCCATTTGTGATGCTGACGCTCGCTTTGGCGCTGAACTTGGTCCTCGGCAAGCGTCCGCTGCAGGCGTGGGAACTTCTGCTGTATGGCGTGTACATCGGCGGCATGATCTTCCTGAATTCGTGGGATGCGATCTTCATTGCTTTCATCATCGGCGCTGAGGCATTGCGTCGCCTGATCGCGAACGGCACGGGCGGCTACCTAGCGCGCGATTGGCTCGGCATGGCTGGCTTCGGCGCCGCGATGTTCGGTCTGACCGCGCTCTTGTACGCGCCGTTCTTCATCGGCTTCCGCTCACAAGCAGGCGGATTTCTGCCGAATTTACTCTGGCAGACGCAATTCCAGCAATTCTTTTTGCAATTCGCGCCGTTTTTGTTGATCTTCGGCGCGTTCCTGTGGCTTGAGCGGCAGCGCGCAGGCGCGACCTTCAATCTGCGCTTCGCGGCGCAGGTGATCGGCGGCGTCATTGCGATGATCGCGGTCGCGCTGCTAGGGCTGGGCATCTTGGCTTGGTCGCGCGACGATGTGCGCTTCGCTGTCTTCCAAGTGCTGGATGAGAGCGGCGGCTTAGCAGGCGCTCTGCCTGCGCTGTTGGCGCGGCGCCTGCACGGCATCGTGACGCACGCCGTCTTGTTCGGACTGATCGGCGTGGTGATTGCGCGGCTCTTCGCACGCGAGCCGCGCCGCGCCGATGGCGCGCCTGAGACAACGCGCGCTGTGATCACTTACACGCCTGCCACAGGCTTCGTCCTGTTCTTGATCGGCGCCGGCGCCGTGCTGAGCCTTGCGCCTGAGTTCATCTACCTACGCGATGGCTTCGGCGTGCGCATCAACACCATCTTCAAGCTGTGGTATCAGGCTTGGCTGATCTGGAGCATCGCCGCAGCCTATGGGCTGTGGTCGTTGCTGGCAGAGCGCAAGGCGCAAGGTATGGCGCAAGGCGTGCGGACGGCGTTCGCGGTCAGCATTGCGATCAGCATCGCGCTCGGCTTGCTCTATCCTATCTATGCCATCACGTCGCGCGCACTAGGCGAGAGCGGCAGGCTGCGCGGCAATCTGCAGGATATGACGCTCGATGGCGCGCGGAGCATGGTGCAGAGCGACGACGAATACAAGGCGATCCAGTGCCTAGCGCGCCTTGCCACGTCGGAACGCGATGTAGTGGCAGAGGCGACTCGTGAGCGGCTCGCCTATCGCGGCGATTACGGTCGCGTTAGCGCGCTGACAGGCATTCCAACCCTGCTCGGCTGGGATAATCATCAAGGGCAATGGCGCGGCAACACTTTTCCGCAGGCGAATACGCTCACTTACGTGGTGAACGGCGAGACGCGCATCGAGACGCGCGCGCAGGCGATCGCGGCGCTCTACAACAGCACTGATCCGAACGAAGCGCTTGGCGTGATTCAGCGTTATGGCATCACCTATATCTTCGTGGGAATCACCGAGCGCCGTGATTTCTCAGCCGAAGGCTTGGCAAAATTTGATCTATTGACGCCGCTGTGTGAATATGGCAACGTGCGCGTCTACAGCGCCGACTCGCTCAAGGCGCTGCTGACGGCGCGCGCGAATTAGGCATGGAGAGTTGTACAACGCGATGGAAGCGCTGAATCTTGAACAAGTGACCACTACGGCAGAAGCGCCGCCTGCTGAGCAAGGCGCGCCGAGCCGTCCGCAACTTGCGATCTCGCTGGAAGCGATCTGTTACATCGTGATCGTGCTGTTCGCGGCGATCATCCGCCTGCCCGAGCTTGAACAAATTCCGCTGAAAGCAGCAGAAGCCACTGAAGCGCTTGCGGCTTGGCACGCGGTCAATCCGAATGCGGTCGGCGAGCCGCCAAGCGCGACTCAGCCGCTCGCCTTCAGCGCGAACGCGCTTTTGATGAGCATCGGCGGCGCGCAAAACGCCATTGCGCGCGCAGGCGCTCTTCTCGTCGGCATGGCAGTGATTTTCATGCCGCTCGCTTTCCGGCGTTGGCTCGGCGCGTCATACACGGTGATCGGCATGGCGCTTTTGGCGATCTCGCCTGCCTTGCTGATCGCGTCGCGCAGCATGAGCGGCAGTCTCTGGGCGCTCTTCCTGACGTTGCTCACAGCGTGGTCGCTGGCGCGCTTCGTCCAGACGCGCCAAGAGCGCTATGCGATCATCGCGGCAGGCGCGGCGAGTCTGGGCGCGCTCGGCGCAGAGCCTGCCGGCGCGTTGATGCTCATCATGCTCAGCGCAGGCGTCTTGTTTGCGGCATGGACGCTCGGCGACGTTCGCGAGCAGCTTCAACAAGCATGGCGTGCGTTGCCGCTCAGGAAGATGGGCATTGCGGCGGCTGTATCGCTCGTCTTGGGCAGCACGGCGTTCATGACCGTGCCGAGCGGCATGGCGCACATCGGCGCGGCGCTTGAAGCAGGCTTGCGCGGCATCTTCGTCGGCGTCTCGGACGCGCCGTTCGCTTTTCCGCTGTTAGCATCTTTAGTGTACGAGCCGCTGTTCTGGCTGTTCGGTCTGGCAGGCGCGTATTTCGTCCTGACCGCCGATCCTGAGCGGACATCTCTAGCGGAGCAGTTCATCGGACGCGCGTTGATCGGTTGGCTGATCGTGGCAATAGCCGCCAGCCTGATCTACGCGGGCGGAATTGCCGATCACGCGCTGTGGCTCACGCTGCCGCTGGCAGGCCTCGCAACTTTCGCTGTGGTGCGCACTTTGGCGCCTGTCGAGGATCGGTATTGGCACGTGCCGCGCTGGGCACCTTATCTGCACGGCGCAATTTTGCTCGGCACGCTGTTGATTGCAGGCGTGAACGCAATCTGGATCGGGCGCGTGGTGTTGAGCATGATGCCTGAGCTTTTCCCGCCGTTGCAGCAGCAAGACCTGATGCGCACGCTGATGATCCTGTTAGCGCTATCGCTCAGCGTGATCACCTTCTTTTTGGTGGGCAGCATCTGGGGCGCGCGCGCGGCGTGGCATGGCACAGGCATCGGCTTGCTGCTCTTCTTCGGCTTGTACAGCTTCAATGCCGGCTGGCAGGCTGCCGTCAGCAAATTTGACGATCCACGCGAGCTGTGGCACGTCAATCCAAGCTCGCGCAACTTGAATTTGTTGGTCAAAACGCTGGAGACGGCGTCGCTGCGCGCTACAGGCAAGCCGACTATGGCGGAGATCGTGGTAGAGCGCGGCGCGGTTGAAAATAACGTGCCGTTGCGCTGGGCGCTGCAAAAGTTCCCAAATCATCGCTTTGTAGACGCGCTCTCAAGCGCTGTGAACGCGCCGATAGCCATCGGCGTGCAGCCTGAGCCTGAGCTAGGCGCTAGTTACGTCGGTCAGCGCCTTGCTACGCAGAGCAGTTGGTCGCTCAGCACGCTGCAATACTGGGACATCGTCAGCTGGATATACGATCGGCAGACGCGCGTCGCGCCGCAATTCGGCGGTCACGTCATCATCTGGGTGCGCGCTGATATCTATGGCGTGGCAGAGGTCGGCGAGCCAAGCCGCTGAGGCTGAAAACTAACAGAGGTCGTTTTCAGGCGACCTCTGTTAGCGGAGGAAGGAAGCTAGTCGAGATATTCGGCGAGTTGCAAGTTGCGGTCGAGCGTGCGCAGCTTGTGAAGCGCTTCGTGCTGCAACTGACGAATGCGCTCGCGGCTGTAGCCCATGATCTCACCGATTTGTGCCATGCTGTGATTCTCACCATCTTCAAAGCCATAGCGCAGCCGCAGAATCTCAGCTTCGCGCTGTGGCAGCATGTTCAGCAGGCGCTCAATCGCCTCTGAGAGCAACTGACGGCTCGCCGCTTGCTCAGGCAGCTCGCTCTCAGTATCCGCCAGCAGGTCTTCGCGCGGACGGTCTTCCTCATCGCTTGTCAGCTCGTCAATCTGCATTGGCTCGCGCGCGGCGATCAAGGTCGCTTGCACCTGCTCAACGGTCAGATCGCAGGCAGCCGCCAGCTCTTCATAGGTTGGCTCGCGCCCAAGCCGCTGCGATAGCTCTTCAAACGTGCGGCGCAATCTGCCCCAGCGCTGTCCCTGATTGATCGGCAAACGAATAGTGCGTCCGCTGTCGCCGGCGGCGCGCGCAATAGTCTGGCGAATCCACCATGTGGCGTAAGTGCTGAGCCGCACGCCGCGATCGGGATCGAAGCGATCGACTGCTTTCATCAAGCCGAGATTGCCTTCTTGGATCAGGTCTGCCAGCGAGAGTCCGCGCCCTTGATAGGTCTTGGCGATGCTGACCACAAGGCGCGTGTTCGCCATGATCAGCTCTTGGCGCGCCTTGTTGCCCACTTCGACCATCAATTCGAGCGTAGCGCGATCCTCATCTGAGAGATTCGGATCGTTCTGCAAACGTTGCTTGGCTTGCTGACCGAGCTGCACATCATGCGCCAACATCCGCTCCGCTTCGGCTGAGAGCGGCGAAGAGAGCGGACGGATATCGCGGAAGTAAAACTGTACAAGGTCAGAGTCCATGTCAGGCGCAGGACGCGCTGCGCGCTCTACGTACTCGCTGATGACCGAATCGTCAGCTGCATAAGCCTCATCAGTAGGCTTCTGTGGCTTCGCTGTGTGCTTGCTCATTGGCTTATCTCCTTGCGTAAATTTTGCTGGGCTTGGCAAGAACAGATTTTTTCGCGCTCTAACTTTGTCGAATGCTTATTGCGTCCATGTTATACCTTTTTTGAAGGTTAGTCAATAACTTGAAGATTAGCAAATGATGATAAAGCAACTTTGGCAAGGTTGTGCTAAGCGCACAAAATCGCAGAAAACTGGGGATTTTTTGAGCAGCGCGTACTCTTTAACATCGGCTTCACAAAAAATGCGCTAGAGTTGAGCTAGAGTGAGCAAAGCTAATGAACTTTTGGCACGAGGAGCAACTATGCCACGTTCGCGCGTCTTGTTTTTGATCATCCTAGGCGTCTCGGTGTTGATTGTAGCGTTCATCGCTTTGAACAACCGTCCCGTCTCGCCTGAGGAGCGGGCGCAGCGCGATGCGACAGCCACTGCAGCGGCGCGCAATGCATTGTTAGCGAACACGGTCAGGATCGTGGTCAGCTACGGCACGGAGAAGCGCCGCTGGCTTGAAGACGCCACAGCGCGCTTCGAAGCCTTGCATCCAAACATAGATGTAGAGCTGTTCGGCGAAGGCTCGATGGAAGCCTATCGCGCTTTGAGCAGCGTCACCGATTCCAGCGCGAATTATTGGCGCAATCGTCCTTTGCCAATTCTGTGGAGTCCGGGCGGGCGCATTCAGGTGGCAATGCTCAATGCTGATCAAGGGCGTGAATTCGCCCCACAATGCCGCGACCTTGTGTTATCGCCTTTGGCGTTCATCATGTGGAAAGATCGGGCTGACGCCTTCGAAGCGTTCTACAAGGATAGAGGCGGCATAACCTTCGATAACCTTGAAGATGCGCTCAGCGCGCCGAAGAACGGTCGTTGGAGCGAGTTTGGCGGCGATCCGAACTGGGGACTTTTGAAAGTCGGCTATGCCAACCCGAACGAGTCTAACGGCGGCTTCATGTTCCTGATGGCGCTCACGCACGCTTACCTCGACCGCACAGCCGCCGCGACCGTCGCCGAGCTGACCGATCCGAAATTTGCCGAGTATGCGCGGCGTATCGCGCGCGCCATCTCTATCGAGCCGCTCAACAGCTCAGGCATTTTGATGGATAACATGATGCGGCAAGGTCCTGCCACTTACGATCTGGTCATCTTGCATGAAGCGCTGGCAATTGAAAACCATCGAATTGCGATGGAACGGCACAACATTCCGCTGCGCATTTTCTATCCGAAGTACAATCTGTACTCTGAGCATCCGATGTGCCTGATCGACCATCCGTCGTTCACGCCGCAACAGCGTGAAGCCGCCAAAATCTATCAGGAGTTTCTGCTCAGCCGCGAGATGCAAGAACTGGCGCGCGTCTATGGCTACCGTCCTGCCGTGACGGACGTGCCAATCTTTGTCGAAGGTTCGCCCTTCAATGATCCTGAAATCCGCGCTATGGGCGTCAGCAACAACATCGGTCAAACCTTAGTACAGCCCGATGGCAACACGCTCAAACAGATACTCACCATCTGGAATCGTGCCGTCAATTGAGTCATAAGAGGTTATATCGCGATGGATAAGCACATGTTCAGTATGCGCCGTGTGGCGCTTCTGCTCGTCATGCTCGCGCTGCTCGTCGCCGCCTGCGATAGCGGCGGCAGCGCTGTTGAGCAGCCAACGCCATTGCCGCAGGGCGCTTTGCGTCTGCTCTTCACCTACGGCAGCGAGAAAGACGCTTGGGTGAAGGCGGTTACACAAACCTTCAACGCCAGCAACCAGCGGATCGCCTCTGGCAAGCGCGTGATAGTTGAGCCAGTGCCAGTCGGCTCGGTAGAAGGCGGCATGGACATCGTAGAAGGTCGCGCGCAGCCTGCCCTGTGGAGTCCTGCTAGCCGTTTGACGATACCTGTGGTGAACGAGGCGAATCTCTCCGCCAATGGCAAGCCTTTGGTGGAAGAGAGCGAGTGCCGCGATCTCGTCATCAGCCCGACCGTGATCGCCATGTGGCGACCGATGGCAGAGGCGCTCGGCTATCCCGAGAAAGCCATCGGCTGGGCAGACTTGCTCCAATTGGCGATCAGTCAGAATGGCTGGGCAGACTACGGCAAGCCGCAATGGGGACGTTTCCGCTTTGGTCACACGCACCCTGATTTTTCTAACAGCGGTTTGCAATCCATCGTGGCAATTGCCTACGCCGCCACAGGCAAACAGCGCGGCATGACGCCTGAAGACATCGCCAAGCCTGATGTGCAGCAGTTCATGCGCAGGATCGAAAGCTCTGTGGCGCACTATGGACGCAGCACAGGCTTCTTCGGCAACGCGATGGCTCAGCGCGGCACGGCTTACCTGAGCGCAGCTATCCTCTACGAGAACATCGTGATCGAGAACAACAGCGATCCGATCAAGCGCAGCCGTCTTGAGTTCCCGCTCGTGGCGATCTATCCTAAAGAAGGCACGCTCCTCACCGATCATCCTGCTTGCATCCCTGACATGCCTTACATGACCGCTGAGCTGCGCGAAGCTGCCGAGCTGTATCGCAAATTCTTGCTGGAAGAAGCGCAACAGCGCCGCGCGCTTGAGTTCGGCTTCCGCCCTGCCGATCCCAGCATTCCGCTCACCGCGCCTTTCACGCCTGAGAACGGCGTCGATCCGCGCCAACCGCAGACCACGCTCGCTGTGCCTAACGCTGCCACCATCCGCGCCATCCGTGAGCTTTGGGAGCAGCAAAAGCGCCCTGTCAATCTCACCATGGTCTTCGATGTCTCAGGCAGCATGCGCGAGCGCAATCGCATGGAAAACGCGCGTAATGGCGCTGCCGCCTTCGTAGACCAACTCGGCGATTCAGATCGGCTGACGCTGATCGCTTTCAACGACAAGCAGACCGTCGTCTTCGACGATCTGCCCGTCGGGCCGAATCGCGAGCGCATGAAGCGCGAGATTCTGAGCTTGATCCCAAGCGGCGGCACAGCGCTCTACGACTCAATCGCCTTCGCCATTGAGCGCCAACAAGCGCGCCTCAGCCGCGATGCGATCAACGCCCTTGTCGTGATGACCGATGGCGAAGATACCAACAGCACACGCTTCCGCGATCCTACTGCGCTCATGGATCGCTTCGGCATGACGGCGGAAAGCGAAGTGGATATCTCGATCTTCACCGTCGGCTACGATCTAGACGATACGGGCTTGCGTCCGCTGCGCATCATTGCTGAGCGCGGACGCGGTGCGTTCTACGAAGGCAAGGTAGAGAACATCCGCGAAGTCTACCTTGAAATCTCGACCTTCTTCTAGAACGGCATGATCGCGGTTCGACGCATTGCACGCGCACAACGGACGCTTTGCCTGCTGTTCACTCTGCTCGCTTGCCTTGCGCTGCCTCAGCCGAGCGCCGCGCAAGGCAACACGCTCGCCTACGGTCAGACCGTCGAAGGACGGCTGACCGATGAGTCTTTCCGCACAGTCTACGCTTTTCAAGGGCAGCAAGGCGAGATTGTAGATGCCGTCATGCGCCGCTTAGACGGCAATCTCGATCCTGCCTTGCTCTTGTTGGATAGCGCCAATGCGCTCATCGCGCGCGACGACGACGGCGCCGACGATCTGAACGCCGCGCTGAGCGCCGTCATCTTGCCGCGCACTGAGACCTACTTCCTTGTAGCGACGCGCTTTGGGCAAGCGCAAGGCACGACGACAGGTCGCTATAGCCTGACCTTGACGCGCGTCGGCGTGGCGGCTGATCCTGAGCTGGAAGCCGAGACGCTTCTGCTGCGCTATGATGAGAGCGCCGTGCGCGAGCTGAACGACGCGCAGCCGCAACACATCTACACTTTTGCCGCGCTGCGCGGCGACCTGATCACAATCCGCATGACGCGCATCAGCGGCGACCTAGACGCAGTGCTGATCCTTGCCGACTCGGAAGGCAATGTCTTGTTGATCAACGATGAAGCGCCGGATCGGCGCGGCACGCTTGACGCTGCTATCGTTGAGTGGCGCGTGCCAGCGACTGCCAGCTATCTGCTGGTGGCGACGCGCTTCGGCGGCGAAGGCGGCAACACGCGCGGCGCGTACAGCCTGCTGCTGACTCGCGTGCCGCCTGAGCAGCTCGGTCTGACGCCTGAACGCGCCGTCTCGCTGGAATTTGGCGAGCGCGTGGCAGGTCGCATCACGCGCGATGCTGTGCGGCGCTACTACCTGT
>Ga0308403_1000300_pt1 | contig 20778 bp, 19 predicted proteins | sample HotsprSampleOSM3_FD_203470 | JGI IMG/M metagenome (GOLD analysis project Ga0308403, IMG submission 203470) | Hot spring phototrophic mat microbial communities from Octopus Spring, Yellowstone National Park, Wyoming, United States - 20060914_OS-M3 ... | reverse complement strand
CGTGCGGAATTCAAGATGAGCTTTTAACCCTTGTTTTGCGCCTTGCGCGGCGCGTCACACTTGCTTGCCGTGCAAGACACGTCACACTTTCAGCGTCACACTTTTGCGTCAAGCGCGTCACACTTTCGGCGTCACACTTTTTGAGCAGCACTCAGCAATGTACAGAATGTCTGTTCTAGATTTGGCATTTGGCAAGTGCCTGTTTTTCGCATTCAATCTGTCAAGAGCCAGTTTCACAGATTGTATGTCAAGCACGATTGGTAATTCTGACCTTTTGTTCCGTCTCGTCGCTATGCCTACGCGCTTTCAGCTGAGCGGCTGGCAGATCAACTTCATCGAACGCGGACCAGACATCGATCCACCTGACGATGAGGACGATGACGTCGATCCTGAAGGCGGAACGCCCAGCATTGACGGCTGACGCATTCATCTAACAGCAAGACGGGCAACCTTTACGGCTGCCCGTCTGCATTTTGCGCCTAGCGGCGCGCCTCTAGCCAGTACTCTGTGGCATCGCCTTCAGCTGCCCAGCCTTCAAGGTTCTTCTTCGTCCACAGCACCTTATACCAAGCCAAGTTATCGGCGCAGAACGGACCTTCCAAGATGACGACATCGTCGCCAGTGCGCATCAGATCGAGATTGGTCGCGCGGCGTGCAGGGCTGCGCTTGAGCGCCACCAGATCGCTGATCACGCGCGCCTGATCGTTCGGCTTCAGGCGTGAAGGCTGCGTGCCGCGGCAATTGACTTCGGTCGGCGCTTCGGCGCTGCCGGCAGCGATCGGCTCGATCCAGTACTCGCGTGCATCGCCTTCAGCTGCCCAGCCTTCAAGGTTCTTCTTCGTCCACAGCAGCTTGTACCAAGCCAAGTTATCGGCGCAGAACGGACCTTCGAGGATGACGACCTCATCGCCTGTGCGCATCAGGTCGAGGTTGGTGGACGTGCGGCGCGGACTGCGCTTGATAGCGGTCAGATCGCTGCTGATGCGCGCCACATCGCCTGGCTTCAAGCGCGAGACCTGCGTGCCGCGACATTGGATCGGACCTTCCTCAGCGGTCTCTTCCAGCACCAGTTTTTCCATCCAGTATTCGCGCGCGTCGCCTTCGGCTGCCCAGCCTTCAAGATTTTTGACTGTCCACAGCACCTTGTACCAAGCCAGATTCTCGGCGCACAGCGGACCTTCGAGAATGACAACCGTGTCGCCTGTACGCATCAAGTCGAGATTGGTAGCGGCGCGGCGCGGCTCGCGCTTGATCGCGACCAGATCGCTGTTAATGCGCGCCACATCATCGGCGCGCAGGCGCGAGACCTGCGTACCACGGCATTGAATTGGCGTTGGTTCAGCTGTTGGCGTCAGATCGCCTTGAAAAAGTCCAAATTGCGTCGTAGCGCTGTTATCAGCCTGAGCGCTCAAGGAAACGCTGAAGAGCGCTGCAACAGATAACGCCATAACAAGAATCAACGAGCTTAGGCGGAAAAATCGCATGGTTTCCTCTCTCCGCGAAGAACTTGTCCATCAGCGCCTCTACTTTACTGCCAAACGCTTTGTTATGCCACTGCGACCTGTATCTCAAAAGTGTATCGGAAAGCTGAGCGCGAGTCTGAAAACTGTAAACGCTGCTCACTCGGCTTGCCGAGTCTGAGCAAGAGCGTTATGCTAGGCGCAAAAATCAAGGATCGCGTATGGGCGGCAAGTATTTTGAGGAATTGCCTGTCGGCGCGCTGTTCAAACATCGGCTTGGGCGCACTGTGACTGAGATGGATAACGTCCTGTTCTGCGCGCTGACGCTCAACACGCAGCCGTTGCACATCAACGAAGATTACGCGGCAGGCACGGAATTCGGCACGCGCATCGTGAACGGCTTGTTCACGCTCGGCTTGGTGGTCGGCTTGACCGTGAGCGACCTGACGGAAGGCACCATCGTCGCCAATCTCGGCTATGAGCGTGTGGTGCATCCCAGACCTGTCTTTCACGGCGATACGCTCTACGCTGAGAGCGAAGTTTTAGAGGCGCGCGAATCGCGCTCGCGTCCTGATTGCGGCGTGGTGCGCTTGAAGCACATCGGGCGCAACCAGCGCGGCGAAGTCGTGATCGAATTGGAGCGCACTGCGCTCTTCTTACGCCGTCCACAGGAGCAGCAAGCATGAGTTACAATCCGCGCCGCGCCTTGCTCTTCATGCCTGCCGACGATCTGCACAAGATCAGCAAGGCTGCCACACTCGACGTAGATTGCATCATCATGGATTTAGAAGACGCCGTCGCGCCTGATCGCAAGAATGCAGCGCGCCAGACGGCTGCGCAAGCGCTTCAGACGCTCACTTTTGGACGCACTGAGCGCCTTGTGCGCTTGAACGCGCTCAACACAGCCGATTTCGAAGCCGATCTGCGCGCCGTGCTGCCTGCCGTGCCTGATGGCTTCGTGATACCGAAGGCGGAAGATAGCATCGCGCTCAGCACGCTCAGCGCGCGCCTTGCGACCTTCGAGCGCGAAGCAGGCTTGCCACAAGGCAAGTTCACACTGCTCGCCATTGTCGAGACGGCGCGCGGCATTGTGGCATTGCGCGAGATCGCCGCCAGCACGCCGCGCCTGAGCGCCTTGATCTTCGGCGCTGAAGATTACACCAGCAGCATCGGCGCGCAGCGCACGCGCAGCGGCACGGAAATACTCTACGCGCGCTCTGCCGTCGTAGCGCACGCCGCAGCGGCAAATCTGCAAGCGATTGACACACTATTCACGGATTTAGACGATATGGAAGGCTTAGGAGCGGATGCCGCTTTCGCACGGCAGCTCGGCTTCACGGGCAAATTGGCGATTCATCCCAAGCAGGTGCCGATCATTCAGGCGGCGTTCACGCCTAGCGAAGCGGAAATTGCCTCAGCCGAGCGCTTGTTGGCAGCCTACAAAGCGAATCAGGCAGTTGGCATCGGCGTCTTCGCTTATGAAGGCAAGATGGTGGATATGCCGATGATCCGCGCTGCACAAAATATTTTGCGGCGCGCAGGTCGAACGCTCTGACACTATGAACACAGGAGACTGGCAATGACTAGCGAGTACATGATGCGCACCTTTCTCGGTTTTGCACACTCAGGCTGGCGTTGGGTAGTCCTGCTGAGCGCGTTGATCGCCTTTGGCTGGGCGCTTGTGCGCCTAGCGCGCAAAGCGGAGAATGCACGCCTGACGCGCTTCTCGATGTTGGCGTTCACCATTGGCATGGATATGCAGGTGCTGTTCGGCATTCTGCATTTCGTGGAGCGGCTCACGCAGGACGCAATTTATGACGGCTTGTGGATTCATCTGGCGCTTGGCTTGGTCGCGCTTGGCGTGCTGCACGGCTTATCGGCGCGCGCGCGCCGTCAGGAAGCGCAGGCGCAAGCGCGCACGCACTTGATGGCTGTAGTCGCTTCGTTCGCGCTTGCTTTCGTCGGCGTCGCTTCTCTGATCGGCGGCTTGCCGCGCTGGCTGTGAGCGCCTTTGCACAAGGCGTTGAAAAATGCGCCTTATGCGATAAGATCGGCTGAATAGCAAGCGTTGTAAAAGGCAAGGCGCATATGACAGATCGAGCTGATCAACCGAATGATGCTGACGCGTTGAAAGCAGCGATTGAGCGGCTGAGCGCTACCATCGGACGCATGGACGAGCTGGTTGATCAGCTCTCGCGCTGGCTGATCAAGACTTATCAGGTGCAACTCTCGCCTGAGATGCTCTCGTTAGCGCGCGAGATGCGGCGCGACGCGCAGATCATCAGCCAGATGAGCGCACAGAACGCGACGCGCATCCATCAACTGGAAGAACTGGTGCGTATCTCTGCGCTGATCACCTCATCGCTGGAGCCTGAGCAGGTGTTGGAAGAAGTGATGGACACGGTCATCCATCTGACCAACGCTGAGCGCGGCTATCTGATGCTCTCGGATGAAGAGACGGACGCTTTTGTCATTCGCACGTCGCGCAATCGCGGACGGCGCAGCTTGCCCGAAGAAGACGTGATCTTCAGCCGCAGCATTGCGCACGCCGCCATTGACCAAGCCGAGCCGATCATCACCAGCAACGCACAGAGCGATCCGCGCTTTCAAGGCTTGCAGAGCGTCTCGATCAACAATTTGCGCTCAATCATGGCGATTCCGCTCTTGCTACACGGCAAGGTGATCGGCGTGCTGTACGCGGATAATCCGATTGCGCAAGGCGTCTTCACGCAAGAGATCGTGCCTGTGCTGCTCGCCTTCGCAGGGCAGGCTGCCATCGCCATAGACAATGCGCGGCGCTTCTCGCAAGTGCGCGCCGACTTGCAGCGCGCTGAGCAGGAAGTGCTCGAGCTGCGCATTCAAATTGATGAGCGCAAGCGCGAGCAGGCTGTGCGCGAGATCACGGAGACGGAATATTTTCAAGAGCTGGAATCGTTAGCGCGCAATTTGCGCCGCAAGGCAGGGCGCGCTGAGACATCCGCTCAGGAAGACACGCCTTGATCGTAGTCACAACGAGCGCGATCGCTTGAGCGTCCCTGAGCTGCATCAATACACTGCCAAGCGCGTGCCGCTGGCGGAAATCTTCCGCACCTTTCTGCTCTTCGGCGTGATTGGCTTCGGCGGGCCAGCTGCGCACATCGCGCTGATGGAGCGCGAGCTGGTGGCGCGGCGCGCTTGGCTCAGCCGCGAGCATTTCCTCAGTCTGTTGGCTGCTATAAACTTGGTGCCAGGTCCAAACTCGACCGAGATGGCATTTCACATCGGTCTGGTGACAGGCGGCTTCTGGGGCTGTGTGCTAGGCGGTGTCGCGTTCATCTTGCCTGCCGTGATCCTCTCGCTTGGACTGGCGATCCTGTATGTGGCAGCAGGCGCGCTGCCTGCCGTGCAAGGCGTGCTGCTCGGCGTGCAGCCAATCGTGCTGGTCTTGATTCTGAGCGCCGCTTACAACTTAGCGCTCAAGGCGCTCGATAGCGCGGCAATGCGCGCGCTCGGCGCTATGGCGATGCTCGTGGCGGCGCTGAGCGTCCTGCCGATTATGCTGCTGTTCGGCGCGGCGCCGCTGCGCGTACCTGAGCTGCTCGTGTTGCTCAGCACAGGCGCGCTGCACATGCTGTGGCGCTCGCGCTTGCGCGCGACGCTCGCCTTACTCGCGCTGCCGCTCTTCGGCGTCCTCGGTCAGGCGATAGAGACGCTCAAGCCGAGCCTTACCGATCTGTTTGTGCGCTTCCTGATCATCGGCGGCACACTTTTCGGCAGCGGCTACGTGCTGATCGCTTACATGGAACGCACGTTCATTGCCGAGACAAACTGGTTGACGACGCGCCAATTGGTTGACGCTTTCGCCATCGGTCAGGCGACGCCGGGACCGGTCTTGAGTACAGCGGCGGCGGCAGGTTATCTGATGCGCGCCGATCCGAGCGACCTATGGGCAGGCGTGCCGAGCGCGCTCGTCTCTGCTATCGGCGTTTTTCTGCCCGCTTTCCTGATCGTGTTGGCAATCGGCAAACTGATGCCGTTGTTAGCGCGCTACACGCTCATCAACGACTTCCTGAAAGGCGTGAATGCAGGCGTGATCGCGCTGCTGATAGCGACTTTCTTGAACTTGGCTTGGACGACGCTTGTGCGCGCTGAACGCGGCGTGGATTGGCTCGCAGTCAGCATGGCGCTCGCCGCGTTTTTCGCGCTGGAACGCTTGAAATGGTCGCCTGCGCTGCTGATCGCACTCGGCATAGGCGCAGGCATCTTGCGCACGGCGCTCAATTGGCTGTAGGTATCAAAAAATGGCTGAACAACGCAAGCGGCGTCTGCCGCGTTGGCTGATCGCAATTGTGATCATCTTGCTGGCACTGATGATTGTGCCATACCTTCTGCCTGTGACGGCGGCGAACGCCGATCCGCGCGCGCTCGCCGATCCGAACGGCGCTTTCATCACTTTGAACGGCGCGACGGTCTATTACGTCGCTTATGGCGAAACAGACGCGCCTGCGGTCGTCTTCCTGCACGGCTTGTTCGGCAGCACGTTCACGTGGCGCAAAAATCTAGAGGCAGTGGCGGCGGCAGGCTACCGCGCCATCGCTTTCGACCGCTTCGGTGCAGGGCTGAGCGATAAACGCGAGTCGCTCGACTTTTCACACGCGGCGGGCGCCGATCTGACGGCTGCGTTGCTTGACGCGCTGCAGATCGAGCGCGCTACCATCGTCGGACACAGCGCAGGCGGCAACGTTCTAGCGCATTTTGCGCTGCGGCATCCTGAGCGCGTTGAGAAGCTGGTGATCGTAGACGGCGCCATCATCGGCGCCAGCGGACCGCCGCCTTTCATCGGCGCGCTGGTCGCCTTTCCGCCGATCAATCGCTGGGCGCGCGTGTTGCTCAACGCGCTGCTGACCGAGACGCGCGTCGCTGAGTCTGTTGAAGCGTTTTACGTCAAAAAAGATTGGCTGACCGACGCAGACTTGGCGGGCTATCAACGCGCCTTCCTGACGCGCGACTGGGATATCGGCTTGCTGGGCTTGGTGCGCGACTCAGGCGCTAACAAATTGAGCGATGATCAAGTGGCACAGCTGGCGGCATTCGCTGAGCGCACGCTGATCATCTGGGGCGAATCGGACACGGTCACGCCGCTTGAGACAGGACGCGCATTAGCGCAGCAGCTATCGGGCGCGCAATTTGTGAGCTACGCAGGCGTCGGACATCAGCCGATGGAAGAGCTATCCGACGCCTTCAATCGCGATCTGATCGCTTTTCTAGCGCGCTAGTCCCACTTGAGATGGAAGATCGTATGCGTGCCGCCTTCGTGTTGGCGCTGCACCTCAGGATCGTAGCTGACTGTGAAGTGCGTGCCGCGCGGCAGGAAACGCTTCGCCACGCCGTAGATGTAGCCGTAGATCATGTCATCGGGATACGGCGTGTTGGTGGTATACTTCAAATGCTTCTCGCCGACTTGCTCCACGATGTAACGACCTGGATCGCCTGTGCCGCGATGGTTGATATCGTGCAGCGCGCTGAGCAGCATCAATTTCTGCACCAGCGGCGCAGTTTCCATCTCTGGCGGCAGCACAGCGTTATCAATGATCGCCATGCCAACGCTCACCAACTGGCTGGACGTATTCTCAGGATTCCTGAACCAATCGGCGAAGACTTCGATGAATTTATCCACAGGATACCACGCCTCAGGTTTGAGCTGATCGACGCCGTGTTTGCGCAGCGACTCCATCACTTCGTCGCCCAGCATGTGGTTGAAGATAGCGCTAGCAGCCTGCCCAAGCACTTCAGCGCCTGGCGCATAGCGATATGGATAAGACATCGTCCAAGCTTCTTCAAAAAATCAGCGCAAAATCAATTAATGTTGCGTTAAACTTACAGCGGCTTTGCATCTGCGAACGTTCCAAAAAAATCTCAACTGTGCAGCGAATTGGAGAGACTTCCGAACATGGTCAGGACGCTTGTCAGCACGGCTTGGCTCGCTGAGCATCTCTCAGCGCCTAATCTGCGCGTGGTGGATATTCGCGGTCACGTTTTGCCCGCCACAGAGCCGCCGCCGCATTACTTCAATCACTACGCTGATTACTTGATCGGTCACATTCCGAACGCCGTCTTCATAGACTGGGTACACGAGATCACCGATCCTGCCGATCCGCGCCATGCGCAGATCGCGCCGCCTGAGCGCTTCGCAGCGGCGATGCAGCGCGCAGGCATCAGCGATCAGACCTTCGTGGTCGCCTATGACGATGCAGGCGGCATGTTCGCGGCGCGGCTGTGGTGGGCGCTCAATTACTACGGACATCCGCAAGTCGCTGTGCTAGATGGTGGCTGGCAGCGCTGGATCGCCGAGTCGCGACCTGTCTCAGCCGAGCTACCGCGCGTCGCGCCAAGCGTCTTCACAGCGCGCCCTGATCCGAATTGGTATCGCGACGGCGCGCAAGTGTTGGCAGCGCTTCATGCGCAGACGCGCCTTGTGGACATGCGCAGCCCTGAGGAATTTCGCGGCGAAGCATCGCGCGCTGCCCGCAAGGGACACATTCCTCGCGCCGTCAATCAGCCGCGCCGCGAGCTGCTCGCCGAAGATGGCACGCTGCTGCCGCCTGAAGCGCTGCGCGAAAAATTCGCCGCGCTCGGCATCACGGATGAGAGCAATGAAGTGATTTTCTATTGCAATGCCGGCGTCTCCGCCAGCTTCGGTCTGTTGGCGTTGCGCGCGGCAGGCATTCAAGCGCCTGCCGCTGTCTACGATGGCTCGTGGAAAGACTGGGGCAACGATCCTGAGAAGCCAATTGAATGAGCGGTCGCGTCAAGGCGGCAATGCTGCCGCCTTGATCTCACTCAGGCAAGCGCAGCTTGATGCCGAGCCATACGCCTGCGAAGACCGCTCCGCCGAAGACCCAGCCTGAGAGCGCAAACGCAGAGATGCCTGAGAGCAACGTGCCGACTGTGCAACCGAGCGAGACCATTGCGCCCCAGCCCATCAGCGCGCCGCCCAAGAGCGCCGTCAGCGCGCCGCGCAAGGTCAGGCGCGAGAGCTGAAAGCGATTGGTGAAAAGCGCGATCGCCAATGAGCCTGCCACCAAACTGCCGATCAGCAGCCCGTTGTTGGTGACGGTATGCACCACGCGCGTTGCGCAGCCTGCGAACGTATCCAAGCCCGGCAGGCGATCTGCCAACAGCCCTGCGCCGTTCAGCGCTGTGCGAGTCAGGCTGCCCAGCTGTGATGTGACGCCGAGCGGCGCGACGCGGAAGTAGGCGAACGTGCCGACCAAGCCGACCAGCGCGCCCGTCACCAGCGGATTCCAGCGCGCCACAAACACGGTCTGGTAGAGCTTCTGCCAAGTGATTTTACCGCCTGCCTGCGCAGGCAGCTCAGGCAGGTAGCGCAGCAGCAGGCAGGCGAGCGCGCTCAGCGCAGCCAGATGGACGGCAAGGCTGCCGCCATAGCCGAGCGTCTTGGGCAGCCAAGCGATCGGCGCGGTTGAGATCGTCTCAACGTACAGCGTGTGCCACGTCAAAAAGCCGACACCGAAGCCGAGCAGCGATCCGAACAACGCGAACGGCGCGCGCGTGTAGCCTTCGCCCAAGCGGTACAGATGTCCGCTGATGCACGCGCCTGAGAGCGCCATGCCCAAGCCGAAGGCGCCGCCGCCTGCCACAAGCACCCAGCTGACCGGTCCGATGTGCGCGTCAGGCGGCAAGCCTTGTCCGCTCGGATTCGGCATGAAAGCGCCGAACACGATCACATAGCCGATGCCGCCGACGGCTAGCGCGCTCAGAATGGCGAACATGCCTGAGCTATTGCGATGTTCGATGAAGTCGCGCAGGATGCAGAAGAAGCAAAAGCGTCCGCGTTGAAAGATCACGCCGAGCGCGACTCCGATCAACAGTGAGAGCGACGCAGCCGCGCCGCGTCCTGGCGTCTCGTGCAGGCTGAAGGCGAGCGCTAACAGCGCGCCGAAGATCAGCCATGCTAAGCCAATGCGAACGGCTGCCGCGACCTTCGGATTGTTCAGTGAAGTGGAGGCGGCTTGCGCGCCGCCTCCAAGCGTGGTCTCAGTCATCTAGACTCACTGTCTGCCCCAGACCGTGCCTGCAGGATTCTCAATCGGCACGCCGACCGCGTTGCCCCACTCCGTCCACGAGCCGTCATACTGCGCTACGTCGTAGCCCAAAATCTTGCTCAGGACGAACCAAGTGTGGCTTGAGCGCTCGCCGATGCGGCAGTAGACGTACACCTTCTTGCTGCCATCAACGCCGACTGAAGCGTAGAGCTGGCGCAGCTCTTCGACCGATTTGAACGTGCCATCTTCCTTCACGGCGCGTCCCCACGGCACGTTGACCGCCGTTGGAATATGACCGGCGCGGATCGCCAGCTCTTGGAAGCCTTCAGGCGCGAAGATGCGACCTTCGTACTCAGCAGGCGAGCGGATATCCACGATCACGCCCTCAGCCTCGCCTTTGACCACTGCCAGCACATCGGGCAAGAAGGCACGAATCTCACGGCGCGCAGGCTTGGCAGTGAAGTTGCCCTCAGGATGACTGGCAGGACGCACTGAGAGCGGACGATTCTCGCGCTCCCACTTGGCGCGTCCGCCATCGAGCAGGCGCACGTCTTCATGCCCGTAGATTGTGAAAATCCACGCGCCCCAGGCTGCAAACCAGTTGTTGTTATCGCCGTACAGCACCACAGTCGTGTCGTTGTTGATGCCAGCAGCGCGCGCCAACTTCTGGAATGCCTCAGGCGAGGCGATATCGCGGATGACAGGATCGACTAGGTCAGTGTGCCACACGAAGTTCACAGCGCCGGGAATGTGACCGCGCTCGAAGACGCCCGGCACCACGCTCACTTCCACCACGCGCACCTTCGGATCGTCAAGGCGTGCGGCAAGCCACTCAGTGCTGACGACGGCGCGCTCAGGCAGGTCGGCGCGCGCGCGCAAAGAAGGCGCCGCGAAGCCGCTCACGATCAAGATAGCCAGTGCGAAAAGTGTCACAAGACGACGGAAAGCCATAGGATTTTCCCCTTCTTAGCGTTTTAGCGTATACACAAGAGCCAACAGTGCGAAACAAGCGAACCGATCAAACCGTTGCGCAGCCCTTCAAGCTGCAACACCATGCATCCATAGGCAAGCTCCTCTCTGTGGCGTGCGCCGGGCAACAAAAAGCCCTGACCGCAGTCAGGGCAGCTCAGGCGCAGCGCACAATGCGGCATTAGACGTCCCACACCCTGACTTCGGCATAGCGATGCATCGCCATACACATACACATAGGCAGATCGAATTGCGAAGTCAGGTGTTGAACGTGCGACATATGCTATTAGTTTAACTAATGCCTTACCGATTGCGCAGTCAGTTTAGCTTACATTGATTTCTTCTGTCAAGTGCCTGAGTGAAAAGTTTGGCAGATTGCACAAACGACAAAAAATGCGCCTCAGAGCCTGAGGCGCATTTGCTCAGCTGCGATCAGCGTAACGGCTGTATGTTCGTCTCAACCTTGCCGTTGGCGTCAATGTACTGATCGACAATCCAGCCGACCACATTATCGCGCTCGCGTTGTATCTGCCACCAGCGCAAGTTATCGGCGAAGACAGGTCCGACGAGGATGCGCACCACCTCGTTAGGTCGCAACGTGCCGATCGCGTTGCTGCGATCGCGCAGATACTGCGGCGTGCTGCGCAAGATCACAGGATCGCCTGCTGGCACAATGCCGCGTCCGCCGAGCACCAGCCCGAGCGGATTGTCGCCTTCAGTGGAGCGCAGCGCAGGCACAGCCGTCGGTCCGAGCGGACGTGCAGTTGGCACAACAACGGGCGGAGCGCCGGGCGGCACCGCTGGCGCGCTTATCAAGCGAGCAGGCACTGCCGTGAAAGCAGCCGCAGGACTGAACGCGGGCAATCCGCCATCAGCGCCGATCACGTACGGATAGCCGGGCGTGCCGATAGGCAGCGCAGCCACGCCGATCTTCACGCGCGGCGCCGCGCTCAGCACGTTTTGATAGCTATCGTTCCCATTGATGCGCCCGATTATCGCCACCTCAGACTCGACGATGCTGAAAGCGATCAGCGACGTCGTCACGGCAGGCGTGATCGCCGCAATGGCGTAGCCTTCACTCTCATAGACCTGCTGTGGCACGCCGCCTGCGGCAGGCACCGCCACCAAGCCGAGCCGATAGCTCTCGCCATTCAACAAGAAGAAGTTGGGCGCCAGCGGCGCTGCGCCGCTGACCGTCACTTGCTGGATCAGCTGACGAGTCGCCAAGAAAATTGTGAATCCATCGCCGCTCCAGCCAACCTGATCGGCAGGCGGCGCGCCGCTGACCACCTGCTCCAAGCCGTTGATCAGGTCGATCACCACGACTTCGCTACCTCTGCGGAAATCTAGGCTTTGGCGCAGCGCGACGGCAGTCGTGCCGCCGGGCGAGATTTTTACGCGAGAGACATTCGGCAAGTGCCACAGCCGAGCGCCGCTCGGCGCGCTCAGCGCCAGACCTACTCCATCGCAGCGCGTGGTGTGCAAGAAGCCTGTCGCAGTCCACTTGAAGACGAGCGAACTGCCGTTATAGCCCGCCTCGCGGTAGTAATTGACAAGCGATGGGCTGAAGCCGCCGCCGCCACAGCCTACGCTGAACTCAAATTGCCCGACTGGACTGCTCACGCCGCCTGTGGCAGCCACTGCCATCACTGTGTAAATGAACTCGCCCGGATCAGCGCTTGGCACGCCTTGCGTCACATAGGCGATCTGCGAGCCATCAACCGACCACGCAGGCGGAAATTCCGTTGAGAGACCGCTGGCGATCGGCACAGGTTGTCCGCCGTTGGCGACCACGAACAAAGTCCTTGTGCTTTCCTCGACGAAGGCGAGACGGCTGCCATCCGGCGACCAGCGCAAGTGCATGTAATACTTTTGCGCGCCTGTATAGCCGCCTTCGCCTACAAAGCCTTGCGCGTCGCCTGTCAATGGCACGTAGCCTTGCGCGCTGCCCAGGCTGGTCACATACACATTGCCGTCACGTCCCACAAACGCCAAGATCGGCGATGAGAAAGTGACAGGCGATGAGACGACGCCAATCGGCGGCGGAATCGGCAGGCTTGCGCCTGCAGCAGGCGGCGGCGCTGCAGCGGTCGGTGGCACGTCAGCGCCTACGCCAACACCTGCGCAGAAGAAGACCAGCGTGCTATCGTTTGAGACGCGGTATTCGTAGCTGCCGAAGCCGTTCACGGTCACGCGCACGACCCAAGCGCGCGTCTGTCCGGGCGCGTTGCGCTGACCGTTCGGGCAGCCTAGATTATCGTCGCGCACTACAATTTGTTCGTATGCCCAAACGCCGTCGAAGCGCAACCGCGAGACCGTGCGTCCAATGCGCACGCTGACATCTTGAAACACGCGATCGAGAGCAGCTTCGCTGGGCGCGCCTTGCGCCGCGACCTCAAAGGTCGCCGTTGAGCCTGCCAACACAAACGCTAAAATTGCCACAAAACAGATGAATTTCCTCACAGAAGCTCTCCTTGTGCTGCGCCGCACCTATGCCGATCATAACTGCATTTCGGCGCAAAACAACGCACAGCGCACAAAAAAAGTGTTGCAAAGATGTAAAAGATAGGTGAGGATCAGGTGTAGCGAATCTTTTTGTCTCAGGTGGTGTTGTCTCTTTCGCAAGCCGTGTGTGCAAGCTATAATGGCTGCCGCACTCAATTTTGCGATAGACACATCACCCTTTGGAGGACTGCCAGATGGCTACGACAGAAGAGCGCGTGCGCGAGATCATTGTGGAATTGCTCGATGTGGACGCGGAAAAAGTGACGCTCGATGCGCGCTTCCGCGAAGACCTTGAGGCTGACTCGCTAGACCTGGTCGAGCTGATCATGAAGATCGAAGAAGAGTTCGGCGGCGATATCTCCGATGAAGAGGCGCAGAAGATCACCACTGTTGGCGAAGCGGTCAGCTACATCGAGACGCGCATGAAAGGCGCAAGCAGCAGCAGTAGCGGCGCAGGCGCTGCGCTCGCCTGAGTATCGTTCTTTTCAACGAGCGCGCCTGTCTCAAATTCTATTCGCAGTATCGGCAGGACGCTTGAGCAGAAGCCGTCAAGGGCGAGCGGACGCGCAGCAGCTGCCTTTGACGGCATGTTGTGTTTTGAGCATTGTTGGTGACGCGCACGCGCTTCCTGCGGCATGTGCGCGTTTCTCGCGCTGAGCGTATGGTAAGCGTACAGCAAGCGCAGGGCAAGCTGTGCTAGGATGCCTTCTGAGATTCTCAAGGCGTCGGTCGCGAAATCATACCCTATGCGACATTCACAGTTTGTCTCGGTGCCGCGGCATCGGGCGAAGCCTGTTGTACACAGCAAATCTGCGCAGCCTGTCGTATTGCTGATGGCAGGTGTGGCAGCGGCTGCGCTTTTCGCTCTGGCAAGCGTCGCGGCGATAGCGCTCGGCTTGGCAGTGCTGCTGAGCAGCGAGCGAATTTTGCCCGCGGTCTCAGTTGGCGGCGTGGCGGTTGGCGGCATGACTGAAGCTGAAGCAGCGGCAGCTATCAGCGCGGCGTGGCAGCACGTCGCGCTGCGCGACGGCGTGCGCACATGGCGCGTGCCTGCTGAGCAGCTGGGCATGATGCTCGACGCACAGGCGAGCGCACAGCGCGCCATGCGCTACGGTCGTCAGGACGGCTCAGCCGTGAGCGGCGCGCTCAGCGGCGCGAATCTCTCGCCTGTCTTCAAGCGCGATCCGAAGCGCGCGATGGACGCTTTGGTCGCGCTTGCGCAGCTTGTGGAAGTGCCGCCGCGTAACGCCACTATCCGCGCCGAAGGCAATGCGCTGGTCGCAGTGCCGCCTGCCTTCGGACGCACGCTGCTGCACGGCGAGACGCTCAGCCGTCTTGTTGAACCTGACGAACTGGCAGATGGCTACCTCGATCTGGTCATGCGCGATGTGCCGCCTGAGATCGTTGACGCTGCGCCGCTTTTGGCGCGCGCTTCAACGTTGCTCAGCGCGCCGCTGCGCTTGCATCTCTACAATCCTGTGAGTGACCAGAGCATCACTTGGGAAATTCCGCCGAGTCAGTGGATCGCGTGGCTCATCGCGCAGAATTCAGCGCAAGGCGTCATCTTCAGCCTTGCGCGCGCGCCGCTTGAGGCATATTTGAACGAGCGGAACGCATCGCTTGGCAATGCGCAGTTCATCAAGATTGACGAAGCAGTGACAGCGCTGCAGGAAGCGCTGCGCCAAGAGCAGGTTGAGGCGCAAGTGCGCCTATACAATGCGCCGACGCAATACATCGTCCGTCCCGGCGATACGCTCGGCAGCATCGCTTGGCGCAACGGCATTCAGATGTTTCGCATTCAGCGCGCCAATCCGAACGTCAACTTGGACGCCTTGCACGTCGGGCAGGTCATCACGCTGCCTTCCAAAGACGAGCTGCTGCCGCTGCCAATTGTGCCGAATAAGCGCATTGTGATCAGCCTTGCCAAGCAGCGGATGTTTGTCTATGAGAACGGTCGGCTCAAGTGGAACTGGGCGGTCTCAACAGGCATTCCGAGCAGTCCGACGCAAGCAGGCGTCTATCAAGTGCTTTCGCACGATGGAACGGCATACGCGAGCATCTGGAACTTGCGAATGCCGTACTTCTTGAGCATCTACGAAGCAGTGCCAGGCTTCTATAACGGCATTCACGGCTTTCCGTCGCGCGGCGGCGCGCAAGTGATCTGGGAAAATGCGCTAGGGCGACCTGTGACCTACGGCTGCATCCTGCTCAGCACTGCTAACGCGCAGACGCTTTACGCATGGGCAGAAGACGGCGTCGTGGTCGAAATTCAGCCCTGAGATGAGTATTTGATGAAAACATGCATTACTTATTCACAAGTGATGCGGTAAGAATCGTACAGGTGGATAGCAAATCCAACTTGTTAGAATGGAGGATTTTCCGATGAGGAAAGCAGTGTTGTTGGTGATGGCAATGGCGTTGGCTATCGCGCTGCTGCCGAACGTGCCGAGCAAGGCGGCTGTGTTGCCGCTGATCGAGCGCTTCCACGCCACTTGCAGCCACTTCTCAGTGCAGTTCACGATGCAAGGCTACACAGATGATGCCAATGGCTTCGACCGCGTGCGCTACGAAGTGCGCGACGGTCGCGGCACGTTGCTCTACAGCGAAGATTCCGTGCGCATGGTGAACGCTGTGCAGACTGCGAGCGTGGTCAACTTGCCGTATGCACACGCTATGCCTGCGCAGAATCCGATCATCTTCCGCATTGTGGATACAGACTTCATGCAACGTCCTGTTGGCGTGTTGGCAGAGCAGCGCGTCGAGTCAGCGTGTCTTGCGCCGATCAGCCGCGCGGACTACTTCGCCCGTCTGCTGCCACAAGGCGTGAAAGGTTACACGCGCGTTGAGACGACGCTCTACGGCACGCCGAACGGCGCGCCAATCGGCATATCGCTGGCAGCTGACCGCGAGTTCACAGGCATCTATCGCACGATTGACGGCAAGTGGATCGCGCTGTACGTCGGCGGCGAGAACTTGGTCTGGGTGCGCGCTGAAGACATGGACATGCCGCTGGACGGCTTGCTCTTCGAGCCTTCGCGCATTGACCGCAGCCAGCAAGTGACAGGCGCTGTGGTGCCTTCGGTGCCGCTTGGCTCGGTCACGGCGCGCTTCACGGTCAACTTCCGCGCTGCGCCAAGCGTCAATGCGCAGCGGCTCGGGCGCGTGCCATGGCGTGCTACAGTAGCTGTTTACGGTCGCAGCGCCGATAGCGGTTGGATTTTGGTCAACTTCAACGGTGTCTTCGGCTGGGTAGCGGCGCGCTTCTTCACTTTCAACGACGGACTGCGCTTGGCGGACTTGCCAATCGTTGGCTGACGGCGCGATTTTCCCTCTCAACATCTGAGGTGAAGGCGGAGCGTTTGATGGCGTTCCGCCTTCACTTTGTGATTAACTGTGATCGCAGCTCTGAATCTTGCGATCTTTTTGTTACAGACTGCTGAACGTCAAACAGCCTTTTTTCAATGGCGCGAAATGCGGCAAATGGCTATACTCAGCGTTTGTGAAAAACGTAATAGTCGAGAGGACGCAGTATGTTGCGGCTGAGCGGAGAGCGCATCGGCAACTACGAAATTCTAGGATTACTCGGCGAAGGCGGCATGGCAGTGGTCTACCGCGCGCGGCAGATCAACGTTGGGCGCGACGTCGCCTTCAAAGTGATCGAGTCACGCCTTGCCAACTCGCCCGACTTCATCAAACGCTTCGAGCGTGAAGCGCACACCATCGCCAACTTGAACCATCCGCACATCCTCAAGCTGTTCGATTTCGGTCATCATGAAGGTCTCGTTTATCTGGTGATGGAGCTGCAGCCGGGCGGCAGTCTTGCCCAGTGGCTGCGCAATGAAGGTGCGCTGCCGATTGAGCAAGTGGCGCGTTATATCTCGCAGATCGGCAGCGCTTTGGACTACGCACATGGACGCGGCGTGATTCATCGCGATCTCAAGCCGCAAAATGTGCTGCTGGACGAGCAGCTGAATGCCATTCTGACCGATTTTGGCGTGGCGCGCATCGTAGGCGACGTCACGGCTTTGACGGGCAGCGGCGTGGCAGTTGGCACGCCTGCCTACATGGCACCTGAGCAATGGCACGGCACTGAAGTGGACGCGCGCACTGATCTCTACACGCTGGCAGTGATGGCTTATGAGCTGCTGACGGCGCGCACGCCTTACATCGCTGATACGCCGCCTGCCATGATGTACAAGCATCTCCATGAGCAACCGACGCCGCTGCGCGAGCTGCGCGCCGAGCTGCCTGCCAGCATCGAGCAGGTCTTGCTGAAGGGCATGGCGAAGGCGCCTGAAGAGCGCTTCCAGACGGCGGCGGAATTCGCTGAGGCATTCCAAGAAGCGATGACGGGCAAAGTGCCGAGCAGCGTCAAGGTGAGCTTGCCGCCGCACACTAAGTCCGCTAGACCGACTACGCCTGCCATCAGCACGCCGACTCTCGCTCGTCAAAAGGCGGCGGCTGCCCAAAATCGCAGCCAATTGCCGCTCATCTTAGGCGGACTGATCGCGCTCGCCCTGATTGGCATCCTCGCCTTGCTGATCGGCAGGTCGGGCAGTGATACGCCTGCGCTGAGCGCCGCCGAAAGTGAGACATCTGTTCAAGTCGCGGCTGATCTCAGCCCAACTGCGACAGAGACGCCGACGGCGACTTTCACTGCGACTGCTACCGCAACTTTCACTGCGACTGCCACAGAGACGCCAACTGCCACCTTCACAGCGACTGCTACGCCGAGCGCCACGCCGACTCTGACGCCTAGCCCTACCAACACACCAAGCGCCACGCTCACGCCGACGGCGACCGCGACCTTCACAACCTCGCCAACGCCGACGGCGACCGCCACTGAAGCGCCGACCTTGCCGCCCGACCTCGCTGCCCAAGCTACTTTCTTCGCTGAGCAGACGCGTCTTGCCACTGTGAGCATCCCAACTGCTTACCAGCAGACGCTTGAGGCGAATTTGACGCACATCGCGCAGACCTTCACTGCTACAGCTTGGACGGCGACGCCGACCGCCAGCGCGACCTTCACGCCTTCGGCGACGCGCACGCCGACTTTCACGCCAACGCACACGCCGACGCCGCTCGTCAGCCCAACGCCTTCTCTGAGTCCCGATCAGGTCTTTTTAGTGGTGCTGGCGCCAAGCCTGAACGTGCGCAGCGGACCTGATACGCGCTTCGGCGTGCTTGGTGCGCTCAACCGCGACGAACGCATCGAGCTGATCGGCACGGTCAGCGATTATTCGTGGTTCGCCTTCATCTATCGCAATGGAGTCACGGCTTGGATCACGGCGAACGAGCGCTTGGTGAATGTGATCGGCGATAAGTATCGCCTGCCCATTCTGAATGCGCCGCGCCTGCAATTGACAGATACGCCGTCACCAGTTCCGCCGACACAAGCGCCTGCAGAGCCACCACCGCCACCACCGCCGCCACCACCGCCGCCGCCGCCACCGCCACCGCCTACAAAGACGCGGCCATACTATGATGCACGAATCGAATGATGCATCGCAGCGAGCAGAGAAATTCTCTCTGCTCGCTGTTCTCAAAGGCGGCTGCGCCTAGAGCAACCTGTCCGCCGCTTTAAGCGCTCTTCGCAGCTACCAAACGTGCGCAAAGTCTTAACACAAGCGCTGCAGAATGCAAGCAGCCAAAACCGATGGACGTTTCGGCTGCTCGTTCAAATATGTACTGTCATGAAGGATCATGTTCGACTATTTTCTCAGGCAAATTGTTTATCCAACACGCAATCCGCTCTACCAGCTGAATACCAAATGCTTTCAACCTGAGCGTTTGAGCCGCGACGCGCAGCTCATTTTGGCAAGCGGTATCGGCTTGGCGGCGCTGTGGTGGTTCGCTGAGGTAGCGTTCACTGATGCGACAACATCGGGCAGGTATCTCAGCGCGCTGGGAACGCTTTTCTTCGGCTCGCTGGCGCTCACGTTGGCTGCTGACGTCTTCTATGCGATCGAAGCGGTCAACACTATCCAGCAAGAGACTGTGCGCGGCACGTGGGACTTGCTGCGGCTCTCGCGCCTGCCCGCGCGCGAGATTGCGGCGGCGAAGTACGCTGTGGTGCAATTGCGCGTTTGGCGTGTCGTTGCGCTTGAATTCGCCATACGCGCTGCCGTGCTGACCTTGATCGTCCTGCCGTCCGTGCGCTTCGGCTTTTCGTTGGCGCTCACGCTCACGGTCACAGGCGTCCTGCTGGCGAGCCTATACTGGCTTGAGGTATGGTGGCGTGCGCGTGCGATCATCAGCATCAGCTTGCTGCTGGCGCTCATCTTTCCTAAGCCGATCAATGCTGTGATCGTAGCGGCGCTGTGCATGATCGGATTGCACAGCCTGCAAGGGCTATTTTTGGCGATCTGCTATGGCGCGCTCTTGTTAATGCTCGCAGGCGAGTTCACGCTTGGCTTTTTGTGCGGAATGCCGTTGTGCGCGCTGATCGCAGTCGGCGGTACACTTTTCCTGTGCGAGCGCGTGACTCAAATGGCGTTGCAGCGCTTAGAGCGGCACATCAATTACGGCGTGTGAAAACGAGGTATGGCGTGTTACGAGCTGATCTCGCCGAGATTTTCGAGCGCGCGCGCTTCAATCCTGTCTTATGGCTCTCGATCAAGCATGAACACGGCGCACAGCGTCGCTTTGAGCGCCTTGAGCGCTCGCTGCAGCTGGGCGCCTACGCTCTGGCGGCGCTGTTCACGCTGCCGCTCTTCATCAGAGCTGACGCTTTCGCCTTGTATTTTCAGCTTTGGTTCTTAGGGCTAGTCGTCTCGTACGCGCTTGGCTTCGGCGCGGATGCAGCGTATGTGCTGGGCGCGCGCTCAAGCGCTGAGGTGAACGGCGCATTCTGGGAAACGCTACGGCTGACGTTGTTGCCATCAGCCGTTTTAGTGGAAGGCAAATATCTGAACGCACAATTGCGCGTATGGCGATGGTTGCTTTTAGAAGCGGCTGTGCGCCATTTCGTCGTAGCGGCGCTCATTTTGATTTTCATCGCAATTCTCGTCCGCATCAGCGTAGTGCTTCTGTTCACTTGGGGCGGACTTTTTCTGGCTCTGCCGCTGGCGGTAGCTTTTGTCTACGTGAGAGAGCCGCTCATGCGGATGCGCACAATGGTGGCGCTCAGCTTTGCGGCAGCGCTGAACATACGCGATGAGACGGTCGCCGCGCTTTTCGCCATTGGCGTCGCGTTTATCATCCGTCTGCTGCAAGTCGTTTTCCTGCTGAGCCTGCCGCTTCAAGGCAGAGCTTTCGATAGCTTTGTGTATGAGGACTACGGCATCGGATTTCGGCTCATCTGCTTCTGGCCTTGGTTGTATCTGTTCGTAGTTTACGTATTGTTCTACGGCTTGTATCAGCGTGCGCGCGCATGGGCATTGGAAACTGTGCAGCGTCACGTTCGGACGGAAAGCCAATCGTTTTGACGCAAGGCGGCAGAACGCTGATCAATTTCTGATGCAACGCGCCACTCGCGCGTGCGTATGATATGATCACAAGTGAATTGCGTTCTATGAGGTTGACAACCATGAGCGACGAACCTAAGTCCGAACATACCGCTGCACAGCCTGAGGCAGAGAGCGCCGCATCCGAGCCTGAGCGCACGCCGTTGCAGAGCTTTGTGCATCATCAACGCAAAGCGATTGAGGCAGCTTTGAAGGCGCTTGGCGCGTTCATCCCGCCCGATTTTCGCAAGTACAGCCGTGAGGCGCGCGAAGAGTACTTGAAGTCTTTCAAAGTGCTGATCGAAGGCGCGCGCGCCAGCGTTGAGCGCGAGATCAAGCGCGCGCGCGGCGAGA
>Ga0308403_1000297_pt1 | contig 20861 bp, 19 predicted proteins | sample HotsprSampleOSM3_FD_203470 | JGI IMG/M metagenome (GOLD analysis project Ga0308403, IMG submission 203470) | Hot spring phototrophic mat microbial communities from Octopus Spring, Yellowstone National Park, Wyoming, United States - 20060914_OS-M3 ... | reverse complement strand
AATTGCCCGAGCTTGCAACATGACTGAGATGGGCATTCGCCAAATTGTTTACGGTCTGCTGAGCGCAGGTTTGGTAGAATTGGTGAAACCTGCCGCGCCTGAGCCTGCAAAGGCAGGGCGGCGTCCGAGCCAGGTCAGCAGCACTCTGCCGCAACGACCGGTCATCAACAAGCTGATCGAGCGCATTCGCAGCTTGTGAGGCGTGGTGAAGGCAGTCTTTTTATGCAAGCGTTTATCCAGTTCTCAACTCGCTGTGCATTTCACAGCTAAGCAGATAGGGCGGTCACTATGGCAATGCAAACAGTGAAAATGGTCATCACAGGACCTTATGCATCGGGCAAGACGGAATTCATTCGTTCTATTAGCGAGATTGATGTCGTTTCAACCGATACGAAGGTCTCCGAAGGCACCTATGAAGCGACAGTGAAGGATCAGACCACTGTGGCGATGGACTTTGGGCGCATCACCATTGATGACGACTTGGTGCTGTACTTGTTCGGCACGCCCGGTCAGCGCCGCTTCGACTTCATGTGGGAAATCTTGGCAGAAGGCATGCTCGGCTTTGTGGTGATGGTGGATAGCACCAAGCCTGAGACCTTCCGCGAGGCGAAGTCGATCCTTGAGACCTTCCGCGCTTACGCGCCAACGCCCTATGTGGTGGCAGCCAACAAACAAGACTTAGCAGAGGCGTGGCCCGCCGAAGACCTGCGCATCGCGCTCCGCATTGATGATAATGTCAAGCTGTTGCCTTGTGTGGCGACCGATAAAGAGAAGGTCAAGGTTGTCCTGCTCGAGCTGCTCTACTCGATCCTTGAGGAAATGGACACCTGAGCTGCCGCACAAGTCATGGCGCCACATCCTGCGCTGGGCAGACGCTCAGCGCAGGCTACCCACAGGAGTACCCTTCGGGTGACATCGCTGGTAACCGATCAGGGCATCATTCACTATGAGGCTTACGGGCGCGGGCGTCCCGTCATCTTGCTGCACGGCTGGATGGAGTCGTGGTCGGTGTGGCGGCAGACCATTGAGGCGCTTGGCAAAGAGTTCCGCACGTATGCCCTCGATTTCTGGGGCTTCGGCGAGTCGGTTGGCACCAGCTACACTGTGGACACCTATGTCGAGATGGTCAACCAATTTTTGGATCGACTCGGCATTGTCAAGGCGCCGCTCGTCGGGCATTCGATGGGCGGCACGGTCTCGCTCAGCACTGCCATGCGCTACCCTGAAAAAGTGGTCAAAGTGGCAGTCATCGGCTCGCCGATTCACGGCAGCTCGCTGAACGTCCTGCTCAAACTCTCAGGCATTCCTGCCATCGCTGCCCTGCTCTTCCGTATGCCGCCGCTGCTCAGCTTCTTCACGCTGATCGGCGGCTACCTGACCACGCCGCGCGCAGGCTATCAATTCTACCGCCAAGTGCGCGCTGAGATGTCTCAGGTCTCGATGCACTCGTTCTTTCAGAGCATCGGCACGTTGCGCCGCACTGACTTGCGTCCGCACTTGAACAAGGTGCGTCCGCCTACGCTGGGCATCTACGGCAAGTGGGACTTCATCGTGCATCCTAATCAGGCGAAGGCGCTCCAGAAAGGCGTGCCGCACGCCAAGACCTTGCTGTATCCTGACGCCGGACATCTGCCCATGATGGACACGCCCGATCGCCTGATCAGAGATATCCGCGAGTTTTTGCTCGCCAAGTGAAGCGCGCTCAGCCTTGCGGCGCGTGTTCAGCGCGATATTTGCGCTCTGCCGCCTTAGCTGTGTTGATGGCGAGCGTGGCGCACTTCGGGCGCGTGATGACTACCTCGCGCCCGATCTCATCAATGAAGGCGTCAATGTTCATCTCGCGCACTTCGCTGAGCGTCTTGCCGATCAGCATCTCGGTGAGCATGGATGCAGCCGCCTGTGAGATCGTGCAGCCTTCGCCTTCGAAGCTGGCGGCGATCACGCGCTCGTCCGAGTCCACTTTCAGGTAGATGGTCACAAGATCGCCGCAGCCCGGATTGCCGCCTGTGATCGAGACACTGGCGTCTTCCATCTTGTAGCGATTGCGCGGATTCTCATAGTGATCTAGCAGATTCTCGATGTAAAACTGCTTATCCATGCCTCACCTCGCGCCTGTTCACGGACGCTCAATCGGCGCTCCGACCAAATTGCCCCACTCTGTCCAAGAGCCGTCGTAATTGCGCACCTTCGGATAGCCCAGCAGGTAGTGTAGCACGAACCAAGTGTGGCTGCTGCGCTCGCCGATGCGGCAATAGGTGACGATCTCTTGCTCAGGCTTCAAACCGAGCTGCTCTTCATAGATGGCGCGCAGTTCCGCCGCGCTTTTGAAGGTGCCGTCTTCGTTGGCAGCGGTCGCCCAAGGCACGTTCTTGGCGCCTGGGATATGTCCGCCGCGCAGAGCGCCTTCCTGCGGATAGGCTTCCATGTGCAGCAGCTCGCCGCTGAATTCCTTCGGACTGCGCACGTCGATCAGCGGCAGGCGCGCTGCGCTGTGCGCCATCACCTGATCGCGGAAGGCGCGGTAGGTGCTATCATCGCGCTCAGGCGCCACGTACTCAGCACGCGGATAGCTCGGCTTCTCGCGCGTCAACGGACGCCCTTCGTCAATCCACTTTTTGCGTCCGCCGTCCATGATGCGCGCATTGGTATGCCCGAACAGCTGAAAGACCCAGAAGGCGTAGCACGCCCACCAATTGTTTTTATCGCCGTAGAAGACGACCGTCGTCTGGTTGCTGATGCCGCTGCGCGCCATCAGCTCGGCGAAGCGCGCGCTATCGAGGTAGTCGCGGCGCAGCTGATCGTTCAGGTCGCTCATCCAGTCAATTTGAATGGCGCCCGGAATATGCCCTTGATCGTAGAGCAGGATATCCTCATTCGACTCAACCAAACGGATGGACGGATCGTTGAGATGATCGGCGACCCATTGCGTGCTGACCAACACCTCAGGTCGCACGTAGCCTTTTGCGCTGATATTCGGATCGATCTCAGTCATGGTGAAGCTCCTTTCAAGCCTATGCCAGTTGTGTGGCGCGCTCAAGTTTCTCTTCGATGTGCGCCGTCAGACGCGCGCGCACCTCTTCGAACGGAATGCGCTGCATGATCGGATCGAAGAAGCCTGCCACGATCAGCCGCTCTGCATCTTGGCGCGTCATGCCGCGCGACATCAGATAGAAGATCGGCTCATCTTCCAACCTGCCGACCGTCGCCGCGTGTGTGCAGCGCACATCGTTCGCCTCGATCTCCAAGCCAGGGATCGAGTCGGCGCGCGCGTGCGGACTGAGGACAAGGTTGCGATTGGCTTGGAAGCCGTCGGTCTTTTGCGCGTGCGGCAACACTTTAATCATACCTTGCCAGACAGTGCGCGCTTCGTCTTTGAGCGCACCTTTGAAGAGCAGGTCGCTGGTGGTGTGCGGCGCGTTGTGATTCTGCTGCGTGTCGTGATCGAAGAACTGGTGCGCATCGGCGAAGAACAGCCCTGACATGCGCCCGAACGCGCCTTCGCCGTCCAGCTCGATCTCGGCGAACTGCTTGACAAAGCGACCGCCCATCGTGCCGATGATCCAATCCAGCTGTGCGCCTGCTGCCACGCGCGCGCGCTCGTGACGGATGTCATTGGCGTTGCGCGCCCAGTCTTGCAGCGCCACATAGCGCAAGTTGGCGCGCTCGCCGAGGATCAGCTCGGTCATGCCGACGTATGCCATATGCTCAGGCGCCTCAGCCGAGAGATACTCGTGCAGGTAGGTCACTTGCGCGCCTTCTTCAAGCACCACAAGGACGTGACCGAGCGTCAAGCCGCTCGTGGTGTTGTAAAAGACGCTGTGCAAGGGCAGCTCGACTGCCTTGCCGCGCGGCACGTACAGAAATACGCCATGCGTCCAGAGTGCGGCGTGCAGCGCAGCGAACTTATCTTCATTCGGATGCACGGCTGTGGTCATCAGGTGCTTGCGGAAGAGCGCCTCATGCTCGCGGACAGCGGTCTCAAAATCGCAGAAGATGACGCCTTGCGCTTTGAGCGCGGCGCTCAGCTCACTATGCACAATGCGTCCGTCCACAGCGGCGATCAAGCCGCCTTGTGCCTCGCCGATCAGCGGCGCCAAGTTCTCGGCAGGAATCGCCTCAAGACCTGCTGCGCTGCCGTTGATCAGCTTGCTGGCTTGTTCCCAGCGAATGGTGGTGTAGTCCGTGCGCCGCCATGCCTCGCTCTGCATAGAAGGCATCGGCAGCGTGTCGTAGAGTTCCCATGCCGTCAGGCGCGCGTTCAGCAACCAAGCTGGCTCATGTTTGCTCGCGCTGAGCTGCTCGATCATCTCGCGAGTCAGCTTGGGCGCGATCTGTTTGTTGCGTGTGCGTAGAGTCACGGTTCAACCTTCTCCGCGTCAAAAGTGCGTCTAAATTCACACAGAAGGCGGACTGTGCGCCGCCTTCTGCTCGCTTTATGCGCTGTGCAGCGCTCAGCCAACCGAGCCTTCCATCTGCAGCTGCACAAGGCGATAGAGTTCAATGCTGTACTCGGCAGGCAGCTCCTTCGCCACAGGCTCGATGAAGCCGCTGACGATCATGGCGTTGGCGGTATCCTCGTCAATGCCGCGCGACATCATGTAGAAGAGCTGCTCCTCGTTCACCTTGCTGACCGACGCCTCGTGTCCGATGGTCGTGTCTTTCTCGTCAATCTCGATGGACGGATAGGTGTCGGTGCGGCTCATTTCGTCCATCAGCAAGGCGTCGCAGACCACGTTGGACTTGCTGCCGACCGCGCCTGCGTTCACCTTCAGCAGACCGCGATAGCTGCTGCGTCCGCCGTGCATCGAGATGGACTTGCTGATGATCTGGCTGGTGGTGCGCGGCGCAGCGTGGACGATCTTGGCGCCGGCGTCCTGATGCTGTCCCTTGCCTGCAAAAGCGACCGAAAGCACCTCGCCGTGCGCGCCCGGCTCGACCAGATAGATGGCAGGATACTTCATGGTGAGCTTGGAGCCGATGTTGCAATCCACCCATTCCATCACCGCGTCTTGGTAAGCGACAGCGCGCTTGGTGACCAGATTGTAGACGTTGTTCGACCAATTCTGGATCGTGGTGTAGCGCGCGCGTCCGCCGCGCTTGACGATGATCTCAACCACTGCGCTGTGCAGGCTATCCGAGCTGTAGGTCGGCGCAGTGCAGCCTTCCACATAATGCACGGATGCGCCTTCGTCCACGATGATCAGCGTGCGCTCAAACTGACCCATGTTGTTGGTGTTGATGCGGAAATATGCCTGCAAAGGCATCTCGACATGCACGCCTTTCGGCACGTAGATGAACGAGCCGCCTGACCAGACCGCGCTGTTGAGCGCCGCGAACTTGTTATCGGTTGGCGGGATGACCGTCGCCCAGTACTCGCGGAACAGGTCGGGATGCTCGCGCAAGGCGCTATCTGTATCGAGGAAGATCACGCCCTTCTCTTCCAAATCCTTGCGGATCGAGTGATAGACCACTTCCGACTCGAACTGAGCGCCGGCGCCGGCGAGGAATTTCCGCTCCGCCTCAGGGATGCCCAGACGGTCGAAGGTGTACTTGATCTCCTCAGGCACTTCATCCCACGAGCGCTGCTGACGATCTGTGGCGCGCACGTAGTAGTAGATATCGTCGAAGTCAATGCCGCTCAGATCGCCGCCCCAAGTTGGCAGCGGCTTGCGGTAGAAAATCTCTAGCGAGCGCAGGCGGAAGTCGCGCATCCATTGCGGCTCGCCTTTCATCTCGCTGATGGCAGCCACCACGTCGCGGCTCAAGCCTTTCTGACTCTTGAAGGCGTAGCGGCTATCCGGCACGTGGAAGCCGTACTTCTCATCGTAATTCAGCTTGATCTCTGCCAGCTGTTGGCTCTGATCAACCGTTGTCTGCTCGCTCATGTGCGTTTCCCTCACCAAATGACTCACTTTGCGATTCGCTCAGGCAGTGGCGTACTTCTCAGCGACCCAGTCGTAGCCCTGAGTCTGGATTTTCTCAGCCAGCTCGAAGCCGCCTTCTTCCACAATGCGTCCATCGAACATGACATGCACGAACTGCGGCTTGATGTAATTCAAGAACTGCTCGTAGTGCGTGATGACCAAGACGCCAAGGTTCGGTCCGATCAAATGGTTGACGCCTTCGGCGACCACGCGCAGCGCGTCAATATCCAAGCCGCTATCCGTCTCGTCTAGCACAGCGATCTTCGGCTCGAGCGTGGCAAGCTGCAGAATCTCAGCGCGCTTTTTCTCGCCGCCGCTGAAGCCGTCGTTCAAATAGCGCCCTGCGAAGCTCGGATCGATCTTGAGCATCTGCATCTTGCTCATCAGCAGCCGACGGAATTCTTGGATGCTGATGCCTTTATCCTCAGGATTCGCCTCTTTGCGGCGCGCGTTGATCGCGGCGCGCAAAAAGTTCGCCAGCGTCACGCCTGGCACTGCCACTGGATATTGGAACGCTAAGAATAAGCCGGCGCGGCTGCGTGCATCCGCCTCCATTTCGAGCAAATCTTGCCCATCGAAGATGATCTGCCCTTCGTCAACTGTGTAGGCAGGATGTCCCATCAGCGCATAGGCGAGCGTGCTTTTGCCCGAGCCGTTGCGTCCCATCAAGGCGTGAATCTCTCCTTGCCGCACGGTCAGGTTCACGCCTTTCAGGATAGGCTTGCCATCAATGCTGACGTGCAGATTGCGAATTTCAAGAACAGCGCTCATTGGGCGGAATGCCTCCTCATGTGTTAATTCAATTGAAGCGAGATGTTCAGCATGGTGAGAGTATAGCAGATTGGCAAAAAAGTGTCAATTAAAAAGATAAATATAAAGAAAATCTGTGAGGCGGCGCACAGGCGGTCAAGCTGAGCCTGCTTGACAGATCGCGTTGTGCCGTTTAGCATAGCAAACAGAATCTACTGCCTTGTGCAGCTAGACAGGCGCGCGCAAAAGGCTTATCGCGGCGCAGCACAAGGTCAAGCTGAACCGCACATATGGCATTAGCGCTCTCAATGAGCGATAATCTGCATGGGAAGCGTTGAGGATGAGTAGGTATGGGCGCGACGGTACGCAGTCCAGCAGTGCGCGCTGTGCTGCTTTACGAAAACAGATTTTTATTGGTACAGCATCACAACTATCTGCCCGAGACGATTGGAAAGTGGGGATTGCCGGGCGGGCGCGTTGAGGCGAGCGACTCAAGCCTTGTGGCGGCGCTGCATCGTGAGCTGCACGAAGAGTTCGCCATGACCGTTGATATCATCGGCTTTGTGGCGATGTACACTTACCGCGAGCGCGCTCACCATATCTACTTCGCGCGTCCGCGCACGCTGAACTTCACAATCGATCGCAATGAGATTCTCAACATCACGTGGTGGACGCTCGCCGAAGTGATGCAGTGCCACGCCAACGGCAAACTGCACACAGGCTTTGAGTTAGCGGCGATCCGCGCCAGTCTTGCGCGCTACGGCGACCAAATTCGCGGCGATACTGCTTGACTGCACTGAAATCTATCGCATAGTCCGCACCGATTGGAGAGAGCATGTTGCAAGATTTTTTGTTTCGCGGCGATCTCGCCGATCTCGATCCTGACATAGCCGATCTGATCAATTTGGAAGCGGCGCGCCAACAACGCCGCTTGATCATGATTCCGTCCGAGTCCACTGTGCCGTATGCCGTGCGGCAGGCGCTCACGTCGCATTATCACAATCTGTACACGGAAGGCTATCCGCCTGATGAAATGCGCCTGATGAGCGAAGCCGAGCTGCTGGACTTCGATCAACACTTGGCGACCTTCCGCCGTTATAGCGATCCGCGCTACTACAAAGGCACAGAGTTCGCCAATCTGGTCGAGTCGTTAGCGCGGCGGCGCTGCGCTGAGCTATTTGCCACAGAGCGCCTGAGCGCCGATCAGCTGTTTGTGAACGTGCAGCCGCTGAGCGGCGCGCCTGCCAATAGCGCGGTCTACACCGCCTTGCTGACGCCCGGCGACACGATCATGGGCATGGATTTGCTGCACGGCGGACATCTGACGCATGGCAGTCCTGCGGCGCGCAGCGGCAAGCAATACAACGCGGTCTTCTACGGCGTGCATCCTGAGACTGAGCTAATTGACTATGAAGCGGCGCGGGCGACAGCCTTGCAGGAGCGTCCGAAGATCGTGATCGGCGGCTACTCGTCCTATCCGATGGCGCCAGACTGGCAGAGATTACGCGAGATCGCTGATGCGTGCGGCGCGCTGCTCATGGCGGATATCGCGCACGTGGCAGGCTTGGTCGCGGCAGGCGTCTATCCTTCGCCAATCGGCATCGCGGATATCGTCACCTTCACCACGCACAAGACGCTGGGCGGACCGCGCGGCGCGGTCATCATCACGCATCGCGCCGATCTCGCCAAGAAGCTGGATCGCGGCGTCTTTCCTGGCGAGCAAGGCGGTCCGCACATGAATAGCATCGCAGCGCTCGCCGTCGCGCTCAAATTGGCGCGCACGGAGCAATTCAAGGCGCTGCAAGCGCAGACTGTGAAGAACGCGGCGCGCTTGGCTGAGAAATTGCGCGAATACGGCTTGCGCTTGGTCTATGGCGGCACGAACACACACTTGCTGGTGGTGGATGTCAGCGCGATACGCGGCGCGGACGGCACGCCGCTCAGCGGCGACATGGCGGCGCGCATCCTAGACCTGATCGGTATCACTTGCAACCGCAACACAATTCCGGGCGATACATCGGCGGCGCGACCGAGCGGCATTCGGCTTGGCACGCCGTGGATCACGCAACGCGGCTTCCGCGAGCCTGAGATTGACCGACTAGCTTCGATCATCGCGCACATGCTCAAGGCGGCGCGTCCTTTCAGCTATTCGGGCAAAGGCGGCAAGGACGACCTGCGCGCCAAAGTGCCGTTCGGCGCGCTGACCGATGCACGGCACGCTGTGGCGCAGCTGTGCGCTGAGGCAGGCATTGATTACAGCTTGCCGACGGTCGGTGCGCGCATGACTGAGAAAGGCAGGCAGCACATCACGCTGTGGGTGGATGAAATGGCGGAGCGCGGCGCGCTCTCATTGGCAGTGCGCGGCGCGGCTGCCGCCGATTTTCTGCGCGTCGCGCTGACCAGCCGCGTCTATCCGCTTGAGATCGGCGACTCAGAGCCGACTAGCCTGTTGGATCAAGACGGCGCGCTGATTGCGAGCGGCAGCTTGGAGCGAGTCGGCGCGGATATCTACCATCTGCACCTGAACGCCGAAGGCGGACGCGCTGCGGCGTGGCTGCAAGCGCTCTCGGACGGCTTCACAGTCTACGATCCGCTCGATATTCACGGCAAGTTGGCGGGCGCGGTCGTGGTGAGCGTGTTGGGCAAGCCGAGCAAGCCTGTGGACGTGCCTGTTGGCACATTAGCAGGCTTCTATGCAGAGAAAGATTATTTCGTCGGCGCGCGCGGCGCACGGCTGCCTGCGAACGGCGGCGCGCCGCTGCCAATTTTCACGTGGAGCGAGCCTGAGGATCAGCCGCTGAAGCGCACGCCACTCTATGAGCTGCACAAGCGGCTCGGCGCGAAGATGGCGCCGTTCGGCGGCTATGAGATGCCGCTTTGGTACAAGAGCGTGAGCGCAGAACACGCCGCTGTGCGGAACGCGGCAGGCGTCTTCGATGTGACGCACATGGGCGTCTGGGACGTGCGCGGACGCGCTGCGCGGCATTTCTTGGATCGGCTGACCACGAACGACGTGCGCACGTTGAAGGTCGGCGATGCGCAGTACAGCTATCTGCTCGGCATTGACGGCGTGCCGCTGGACGATATCTACCTCTATCGGCTGGCAGAAGATCACTTCATGCTGGTAGTGAATGCCAGCAATAACGATAAAGATTGGGCATGGGCGAATGCCGTGCTGTGCGGCGAAGTCCAGATCGATCCGAGCCGTCCGATGGCGCGCCTGCTGGACGATCCGTCGCAGGTCACGCTGCGCGACCTGCGCGATCCAAAGCATGGCGAGGCGTGCCGCGTTGATATCGCCTTGCAAGGGCAAGCCAGTCTGGGCATTTTGCAGCGCATGGCGCATAGCGAGGCGGATAAGCGGCGCTTGGCGAACATGGCGTGGTCTACCGTGGCGCCGTTCAAGCTCGGCGCGTTTGACCTGATCGTCTCGCGGACGGGCTACACGGGCGAGCGAGTCGCCTTCGAGCTATTTGTGCATCCACAGCAGGCGGCGGCGCTCTTCGAGACGCTGGTTGAAGCGGGCGCGCAGCCGTGTGGCTTGGCGAGCCGCGATAGCACGCGCATCGAGGCGGGCTTGCCGCTCTACGGACACGAGCTGGGCGGTCTGCACGCTTTCACGCCGAGCGACGCAGGCTTCGCCAGCTATGTCAAGCTCTGGAAGCCGTTTTTCATCGGCAAGCTCGCCTATCTAGAGCGCGAGCGGAAGCGCGAGGCGATCATCGTGCGCTTCCGCATGTTGCACAAAGGCGTGCGTCCGCCGCAGGCGGGCGCAGCCGTGCTGGATCGGCGCGGCAACGTGATCGGCATGGTCACGTCGTGCAGCATCGACTCAGAAGGCTATCAATGCGGTCAGGCGTACGTGAAAGAAGCCTTCAGCGCGCCTGAGACGCCGCTGCTCATTTTGAACATCGGCAAGGCGATGACGCTGCCGACCTCAGTGGCGCTCGGCGACCGCTTGCCTGTGCCTGATGCAGCGGTTGTGCTGCCGCGTTTTCTTGCCAAGAAGAAGTAGCGCTCAGGCGAGCTGCGCCACGTGCCGTTGATAGCGCTCAGCGAGCTGGCGATAGACGGCGTGCGCAGCGGCGTTCGGCGCAAAGGCTTGGCACGGCGATTGCATGGCGCTGAAAGCTGCTGCTAGGTCAGGGAAGAAGTCTAGGCGCGTTGCGGCGTACATGGCGGCGCCGCGCAACGCGCCGCTCAAGCTATCGTAGGCGATCACGTCCACGTTCAGCATGTCCGCCATCATCTGCGCCAAAAGCGGACTGCGCGCGCCGCCGCCTGTCAGGCGCAGCGGCGGCGTGAAAGACGGCAGGAACGCGAAGCAGCTCGCCGCTGCCAATGCCACGCCTTCATAGACCGCGCGCAATAGGTGTGCGCGCGTATGCAGCAACGAGACGCCGCTGAATTGCGCACGCGCTTGCGGCAATAAGTGCGGCGCACGCTCGCCTGATGGCGCGAGGAATGGCAGGTACAGCACGCCTTCCGCGCCTGCAGGGATGCGCGCCAATTGCGTCTCCAGCTGCGGCGTGCCGATCATGCCGTGCGCTTGCGCTAGATCGGCATAGAGCAAGCGCGCCCAATATTCGATGTTCGGCGTCGCCAACATGGTCGGCACAAAGCGGATGTAGCCGCGCTGATCAGGGATGTAAGTTGTGCCGCCGATCAGCTTGCCATTCCATGTTGGCAGCTCGGCAAGGCTGACCTGATGCACGCCTGCCGTGCCGAACACGCTGCACGCCACATCGAACGCGCCGCCGCTGACGCTGATCAGCTCAGCGACCACATCGAAGGGCGCCAAGACGACAGGCAGACCATCGGGCAGACCGAGCGCAGCGGCGCGCTCTGCGCGCAATGGCGCGACGCATTCCTGCGGTGGACGCAATGGCGGCAATTTTTCGGCGAGCGCGCCGATGCCCAAGAGTTCCAAGAGCTGCGGCTCAGGCTGGCGCGTCTGCCAATTCAGGTAAGTGTGGCTGGCGTCGCTCTGCTCAGCGATCGCCTCGCCTGTCAGTTGGAAGAACAGCCAATCTTTGGCGAAGAACACGCGCCAGGTCTCGTCGAGCGCGCGCGGCTCGTTCGCCAGCAGCCACGCCAGCTGCGCTGTTTGATGTGAGGCGGAAAGCGCTGTACCTGTGTAGCGCGCTGCTAAGGCGGCGCGTCCATCGGCTTGCCAATGCTGGACAAGCGGCGCAGCGCGCGCATCTTGCCAGATCAGGGCAGGGCGCACAGCAGTGCCATCGGCGCGCAATAGACGCGTGCCATCGCCTTGCGCGGTCAAGGCGAGCGCGCGATAGGCGTGCCGCGGCAGCTCAGCCGCTTGGACGCACTCGGCAAGGCAGGCAAAGGCTGCCGCTTGCACAGCGTCCAAATCTTGCTCGCACCAAGCAGGCTGCGGACGTTGCAAAGGACATGAGCGCGCAGCGCGCGCAAGACGCCTGCCGTGCAGGTCGAAGATCGCCGCCTTGACGTGAGTCGTCCCTAAATCTATTGCGATAAAAGCATCTTGTGTGTTCAAAATAACGATCAGCAGTTGACTAAAGTCGGCGTAGCATTTTCAATCTTATCAAGCGCACGGCAGGCAGGCAACATAGCGCAGGATCGCACACGCGATCCTGCGCGAGCTATCTCTCAGCGCGGCGCGACCGAGCCGAAGACTTCCAAAGCGATGCTGCTGAAGCGCGCTGTGAAGATATTAGCAGGCGCGGCGTACCACACGGCGCGCGACTGCGTGCCGAGTCCGAGCGTGATCAAGGCGCCGAGATAGACTTCCTGCTCAGTGTTGAACGTGTACTGCGTGATGACGACGCCGAGCTGCGCGATGCGCGCTTGCTCGAAGAGACGCGCGTGACGCGCACTGATCGCCTTGAAGGCTGCTTCTTGCAGCGCGGCGCCGCCTGCTAGGCGATAGGTCGCAATGCCGAGAAACTCAGGCACGGCTGCATCGCTGCTGAAGAAGTACATGCCTTCAGCCTCGCCCGTTTGGCGCCAGCCTGCTGGCACGCGCGCGGAAAAACGCGGCGTGCTGACGGTCTCGTAGCGCAGCTGCTGCGCTTCGGCAAAGGCGATTGGCACGTCTTGCGCAGTGCAGCTCAGGTCAACTTGGCGTGAATCGGCGTAGAAAGCGCGGGCAAGGCGTTGTGCGCACAAGCTGTTCGGCAAGATCGTGTGACCTTGATAGGGAAAACGCGCCAAGACGCTGTTCGGGAAGCGCATCTGTGTGGCGAGCGCAAAGGCGGTCGGCGTGATCGGATCGAAATCGCCGACGAGGAACAGAGTCGGCACGGTTGAGCTGACAGGCGTCACTTCGGAAGCGTCCAGCTCAGCGCTGCGCCATACAGCGCACAGCTCGCTATAGGTATCGTTGGGCAGGCGATTGAAGAAGACGCTCTCAGGGATAGCCGCCAACAGCTCAGGCGTGTAGAAGGCGACGTTCTCAGCGCAGATCACGCTCAGGTTCATGCCGTAGCTGATCGGCTGCTCAGCGGCTGCGATCAGGACAGTGGCAGGCAAGGCGTAGTTGCCATTGGCAGCCTGCGCAATGGCTTGTGGCACAGAGCCGAGCAGACTGCCTTGATAGAGCATACTGCGGATCGCCGATAAGAAGCGCTGCGCGTTCATCACGACAAGATAATTTCTGCCCGTCAGCGAGCTAGTGCCGCTTGTGCGCACGCCGCTGCGCAAGCGTTGCAGCGCCTGCTCGAGCTTGCCTTTCAGATCAGGAAAGGCGCTGTTGCAAGCTGGGTCAGCGGCGCACAGATCGAAGACGCGCTGCAGAGAGATATCCGCGTGCAAATTCGCCACGAGGAACGGTCTGTCCCACGGTCCGACCGTGCCTTCAAGCACGGCGGCGTTGACGCGCTCGCCGAATTGCCGCAGGTAGAACTGCGCCAACCACGTGCCGTAGGATGAGCCGAACAGGTTGATTTTCTCGTAGCCGAGCGCAGCGCGCACAGCGTCGGTATCGCGCGCCAGATTGGCAGTGATGTAATGTTGCGGATCGTTGGTCTGCCCAAGACGCGCAAGGCAGGCTTGCACGCGCGCGATGTTCTCCTCGATTTCAGCGCGAAAGTCGAGATCGAACGTGAGGTCTTCAAAGCTCTCATCTGCGATCTCTGTGCATTGCAGCGAGGCGGATTTGCCCGTGCCGCGCTGATCGATCAAGACGATGTCGTGCGCTTCGTTCAGGTCTGCGTAGGCGGAATACCAGACCAAGCCATAGTACTCGATGGCGCTGGCGCCAGGTCCGCCTTCGAGGTGGAAGATCGGCTCGCGCCGCGCAGCGCTGTTGCGCGCAGGCAAAACGGCGACGTGAATCTCGATCTGGCGTCCATCAGGCGCGTTGTAATCCTCTGGCACGCGCAACACGCCACACCGCGCGGCTTGCTTGGCAGCGCCTTGCGCGCCGATCGGCAGCTCGCAATCGGTCAGTTGCAATGTGCCGCTTTGCGCGCGCGCGCTCGGCAGCGGCAGCAGCAGCGCGCCGATGATCAGAGACAAGGCAAAACGTCGGAACATGGCAGCTTCCTCAGCTCAAAAAGCGATACGCTCAGATTGTAGCGCAGTTGGGCAGCGCGCATAAGTGCGCTACGCCGCACTGCGCGCTATAATCTGCCCGAAAGGAGACGGCCCATGCTCCATCATCTGCACACTGTCTATCATCCGACCTCGCTGCAGGAAGCGCAGGCGCGCCTGCAAGAGCGCGGCGCCTATCCGCTGTATGGCGGCGGCGCTTACTTGCCGCGCTTGCCATACAACGTCCGCCGCGAGCTAGAGGCAATCGTAGACCTCTCAGCCTTAGCGCCCAGCCATTGGCAGCTGAACGCGCATCGGCTTGAAGTGGGCAGCGCGATCACTGCCGCGCACGCGCGCAGCATCAGCGTGGACGTGGCAGCGGTCATCAACGCGGAGCTGCCGCGCACGCTGCAGAACACGCTCACGCTTGGCGACCTGCTGATGGAATGCTCGCCCGACTCGCTGATCATCGCCATGCTGTACGGCATCGGCGCGCGCGTGATCACAGCGGCGCACGATGAGAATACCGCCATTGACATGCCGCGTTGGTGCGCGCTCAGCCTTGAAGAGCGCCGCCGCTTGGCAGTCCTCGGCGTGATCGTCTCGGATTACGCCGCCAATTGGCGTTTCGCGCCGTACAAAATTGCACGCACGCCTTCAGACGCGCCGATTGTTGGCGCGGTCGGCTTCGCCTTTCACGGCGAGCCTGATCCGGGCGCTTATGCGATTGTGGTCGGCGTGTTAGAGCAGCCTGTGCGCTACTACGAAGGCAGCGCCAGCACGCGGAATGACTATAAAGGCAGCGCGGCGTATCGCACGGCGATGGCGCGCGTGGCGTACGAAGAGTCGGTTCGGCGCGCGCGCCAGCTGGCACATAGCGGCTGATGTTGCGCGTTGGCATCGAAGCGAGCGGCTTGATCTCAGGCAAGGCGCTCACAGGCGTCAAGCGTTATCTGCTCTGCCTGCTCGAGGCGCTTGCTGCACAAGCCGCCGCTGAGCAAATACAGCTGCACTTGTATTTCATCCAGCCGCCGCGCCGCGCTGAGCCTGCGCTGGTCAACCTGCAGCCGAGCCGCTGGCTGCGCTGGCGCATTGCGCCTTTTCAGCGCGCTTGGTGGCGAATCGGCATGGGCATTGCGATGCAGCTGGATCGGCTGCACGTCTTCCATTTTCCTGCGCCGCACATGGCGCGTTTCTGTCCTGTGCCTGCTGTGGTGACTGTCCACGATTTAGCGGCGCTCAGCTTGCCGCCTGAGCAGGCGCTCAAAGAGCGGCGCTATCTGGACGACGCGCGCGACGCTGCGCGGCGCGCCGCGCACTTGATCGCGGTCTCGCACAATGCCGCCGATGAAGTGCGCCGTCATCTCGGCTTGCAGGCGACCGTGATCCACGAAGGCGTGGATGCGCAGCGCTTCCAGCCTGCCGCTGAAGCGGACATCGCCGCTGTGCGCGCTCAGCTTGGCACAGCGCGCTATGTGCTGTGCGTTGGCACGTTGCAGCAGCGCAAAAATCAGCTCGGTCTGTTGCGCGCCTTCGCACAGATTCAGGAGCGCGTGCCGCACACTTTGATCTTAGCAGGCGGTGAAGGCAGCGGCGCTGAAGCGGTCAAAACGTACTTGGCTGAGCATCCACAAGTGCGCGCCAAATGGATCGGTTACGTGCCAGAGAGTCAGTTGACGGCGCTCTACAGCGGCGCAGATGCCTTTGCCTTGCCGTCCTTCTGGGAAGGTTTCGGTCTGCCTGTGCTGGAAGCCATGGCGTGCGGCACGCCTGTGCTGACCTCGAATTGCTCCAGTCTGGCAGAAATTGCCAACGACGCGGCGCTATTGATCGATCCGCACGATGAGACTGCGCTCGCTGACGCGCTGCTGCGCCTGCTGACCGATTCGGCGCTGCGCGAGCGCTTGCGCACGGCAGGCAAGGCGCGCGCCGCACAATTCACGTGGTCAAGGGCAGCCCAGCAGACCTTGGCGATATATCGGCGTGCAGCGCGCCGCGCCTAGTAGAACAGTCCCCATTCCTGCGCTGCGCCATCTTCCATCATGGAAGGATCCCACAGCTCAGGGCTGAACTCAATGGTTGTCGGCACGCCTGTCACATCTTGAACGGTCATGCGGACTTGCTCTAGAAGCTGCGGACCGTAGGGACAGAACGGCGTGGTCAGCAGCATTTTGACGTGCGAGCGCTCAGGCTCAAGGATTAGCTCGCGGATCAAGCCTAGCGCGACCACGTCCATGCCGATCTCAGGGTCTACCACTTGGCGCAACGCTTCGCGGACGGCTTCTTCGCTCAAGGTTGGGCGATTGTTCATATCAGACATGCTGGAATGCCTCTCTTCAGGTATCGGCTACACTAAATATACACAGACGGTCACCATCTAGCACACAGGCTGTGCGCTGAACGTCGCGCCCGAGCGCAGAGCGCATGATGGTGCGCTCGATTTGGCATCCTTCAGGATGCGGCTGCCCAACGAGCAGATACGGACAGCTCAGCTCGGCTTGCAGCGCGCCATCTTCCACGCGCCTGACGGCAGCGCGGAAGCCTTCTGCGCCGAGGATATCCACCAACTTCTGCAGGCGCTCTTCAAGGCTGCCGCTCAGCTGCAGGGCGCCGTAACGCGCCGCAATGTTGGCTGCCATGCGGTCGGCAAGCGCCGCCACTTGCTCGGCTGTCAGGCGCGCTTTCAGCTCGTCGAGCAAGCGCTCGGCAAGCGTGTGATAGGCGATTGGAAAGTAGCGCTCTGCCGCTTCGGTCAAGCTGTATACGTGCTTCGGTCGCCCGATGGCTTGCCGCTCCAGCGTCACTTTGAGCAGACCTTCCGCTTGCAAGCCCGTCAGATGATGGCGCACTGAGATCGGCGAGATGCCGAGCGCCGCCGCCAGCGAGGCGACCGTCGCCTGCCCTTGCGCACGGATAGCCTGCAGCACCGCTAAGCGTGTATCGCGCATGTCGCTTGCCTTTCACCTGCCCTAACGCCTAGTGTTTAGACTCTAGCACGTTTTGCTGGAAAAGGCAATAAGTATAATATTTATCAGAGAAAATTGCTCGAGATTGGCGAGGTGCAAAGCAGGCGGCACGCTGTGCGCGCCGCCTGAGCCGATCAAGCGGTCACTGCCAGCTTGGCGCGGCAATGCTCCACTGAGCTGATCACGTTTTGCAGCACTTGTGCGTCGTCCGCTTCAAAAGAGTAGAAGACTTCGAGGAAAGTTGGCACGTCGGTCAGGTTTGCCGCCTGAACTTGCGCGGCGAAGCCTGCCACGTCGTACTCGGCGCGCGGATCAGGGAAGCCCCAGTGCGAATCGCTCTGAAAATCGGTGTTTTGCAAGTGCAGCACGCCGATATGCGCGCCGATCGCCTCGAACCATGCGCTGAGCGACGCGCCCTTGCCGTAGAGCGGCTCGTAGAGCGCGTGACCGATATCCAAGACGTACGCGATCGGCACAGCGGCGCGCTCGCGCATATCCGCTTGCAAGGCGACCGCTTGCTCAACCGTGTGCGGAAATTCGCGACGCAGCGGCGTCGGCTCGACCAACACAGCGCGCAAGCCGTGCGCGCGCGCCATTTCAGTGATCTCGGTCAGCGCGTCCAGCAGATCGTGGTAGCGGCGCGCCGCGATGTTCGGATCGGCGGCGTCAGGCACGCTCATCGCGCCTAGCGGTCCGCCGACCGCCTCAACTTCTAGCTCGGCTGCTAATGCGACGGCGTTCTTCCACCATTCCCGCGCCGCTTGCCGCCCTGCCCGATCAGGATGCAGCAAGCCGTTGTACGTGTAGCACGCCAAACCGACCTGCGCGCTGTGTATCCGCAGTCCGAAGTCTTTAGCGGCTTGCCGCACTTGCGCCGCCAAGGCAAGCCGCGCGTTGAGCGGCATGAACGGATCGATCAGGTCGAAGGAAAACTGGACAAGCGCTAAGTTCAGCTGCTCGCGCACAAAACGCGCCCATTCCGAAGCCGCAGGCAGCCGCTTGACGGCAAAGCCTATATTGATGCCGAAAGGAATGCTCATAAAGACTCCTCACTATTTGATAGCGCCCATCGTCAAGCCGCGCGCCAAATGCCGCGAGACAATCGCCGCGAAGATGACCACCGGCAGCACGATCAGCGTGCCTGTCGCCATCATCTCGCCCCACTTCACGCCAAAGCCCGTCATGAAGTTGGCTGCCTGCACCGGCGCCGTCTGTCCCGTGCTGCGATTGAGGATCAGCGCGAAGAGCAGCTCGTTCCAGCTGAAGATGAAGGCGAGAATGGCTGAGACCACCACGCCCGGAATCGCCAGCGGCAAATTGATGCGCCAAAACGCCTGGAACAAGTTGCAGCCGTCCACCTTCGCCTGCTCATCTAGATCGCGCGGAATGGCGCGGAACTGATCGAGGCACAACCAGACCACCAGCGGCACGTTGAAGGTCAAGTAGATCAAGATCAGCGCTTGCGGCTTGTTCAACATGCTCAGGTCGCGCGCGATCAAGAAGAACGGCAAAGCAACCACAATCGGCGAGACAAAGCGGTTGGAGATGAACCAGAACCACAGGTCGCGCTTGCCGCGAAACTCGAAGCGCGCCAAGACGTAAGCTGCCGGCGTGCCGAGAACCAACGCCAGCAACGTGGTCAGCGTCGCCACGATCAGGCTATTCTGCAGACCTGTCGGCACGATTGCTGATGGACTGAACAGCACGAAGTTATAATGCTCCAGAGTTGGCGTGAAGATGAACTTCGGCGGAATGGCGAAGGTATCGTTCTGCTCTTTGAGCGAGGTCGAGACCATCCAATAGAACGGGCCGAGGATGAACACCAAGAGCAGGATCAGCAGCGCCAGTTGCAGCCACGCGCCGATCGGAATGCGCCGCCGATGCACGGCTGCCTTCGTCGCTTGTCGAGAGAGCAAATTCTCCGCGTATGCCATGCGATTCGCACCTCACTCAGACTCAGGCGTGCGGTAGAAGAAGCGGATGTAGGCGCGCGCCAAAACGATGCACAGGATCAGCAACAAAACCGCCTGCGCCGATGCCACGCCCATATCGAAGATTCGGAAGCCCATGCGCTGAATGTACAGGCTGATCAGCTCAGTTGAGACGCCCGGTCCGCCGCGCGTGAGCGTGAACGGCATATCGAACAGCTTCAGCACATCCGCCGTGCGAATGATCATGAACGCCGTGATGCCCGGCATCAGATACGGCAGCTTCACATAGCGGAAGACCGTCCATGCATTCTTGGTATCCAGCCGCGCCGCCTCGATCATATCGTGCGGCACCAGCGCAAGGCTTGAGAGCATGATCAACGCTGCGAACGGCGTCCATTGCCAGATATCCGTGATGATGATCGCCACCATCGCCATGGTCGGATCGCCTAGCCAACTGATCTTCTCAATGCCGATCAAGCCGAGCAGATAGTTCATCAAGCCGAAATCGCGGTTGAAGATCAGCACGCCCAGCAAGCCGACCACTGCCGGCGTCATGGCGATTGGGATGACCAACGCCGTCTTGACCGTCCAATTCACAGCGCGCCAGCGGCTGCTATCGATCAGCACAGCGATGGCGATGCCGAGCGCGATCTGCACGATCAGCACGATCAACAACATGGTCAGCGTGCGCCCGAGCGACGACCAGAACAGTTCATCGCGCAGCACTGTCGCATAGTTCTCAAAGCCGACGAACATGCCGTTGTTCTGCGGACGGTTCAGCAAGAAGCGCTGAAAGCTCAAACTGACCGCGAACAGCAGCGGATACAGCCCGACTAGCAGCAGCGCGATGACTGACGGCATGATCATGGCAAGCGCCAGCCAATTGATGCGCGGAAAACGCCTGTGCCGAGCTGTGCTGTGTGTCTCTGCCAAATTGGCGACGTCTGCCATGTTCGCCATAGCTGCTCACCTCACTCCAAGTTGGTGTGCCGCGCGCGCATCTGCTCAGGCGTCTGACCTGTCAGCTCGCGCAGCATGATCGAGATCAGATCGAAGAAGACCAACTGTACTGCTTCGTACAAACTGCCCATCGGCAGCAGACTGGTGTTACCGCCTGTGTCGTTCGCCATCGTCTGCGCCGGCAGGTGAATGACCACGTCGGCTTGGGCAGGCGCGCGTCCGCTCGGCTGCGCCGTGATGCACATCGTGCGCGCGCCGTCGCGCTTGGCGACGCCCATCAGCGCCAAGACGGTCGAGAACTCGCCCGGTCCTGCGCTCACGATCAGCAGGTCGCCTTCGCCGAGATGTGGCGTGGTCATATCGCCGACCACGTGCGCATCGAAGCCGAGATGCATCAGGCGCATACACAGCGCTTTCATCATCAGCCCTTCGCGCCCTACGCCATAGGTCGCGATGCGCCGCGCCGCCATGATTGTATCGCACATCAGGCGCGCCGTCTCAGGTCGCACGCTCTCAAAGACCGCGCCGATCTCGCTCAGCGCCTGCTTCGCCATGCTTTGAACGTCTAGTTGTGTCTGCATGAAAAATTCCTCGTCAAAAGCAGTTTTGGCAGTAGAGGTCGGACGCTGTGCCGACCTCTACCGCTGTGCTAGAGCTTATTGCAGCTTAGGCGCTCGACCTTCTGTGTAGTCACGCAGGATGGTCGCCATTTGCGCCTCAATGCGCGCCACGCCTTCCTCAACCGAGATGTTGCCGAGCATCATCTCCGTGCCGAACTGCGCGATCACGTCCGAGAGCGCGGGCCACTCTGGGAA
>Ga0308403_1000291_pt1 | contig 21204 bp, 19 predicted proteins | sample HotsprSampleOSM3_FD_203470 | JGI IMG/M metagenome (GOLD analysis project Ga0308403, IMG submission 203470) | Hot spring phototrophic mat microbial communities from Octopus Spring, Yellowstone National Park, Wyoming, United States - 20060914_OS-M3 ... | reverse complement strand
TGTCACGCGCTTGCTGGCAGCCTTCGGCACACCACAGGCGATTTTGGCGGCTGCGCCTGAGCAGCGCGCAGGCGTGCGCGGCGTCAGCGCGCAGGTCAAAGCGAACCTTGCGCAGCTGGATATCGCGCGCATTGCCGCTAATCTACGGCGTTGGCGCGCTGAAGGCATTCACTATGCGCTGTGGTACGAAGCCGATTATCCACTGCCTTTCAGTCGGCTCGCCAATCGTCCGCTGATCGTCTTCTGGCGCGGCACAGCCTTGCCTGCCAATGCGTATTGCATCGCCATCGTCGGCACGCGGCAGCCCAGCGCCGAGACCGAGCGACGCACAGCGGCGTGGTCAGCCGCTTTGGCAGGGCGCGGCTGGGCGATCATCAGCGGCTTGGCGCGCGGCGTGGATAGCATCGCGCACAACGCGGCGGTCGCGCAGCGCGGCTACAGCGGCGCTGTATTAGGCGGCGGCATCTTGCGCATCTATCCGCCTGAACATGCCGCGCTCGCTGCGCAATTGCAGCGCAATGGCTTCCTGCTCTCCGAATACGCGCCTGACCTGATCGTGCGCTCTGAGTGGCTGATGCTGCGCAATCGCCTGATCGCAGCCTTGTGCCGCGCCGTGCTGGTGATGGAAGCGCCTGCTGAGAGCGGCGCGCTGCACGCGGCGCGCTTCGCACATGCGCAAGGCATCCCGATTTTCGCCGTGCCGAACAGCGAAGGCAATTTGGCGCTCTTGGCATCCATTGCGCAGCCGCTGCCCGAGACGCCCGATGAATTCCTTGACATCTTGCTCCGTCTGCCTTATCCACCTTATTCATTTGAGCAGATGGACTCAAGCGCGCAGCCGCGCTTACTGCCTGAGGAGTAGCTATGCATCGTTTTTACCTGCCACCACAGCAACTGCACAGCGAATACATCAGCCTGCCCGAGCCGCTCGCCCATCAAGTGCGCAACGTGCTGCGTATGCGCGTCGGCGATGTGTTCACGATCTTTGACGGCGAAGGCATGGAATACGACGCTGAGATCGCCGATATCCATCGCGACGGCGTGACCGTGCAGCTCGGCGATCCGCGACCATGCATCGGCGAGCCGCGCCTACACCTGACGCTCTTCCACAGCTTGCTCAAAAAAGATCGGTTTGAGTGGGCATTGGAGAAAGGCACTGAGCTAGGCGTCAGCCATTTTGTGCCGATGCACACGGCGCGCGTCATTGCCGATGGCGCCAGCGAGATCAAGCGTGCGCGCTGGCAGCGCGTGGTGATCGAAGCGGCAGAGCTGGCAGGACGCGGCATTCTGCCGCCGATTGACGACATTCACACGCTGCCGCAGGCGTTTGCGCGCCTCAAAGATTTCGATCTGGCGCTCTTCGCTTGGGAAGAAGCGAGCGGCTATAGCCTGCGCGACGCCGTGCGCGACTATCGCGCTGTGCATGGCGATGCTGTGCCGCGCGTCGCGCTCTTCATCGGCGCTGAAGGCGGCTTCACGCCTGAGGAAGCCGAGGCAGCGCGCGCTGCCGGTTGCCAGATCGTCACGCTTGGCGCGCGCGTGATGCGCGCCGAGACAGCTAGTTTAGCTGCAGTTGCTGCGCTGCTCTACGAATGGTCTTAGGCGCTCCGTTGCCGCTCGATGAGCACTTTCACGCGCTCGATGACCTGCGCGCTGTGCGCTGTGCCGCGCGGCGAATGTTGCACGGCTTCCAAGCCGTCCAGCAGCAGCTTCAGCGCGCTCGCACTCGGCGGACTCTCATACAGAAGCGCCACTTGCTCTTCTGCTTTATCATATTCGCCCAGCGCGACGTGCGCCGTGAGCAGATCGAAGCGCGCCCAGTGATCGAACGGATCGCCATCCACAGCGCGCGCCGCAATGCGCGCCGATCGGCGGAACGCCTGCTCTGCCTCATTCAACTTGCCCTGCATCAAGTGGAGCATGGCGAGATTGTTGAGCGGATACGAGCTGTGCGGCGTGACGTGCGAAGCCGCTTCATAAGCGCGGACGGCGTCTTCAAGGCGACCTTGCCGCCGATACAAGCCGCCCAGCGCGCCGTAGAATGAAGCGCCGTTGATATCGCGCACTTGCGGATCGCGCGACAGCGCATTGAGCAGATGCTGCTCAGCCTGCGCGTACAACTGATTGCGTCGTTCAGGCTTCTGCTCGCGCGCTGCTTTCAGACGCAGAGCGTAGCCCAGCGCCGCCTCTGACGGCGGAAACTCGTCGCCGCTGGCATGCAGCAATTCAATGGCGCGCTCAAGGTCGCCTTTTTGCGTGTAAAGCTCGCCTAAATAGTAGTTGACGGCGCGATTGCTCGGATCGAGCTTGTGCGCCTCTTCAAACGTCTGCAGCGCTGCCTCATGGCTATGCGCCAGCATCTGCTGCACGCCGATCTGCAGCAAGCTGGCGGCGCGCGTGGCATTCGTGCCGCGCCGCTCGATGTCGCGCAGCGTTTGCTCGGCATCCGCGCGCAGCTGCTCGGCTTTCTCCAATGTCTTATTGGCGCGTCGCCAAAAAAACGCCACAGCTGCCACGCCGCCGGTTGTGGCAAGTGTCAAGGTGATGCCGATGATCGCGCCTGCTGACTCGAGGAAGCTGAGCATCCTTGAGACAGTCTCCAGCGCGTTCTGCGAATCCTGCGCGACGTTCTCAGCGCGCTGCAAGACTTCCTCAGCGCGCGCCAACACGCGCTCAGGCGCGATTGGCGTCGGCGTGCTGCCGTCTTGTGCCAGCAGGCTAGGCGTCGGCGCGGCGAGCAACATCACGAGCGCGAGCGCGAATAGGCATATCAAAGCAATGGTACGGCGCATTATTCACCTCGCTAATTTTCGTCCTCAGGCAGCAGACGTTTCATCACGCCGCCGAAAAATTTGCCCCAGTTCGGCGCTCTGCGCCTGCCCGATGTGCCATGCGCGCCTTCGCCGCGCACGCGGAAGCCGCTATTGCGCATAGCGCGTCCGCGCCGCTCATCCTCGCGCTCCATGATCAAGCCGAGCCGCAACAGACCGACGCTCGTGCTATACGACGGATGCCGCAGCTGATCCGCCATGCCACTGATGCGCTCAGGACGCGCGATGCGCACAGGCATCTTCAGCACATCGGCGGCGATCTTCTTGATGCCCGGCAGCTGCGCGCTGCCGCCTGTCAGCACGGCGCCTGCTGAGAGCAGACCGTCGTAAGCGCTGTACTTTATCTCGCGCAGCACCAGTTGGAACAGCTCTTCGATACGCGGCTGGATGATCGCCGCTAGATCGGCGCGCAGCACGCGACTCATATGCTCCTCGCCGAACGGCTGCACCACGAAGATATCCGATGGATCGATCTCGCTCGGATCGGCGTGTCCGTACTCAATCTTGACCGCCTCAGCGATCTCATACGGCAGATGCAAGCCTTGCGCAATGTCGTTCGTGACATGCCAGCCGCCAACGCTGATCACAGCCGTGTGCCAGACCGTGCCTTCGATGAAGACGGCGAGATCAGTTGTGCCGCCGCCGATATCGATCACCAAGACGCCCATCTCGCGCTCAGCGTCGGTCAGCACCACTTCGCCCGAAGCGAGCGGATTCAAAATGAAGCGATCCACATAGACTCCTGCGCCTTCGATGCACTTCTGCAAGTTCTGCAGGCTGCTGCTGGCTGCCGTCACAATGTGCGCCTCAACTTCAAGGCGAAAGCCGTGCATGCCCAGCGGACTGCGAATGCCGTCCTGACCGTCCAGCGTATAGTTGCGCGGAATGATGTGCAGCACCTCTCGATTGTGCGGCAGGGCGATGGCGCGCGCCGCTTCCATTGCGCGCTCCAGATCGGCGATCTGCACGCCGCGCGCGCCGCTGATGCCGACCACGCCGCGCGAATTGCGCGAATCGATATGCGCGCCTGCCACGCTGACAAAAGCGCGCCCGATCTCATAGCCGCTGCTGCGCTCCGCCTTGTGAACTGCGGCGGAAATGCGCGCCGTCAGCTCGTTCACATCGTTCACCACGCCTTTTTTCATGCCGCGTGAAGGCTCCACGCCCAAGCCGATCACGTGGATATCGTCGGCGCGCACTTCACCTACCAATGTGCAAATCTTCGTTGTGCCGACATCAATGCCGACGACCAATTCGCCCATAGCTCGCTACATATTCCTCAGCGTGCCAAACTGTAGTACGGCGCATCAGGATCGCTCACATCCACTTCCAGGAAGCGCCTGCCGCGCCGCTCGTACACCTGCCGCACGATCTCATTATACACGGCAATCTTAGTCAGCATATCTTTGCCATCGCCAAACCAGAACATCCAACCACGTCCGTCACGATAGCCCAGCCCTTTGGCTGAATCATACACCAACTCGTCCACGTTCGGATAGAGCGCTTTGAACTGTTGCACGCCGATCACCGTCTCCAGCGCGATGCAGCTGCCCGGCCCTAGCAGCTCTTCCGTGCCTTGCAACGGACACGCGCCGATGTTCAGTGTGCGCGATGGCTTCTCCACCACTACGCGCGGCAAGTTTGGCAAATCTTGCCGCAGCTGCATCACGCGCCCGCGCGCATCCACCCAGACTCGCAAGCCGGCTTGCTCCCAGATCAGCGCAGGCTCGCGCTCAGTCACGCTCACTTGCACCATCATCGGCGGCCAGCCCAGCTCAACCGTCGCATCGGCAATGGACGGATCGGCTTCCAGACGGCGCTCAATCGCGGCAGGGTCGATCCAGAACAAGTGCGTCAGGCGCGTCGGATTCTCAGGATCGATCAGCCCTGTGCGCGTGAAAATCTCGCCGCCGCTCAGGTAGCGCGTGCCGCCGACGTAAATGGTCTGCACAAAGAACGCCTCATGCGTCAAAAACAGATACAGCACGATCAGCAGAACGACGACCATGAAGCCGCTCAGCGCGCGCGTGCTGAGGTAAATGCGCCGCTGAGCAATGCGCGGCACGGCGGCAGGTGCAGCGCGCTTCTTGCGCCGTGCCATGCGCGGCGGGCGCTCGCCTTCGGCTAGGCGGCGCGTCAAACGCGGCGGACGGGCAGAGAGCTTATCTCGAAGCGACATACTGTGAGACTATACCGCATTGCCGAACGGCTGTCTAACAGGCTAGTTTGAATTCAAACAGTTTCCTAGCCATCTGTGCAGGTTTGCTCAGCTGCATTCTATGCTACACTTTTGACACAAGATACGCTGAAAACTGGGAAAGCACAGATGTCAATCACAGTCCTCATTGCTGAAGATGATAAAGACTTGCAGCTGCTCTACCGCGCGGCGATGGAGCACAAAGGTTTCCGCGTGCTGGAAGCGCGCGATGGCGCCGCGCTGATGGACTTGCTGCGCTCGCCCGACTTTCACGCCGACGTGCTGTTGCTGGATATCGAAATGCCTGAGGCGCTCGGCTCGCGCGCGATTGACTACATTCGCAGTCAACCGCACTTAGCCAATCTCAAGATCGTCGTCATCACTGCCAACGAGCAGTATCGCGAGCGCCTTGGCGCCAAAGTGGACTATTTTCTGGTCAAGCCGATCGCCATCAGCGACGTGATGCGCATCACACAAGAGTTGGCTGCTTGTTGAGGAAGAGATTTTATGAGCGCACCTGCCATGTTCAATACGCTCTCAGCCGAGCATCTGACGTTCTTCGAGAATCTGTTGGGCGCAGAACGCCTCTCAACGCGCCGCGCCGATCTTGAGCTGCACGCGCGCGATCAATCCTTTCACCTGCCGCGCCCGCCGGATGTCATCTTGCTGCCTGAGACCACTGCTGAGGTCAGCGCAATTTTGCGCTACGCAAACGCCAATCGCCTGCCCGTGACAGCCTGGGGCGTTGGCACCAGCCTTGAAGGCAACTCGATCGCTGTGCGCGGCGGCATCATGCTCGATTTTGCGCGCATGGCGCAGCTGCTGGAAGTGCGCCCTGAAGATTTCCAAGCCGATGTGCAGCCCGGCATGACGCGCATCGAGCTGAACAAGGCATTGGCGCGCTATGGGCTGTTCTTCACGCCTGAGCCAGGCGCCAACGCCACCATCGGCGGCATGATCGCCACCAACGCCGCAGGCATCAAGACCATCAAATACGGCGCCACGCGCGAGAATGTGCTGGCGCTTGAAGTGGTCAAAGCCGATGGCGAAGTGCTGAACGTTGGCACGCGCGCGCGCAAGAACTCGGCAGGCTATAGCTTGCTGCACTTGTTCATCGGCTCGGAAGGCACGCTCGGCATCATCACGCGCGCCACGCTCAAGCTGGCGCCCATTCCGAGCGCTTACAGCGCTGTGCTTGCCGCTTTCTCAAACGTGGAGAGCGCCATTCGCGCCGTGGTCGAGATCGTTGGCGCAGGGCTTGAGCCGACCGCGCTTGAGTTCGTGGACAAAGAGACGGTCAACGCCTTGAATCAAGATAAAGGCACGCATTTCACAGTCGCGCCGACTGTGATCATGGAATTCATCGGCGAAGGCGAGAGCGAGCAGCTGCAGCTTGCCCTTGCGCTGTGCCGCGAGAACGGCGCGACGCACTTCGAAGCGGCGCAAGGCACCGAAGCGCGCAACAAGCTCTGGGAAGTGCGCCATCACACTTACGAGTCGCTGGTGCGCGTGCATCCCAACAAAGCGCAGAAGATCATAGATGTCGCCGTGCCGATCTCGCGTTACCCTGAGATCGTCTTGTACGCCGATGCCGCGCTGCGCGAACATAACTTAATTGGCTATAAGTTCGGTCACGCCGGCGATGGCAACTTGCACATCAACGTCATCCACACGCCAGGCGATGAAGCAGAGCTGGCGCGTGTGGAAGCTGCTAACGATCAGATCGTGCGGCGCGCAATCATGCTTGGCGGCACTGCCACAGGCGAACACGGCGTCGGCATTGGCAAGCGCAAGTTCATGGCTGCGCAATACGGCGCCGCTTACGATCTGATGCGTCAGATCAAAAATTTGTTCGATCCAAACGGCATTTTGAATCCGGGCAAAATCTTCACTGACTAGAAAGACGCTATGCTACCTGCCACTATCACATTGCAGTACATGCGCGAAGGCGTCAAACAAAATGTGCGCCTGAAGCTCTCGCTAGACGCGACTGTGCGCCAAGTGATCGCCGATCTGGTGCGCGATTTGCAATTGCCCAGCACTGATGCCGATGGCGAGCCTTGCACTTACGAGCTGACCTATCAGCGGCAGCCGCTCAGCATTGAGGCGCGCCTTTTCGAGGTCGGCGTGCAAGAAGACGCGATCCTACAGCTGGTGGCGGTCAATCCGAATGCCACGCGCAGCAGCTTGGCGCTCTCTGCCAATGTGCTGAGCAGATTAGGCGGCAAGGGCAGCAACGAGCCGCTACCGCTGAGCGCGCAACTGCTCACGCGCGACGGACGCGCCTTTTGGCTGCGCCATACGCGCGCGCTGATCGGACGCGCCGATGCAGCGCTCGGCTATCCGCCTGAGTCGCTCGACGCCGATCTGACCGCGCTCGATCCGAATCGCACGGTCTCGCGTCCGCACGCGCTGATCGTCTACAGCGACGGGCAGTTCACCGTGCGCGATCTGTACAGTCAGCGCGGCGTGTTGGTCAACGGCGTGCGCGTGCCTGTCAACGGCGCTTATCCGCTCAACGACGGCGATTGGCTCAGTTTTGGCGAAGTGGAGCTGCAGTTCCGCTGGCAACCTTAGCGCTGCACTTGCCAACTGCCGTGCGGACGGCGCTTTGTGTCCAGGCGCAACGCGGCGCGCCTGCCGAAGTTTGCGGCTTGCTCGGCGGCAGGCAGCGCGGCGATGTTTTCTACGTCACTTGCCACGTGCCTGTGCCGAATTGCGCCGCGACGCCACAGACGCATTTCGTCATGGCGCAAGATGCCATGCTGAGCGCTATTCGCGCCATTCAGCGCGCGGAGCAGCAGCTGATCGGCGTTTACCACTCGCATCCGTTCAGCGCACCTGAGCCATCGCCAGCCGACCTTGCCGCTTGTGCTTGGCAGGCCACACCTTACCTGATCATCGGCTATGCCGCTGCGCAACCGACGCTCGCCGCGTGGCTGATCGAAGGCGCTCAGGTCGCTCATCTAACACTTATCTAGAGATGCTTGACAAACCTTTCACGTCCATTGTATGACCTACCTAGCTTTAGGTAGGAAGCGCGATGGCTGAACACTCAGATGCTAAAAAGCGCGTGCTAGATGCAGCCGAGCGCCTTTTCATGGAACGCGGTTACACGGCTGTCACGCTGCGCGATATCGCACAGGCGCTCAACATCAAACAAGCCTCGCTCTACTATCATGTGGCAGGCGGCAAAGAAGCGCTCTTCGTCGAAGTCTTGGAGCGCAATCTAGCGCGTCACAGAGCGGGCTTGCAAGCGGCGCTGACCGCCGCAGGCGACTCGTTGCGCGGTAAGCTGATGGCAGTTGCCCAGTGGCTGTTCAGCCAGCCGCCAATGGACTTTGGACGCATGATGCACAGCGACCTGCCTGCGCTCAGCGCTGAGCAAGCGCGGCGCCTTGAGCGCAGCATTTACGAGGCGCTTTTGCAGCCGCTAGAAGAAATCTTCGCGCACGCGCATGCCAAAGGCGAGATATGGTCAGCGCAGGCAGGAATGCTGAGCGGCATGGTCTTGACGATGCTCGAAGCAGCGCACAGCCTGCCTGAACGTTTTTTTGCGCCGTCCAAACAAGCTATGGCAGCCGAGATGATCGAAGTCCTGCTTATCGGCTTGCATCCACGCTGAGCTGAAACTTAGACGGAAGCGCGTTCTCTGTCGAATGACTGCAAAAACTTGTCAATACGCTGCTATTGCTTAAAAAGTACTGAAAATCATTTGTGCATTGTGGCGCATATAGCACGTTTTCCTCGATAGAATCAAGCGATACGCCGCTTGAAGATGAGTTGGCGCATTTTTGCGGCTCTGCTAAACTCAAAAGCAACGTTCACTAGACCAACACGAGAGAACGCCATGCCAATTGCCATCGATCCAACACTATCTGTCTACGCGCTCGCCGCTCGCGTCGCAGATAGCGCTATGATGATCAGCCATCGCCGTACAATGACACTCATTAGCTATGAGATCGAAAATGCCGTGCTGCACGACGGCGCTCGAGCGCGCATCTTCTCAGGCTTTCAGCGGATGAGCTTCTTCTTGCCGCAAGTGAAGCGCTACACGCGCCTTGCCGAGCGCGCCGAGTCAGTCTACGTCTTCGGCGTGCCTGATGTGCCAGTGCCGAACATTCCAAACGTCACCTACGTCAAGATCAGCCCGCGCGATCAGTTCGCTAAAGAGTGGTTCCTGCTGGCGGATGCGCCTGACTACGCCAGCATCCTCGCCACTGAAGAGCTGAGTTCGTGGGACGATCCTGACGATCAGCGCACTTTCAAAGGCGTTTGGTCGTTCGATGAACGAATTGTAACTATTGTGCAGGAATGGCTGAGCAGCCTAGTCGAAGCGCGTCCGCTCGGCGAGCGCAAACGCGATCCGCAAGCGCAGCTCGGCTATTTGCAGCGCACCACCATGCGCATCGCCAACCGCCTGACCAAATTGGCGGAACAGCGCACAACGCAGTCGGCTCAGACGGCAAAAGAGCTGGAATTTGCCTTGCCGCAACTCTGAGCGCTGCTGGCATTTGCCTTGCTAAGCCTTGACTCGGCGCGATTTTATGCTGAAATAGACGGCGTCAAGCTGCGCGGCGCCTTTGCAGCGCGCTGCGCCACTGCAAAGGAGACTATAGAATATGCTGCATGAAGCAGAACATCTGCTCAAAGAATTCGTCGCTTATGTGGAAGACGCTGAAAAACGCCCGAATGTGCTATCGCTCTACCTTGTGGTAGACCCAGCCGACGCCGCCAATCAAGCCGAGACGCCGGCTTGGCAAATCTACCTGCGCAACGCCTTAGCCGAGATCGAGAATCAGCTCGATCCTGAGCAGGTGAAGCAATGGAAGACCGTCCGCCTATCGGATACATCGGAGAAGACCGAATGGGCGCGCGCGCGGCTGCGCCTTGAGAACTATCTGGATAGCTACCGTCCGCAAGGCAAGACCTTGGTCTTGTTCGTCAGCGCTGATCAGCTGCTCGCCTATGAACTGCCTGTGCGCTTGCGCAACCATGCGCACTACGGCTGGATGCAGATCAAGGATTTTCTGTACGCCATAGATGAATACGAGCAGCATCTGGTCGTGCTGTTCGCGCAAGATAAGGCGCGCGCGGTCAGCTTGTTCTTGGGCGCTTCTGCCAGCGATGTGACCGTGAACTTGGATCAGACCTGGCAGCGCAAAGATAGCCGCAAGACGGCGCACGCGGCGCAGATCGCGCGCCGCCACGACGAGCTGGATCGGCGTTTTGCGCGCTACATCGCTGAGGAAATCAACCAAGTTTTCGTGGAAGATCAGGATGTAGATCGCGTCGTCCTTGGCGGCAATGTGCAACTGGCGCACGCCGTGCGCGCCTTTTTGCATCCATCTGTGGCGCGCAAAGTGATCAGCGTCGCCAAGATTCCGTTCGAGTCGCCGCCGCACGAGATCGCCGATCTGATCCGTCAGACGGCGTACACGGCTGAGCGCGATCACGAGCTGATCCTTGTCCAAGACACGATCAACATGGCGAAAGCAGGCAAGCGCGCTGCGCTCGGCTTGAGCGACGTGAATCAAGCGCTGGAGCTGTACGCCGTCAGCCTGCTGATCCTGCCTTATCCAATTGAGACGCCGATCCTGACAGGCATTGTGGACGAGATGCTGGTCAAAGCGCTCTACAGCGGCAGCCAAATTGAGTTCGTGCGCGGCGAGGCGGCAGAGTTGCTGATCGCCGAAGGCGGCGTCGCGGCGCAGCTGTACTACGCCATTTGAAGTCTATAGACGGTGCGCTAAAAGCCACTCATAGAGTCCGAAGTCGGGCGCGAAGGCTCTGATCGCGGTCTGAACGTGATCGGCGCCTTCCAATAACGTGACCTTGACCTTGCCGCCGCACGTCTCAAGCGCAGTGGCAAGGTTGCGCGTGTTCTCGCAGGGCACCACTTCGTCGGCATTGCCGTGAATCGCCCAAGTCGGCACGTCCTTCAGGTCGCACAGATGCGTCAGGAAGTGCGGATCGGGCGGGATGCGCGCCGCCACAGGCGCAATGGCGGCAAAAAGGCGCGGCGCGCGCGCTGCGATGTACCACGTGCCTTGTCCGCCCATGCTGAAGCCTGTCAGGTACAGCCGCGCAGGATCGAAGTTGTGCGTCTGGCGCACGCCGTCAATCAGCGCGAGGACGGCGGCGGCGTGATCCGTCCAGCGCGTCTCAGGCGGACATTGCGGCGAAAGCACGGCGGCGGGAAAATCCGATTGCGTTTCCAGCAAGGCAGGCAGCGCATAGCGCTTGACTAAGTTCAGGTCGCTGCCGCGCTCGCCGCTGCCGTGCAGGAAGACGATCAGCGGCAACGGCTCAGCCATGCGCTCAGCGGGCAAGTAGAGCAGGTAATTCAAAAAGCGTGAAGTGTAGCCTTGCTGCATCCGTGCATTCCTTTTGCGGTATAATTTCCGCGCTATGCATCAGAAGGAACGCCTTGATATTTTACTCGTTGCGCGCGGAAAGGTGGAGTCGCGCGAGCGCGCACGGCGCTTGATCATGGCGGGCGACGTGCGCGTGAACGGTCAGCTGGTGGATAAGCCAGGGCAGCGCGTGCCAACCGACGCTGAGCTGCACGTGCAGACGGCGCCGCGCTACGTCAGCCGCGGCGGCGAGAAATTGGCGGCAGCCTTGCGCGCTTTTGACGTGCCAGTCGCCGGGCAGATGTGCGCGGATGTTGGCGCCAGCCACGGCGGCTTCACCGATTGCTTGCTCCAACACGGCGCGGCGAAGGTCTACGCGCTGGACGTAGGCTACGGACAGTTGGATTATCGCCTGCGCACTGACTCGCGCGTCGTGGTCATGGAGCGCACCAACGTGCGGCATGTGCCGCGCTTGCCTGAGCCTGTGCGTGTAGCAGTGATAGATGTCTCGTTCATCTCGCTGCGCTTGGTGCTGCCTGTAGTGCGCGCTTGGCTGACGGAAGACGCGCACATCGTGCCGCTCATCAAGCCGCAATTCGAAGCCGGCAGGCAAGACGTTGGCAAAGGCGGCGTGGTCAAGGCGGCGGCGATTCATCGGCGCGTGCTGGAGACTATCTTGAATGCAGCGCGCGCTGAGAATCTGCTGCCATGCGGTCTGATTCGCAGTCCGTTGCGCGGCGCGGCAGGCAACCTTGAATTCCTGGCGTGGCTGCGCTATGCAGCTGCCGCATTGCCGCCGTTCGATCAAGAGTCTGCTATTGAAGCAGCGTTGGATGCGCCTGAGCAAGCGCATGGAGAAACGTCTACATGAACATTCAAATTGCGCCGTCTATCCTGGCGGCAGATTTCACCAAACTTGGCGAGGAAGTGCGCGCCGTGACGGACGGCGGCGCCGATCTCATCCACATTGACGTGATGGACGGTCATTTTGTGCCGAACCTGACCTTTGGCGCGCCGATTGTAGCAGCGGTCAGGCGTGTGACGACGCTGCCATTGGACGTACATCTGATGATCGAGCAGCCTGAGCGCTATTTAGACGCTTTCGCTGAGGCAGGCGCAGATATGCTGACTGTGCATGTGGAAACGTCGCCGCATTTGCATCGGACAGTGCAGCACATTCACGGTCTTGGCGTGAAGGCAGGCGTCGCGCTCAATCCGCACACTCCATACGAGATGATCCGCGAGATTCTGCCTGATGTTGAGCGCGTCTTGGTCATGACGGTCAATCCTGGCTTCGGCGGTCAGCGTTTGATCGCGCACATGCTGCGCAAAGTGGCACAAGTGCGCGCAGCCATTGACGCGCTCGGTCAGCCGATTGAACTCGGTGTAGATGGCGGCGTCGATCTGAGCACAATCGGCGAGCTGGCGCGCAGCGGCGCGGATGTGTTCGTGGCAGGCAGCGCAATCTTCGGCGCAGCGGAAGGCGCGGCGGCAGCTATCGCAGCCTTGCGCGCTGCCGCTAGGCAAGGTCATCGGGCAGTGTGAGGTGCGTGCGCTCAGGCATGGCGCGCAGTCTCGCCATCAAGGTAGCGTTCAGGTGCGCGGCGCGCTCGCCGCTGTTCGCGCTGAAGTTGGGCAGCGTGCCGATGTGGCTCAGGTTTGGATTGTAGTACGGATCGCCGTGCGCGATCCATGGCTTGAAGTGCGCATCAGCGCGCAGGAAGTCGGCGTATGGCACGCGTCGCTTGTGCGTCAGCGACTCGTGATGAAGCAATCGCGCATCAGGCGTGTAGACCACGCGATAGCCGTTTGCTATAACGCGCAGACACAGCTCGACATCGCTGTAAATGAGCTGATATGCCTCATCGAAGCCGCCGATGCGCGTGAACAGCTGACGGTCAATCAGCAAACAAGCGCCTGTGACTGCTAGATAGTTGCGATACCAGTCATCGCTGCCGAAGTGCGTCGTGATCGCCTCAGGCGAGCCTTGAAAAGCGTGCGACGCCATGCCCGATAAGCCAACGATCACGCCTGCGTGCTGAATCTCGCCGCTTGGATAGAGCAGCTTGGCGCCAACCACGCCGACGCCGTCGCGCTCAAACCATTGCGCCATGCGCGTCAGCCAATCTGCGTTCAGAACCTGCGTGTCGTTGTTCAAAAAGAGCAAGAGATCGTCTTGTGCAGCGTGTTGCGCGCCAAAGTTGCAAGCGCGGCTGAAGTTGAACGGCTCGCTGTAGCGCACAACGCTGAAACGCGGCTCGTCAGCGTAGCGCGCGTATAGTGCGGCTGTAGCAGGCTCGTGGCTGCCGGTATCTACGACGATCACGCGATACTTCGGATAGTCAGTCAGGCTGAAAAGGCTCGCCAAGCACGCACGCAGCACATCGGCTTGGTCGCGCGATGGAATGATGATCGCCACTGAGCGCAGCTTTTGCGGCTGCCACTGCACGCGCAGATAGGACAATTGGCGCGGCTGCCGTTCATCGAAGAAGACGTTTGGCTTGGCAATGCCTGTGCGCAACAGATGATTACGCACGGCGGCGATCTGCGCAGCTGCCGCATAATGCTTCGCTGAGAGAGCGCGCGCCGTCGAGCTGCGCCAAGCGCGCCAATGGTACAGCACCCTGGGAATGTGATGAATGCGCTGCGTGTGTTCGCTCAGGCGCAAGAAGTAGTCCCAGTCTTGCGCGCCTTCTAACGCTGAATCGAACTGACCGACGCGCTGCGCAAGCGCACGCCTGAAGACGCTCAAGTGCGCGATGTAATTGACGCACAAGAGCAGCTCGGGCGACCAATCGGGCTTGAAGAATGGCTCAAAACAACGTCCTTTGGCGTCCACTTTGTCCGAATCGGAATAGATCAGGTCTGCATCGGGCTGTTCTTGCAACAAGCGCGCCACTTCGAAGAGCGCCTCAGGCGCAAGCAGGTCGTCGTGATCGAGCAAGACCAGAAAATCTTCGGTCGCGCAGTTGAGCGCTGCGTTGGTGTTAGCGGCGATGCCGCCATTTTCGGTGAGGCGGATCACGGTCAGGCGCGGCTCGGCAGCCGCTAACTGCTGCACGTATGCCGAGAGCGCTACTTCAGTGCTGGCATCAGCGATGTACCAGCGCCAGTTGGGATAACTCTGTGAAGCTACAGAAGCGGCAGTTCGCTTAAAAATGTGCAGAGGTACGTTGTAAAGCGGCGTGAGAATGCCGAAAGTCGGCTGCAGCTGCCATGTGCGCGCTATTTGGCGTTGTGCAGCCAGCTGATCCAAGCTAGGCTCGGCGTTTTGACAGTATTTTTCATAGGTGAGCCATTCCAAGCGGCGATAGTAACGTCGCTCGCCGCGCAACCAGCGCTGCAGACGATCTGCGAAAGCGAGCAGACCATCGCGCTGTAGAATGGTGTACGCTGTGCGCACAAGTTGGAAGGCACGCTGCCGCGCGAGCGCAGTGCGCAAAGTTTTGAAGCGACTGATCATGAGTTGACCGTAGCACAACTAAAACGCTTCTAGTGTACTGGGTAACAATGCTGAAATCGAATCGTCGCGCTCATCTTCGTCAAAGCACCACAAAAGTAGCGCAGCTGCTGACCGAGCCACTGCGCGACCTGCCGACTGCACAAGCGCACTTGGCGCGACTCGGCGCTTTCATGTGGCTGACTCTGGCGCTGCTGCTCACTGTGATCGGTCTTTTGGCAGGATGGCAAGGCATTGTAGCAGGCAGTGCGTTCTATATCAGCATGGCGAGCTTGATCTTCGCTTACGCGCTGAGCCGCATCGGTCATCCGCGCCTCAGCGCATGGCTGATGATCGCAATCACAATGATCAATCTCGGCATGGCTGCCGTGCCGCACGGCGCGCTGATCAATCCACATCCGCTGTACTACCTAGCAATGCCAATCGCCATTGCTGCTATTTTCCTCAACTTGACCGCTGTGTTAGGCGTCCTGTTATGCGCGCTGCTAGAAGTGTTCGTGATCTACTGGAGCGCACAGACGAGCCTAGCGCAATTCTTGAGCGAATCGCCGTTCTTCTTCCTGAGCGTCCTGACGTTTGCCATGCTGGCAGTCGTCCTGCATCGCCAGCAGATTTTTCAGATGCGCTGCCAGCTGGTCGAGGCGAGCGAGCAACGCTTGCGTGACCTGATCGATCACATGCCTGTGATGGTGGATGTGATTAATGAGAACGGCACAATTCAGCTGTGGAATAAAGAGTGCGAGCGCGTCACAGGCTATAGCGCAGCCGAGATGATCGGCGATCCGAGCGCCTTTGAGCGCCTGTATCCTGATCGTGAGTATCGCGAAACGATGCGCTGTCAGTACGCCTCGAAGCCAAGCTATCGCAACGTGGTCTATCGCCTGACCTGTAAAGATGGCAGCCGACGCGCTGTGGCATGGTCGGTTGTAGAGCATCATGTGCCAGAGCCGGCTTGGCGCAGGCTCGCCGTCGGCGTTGATGTGACCGAGCAGCATCGGCGCGAGCGCGAGCTGAGCGCCGTGGCTGCGATTGCCACAGCCTTGCGCGCCGCGGATAGCTATGCTGAGATGTTGCCGCTCATCCTCGACAAAATTGCCGAGCTGATGGACGCTGAAGCGGCGTCGCTCGGCGTGTTGGAGCAAACGGAAGATGGCGAGCGGCTCGTCATCAGAGCGGCGCGCGGCGCTTGGGAACATACAGCGAATCTGAAGTTGGACGCGCGGCGCGGTTTATACGCGCATGTTGCTCAGACGCGCCGTCCGCACAAGACGGCGGACGCTCACCACGATCCGATCATCGCGCGTCCTGATCTGCTGAACGGCGTCTCGGCAGTGGCAGCTGTGCCGCTGATCGCGCAAGAGCGCGCCTTCGGCGTCATCGGAGTCGGCAGGCGGCAGCCGTTCAGCGAGGACGATTTGCGCGTTTTAGCGGCGATCTGCGACATCGCAGCCAACGCGCTGCAGCGCGCCGAGACGCTCGAACAGTTAGAAGCGCGCGTCCAAGAGCGCACAGCGCAGTTGACGGCAGCCTATGCGCGTTTAGAGGCGCAGGATCGGCTCAAGACCAAGCTGATCGGCGATCTGGCGCACGAGCTGCGCACGCCGCTCTCGACTTTGAAAATTCAGGCGCGCCTGATCGCGACCGATCTGACGCATCCGAAAGTGCCTGAGCGCCTGCAGACAATGCACGCACAAATCGAGCGGCTCGGCAAGCTGGTAGAAGGCGCGCTGGACTTGCTGCGCCTTGAAATGAAGCACGAGCTGGTCACAATGCAGCCGCAAGCGATAGACACTCTGCTCAGACAAGTCTGTGATAGAGCGCGCGGTCAGCTCACGGCGCAGCAGCGCTTTGAAGTTCAGATTGCGCCAAACCTGCCGATGGTGTTCGGCAACGGAACACTTTTGGCGCGCGCGCTGGAGAACGTGCTGGATAATGCGCTCAAGTACACGGCGCAAGGCACAATCGCGCTGTGCGCTGAGCGGCACAACGCGCACATCGCGATCACGATCAGCGATACAGGCATCGGCATCCTGCCCGAAGATTTGCCGCACGTCTTCGAGCGCTTCTATCGCGGCAAGACGGTCGGACAGTCGAACATCGCAGGCATCGGCTTAGGGCTGACGATCGCTGAGCGCATTGTGGCGTTGCACGGCGGCGCGCTCACGCTGGAGAGCGCGCCGCAAGTTGGCACGCAAGTGCGCTTGACGTTGCCTGCGCTCAATTAGCGCGTTCTAGATGAGCGCGCAGCACGGCGACGAAAGCGTCAGGTACTTCTACGTTCGGCGAGTGCGTCGCGCCTTCGATCACTTCGTAGCGTGCGCCTGGAATGCCTTGCGCCGACGCCAAAACGACCGACTCAGGGATCAAATTGTCATGCACGCCGCGCGCCACAGTGGTCGGAATGCCGTCCAGCTCGCCTAGCCGCGGCGCAACTGCCCATTGCTTCAAGGCGACAGGCGTGCGGTAGCTGGCGGCATCTTGTTGGCGCAGCGCGGCGTTCTCCAGCACTTCCCAGCCGTCATCGGGATGCTTGGCGGCTGTCATGCGCAGCGCCGCTTTCAGGATCGCCTTGTTCTCAACCATCATACGGATGCGCGCAGGATCGGCGACTTCGTCGGGCATGTCGCCGGCGATCCAGCCGGGCGCCAGCAAAAACAGACTGCGCACGTCAGGCTTGTGATCGAGCGCGTATTGAATGGCAACCAGCGCGCCGAGCGAATGCCCGACCAGATGGACACGACCGAGTCCGAGCGCTTCGACCAGACCGCGCAGGTCGTGCGCGAGCGTCTCAATTGTCCAATTGTCCGCCGGACCTTCGGTCTCGCCGCGACCGCGCAGATCGGGCGCGATCAGGCGGTAAGGCGAGCCGCTGAGCCGATCCAATGTGTACAGCCACCACGTGCTGCTGGAGACATTGCCGTGAATGAACAACACAGGCGCGCCGCTCGGATCGCCTTGCTCAATATAGTGTATGTTCAGATCATGAACTGCTTGAAAAGGCATTTTTCAGCTCCTATTTTTGGTGAGCGCAGTTAACCGAGTCTATTCTAGATCGCTGCGCAGTCGGAATCAACTGTAAGAACGCGCTTCCGTCATCAAAACACTAACTGTTAGCGCATTGTGACAATCTGCGCGTACAATGTAGAGTATAGTCAGGCAGAACTTATCGAGCCGTGAGGTTTTTATGAAGCTCTCAGTCGTTATTCCGGCGCGGAACGAGGCAGGCATCATCGGGCAGACGATCACTGCCTTGCGCGATCATCTCGATCAGGCGGGCATTCGCAATTTTGAGATTTTGGTGGTGGATGATGGCAGCAGCGACGGCACGTATAATGTGGTCGCCGCTGAGCATGAGCGCGATCCGCGTTTGCGCGCAATTCGCAACACAGGCAAAAATGGCTTCGGGCGCGCGGTAGCCTTTGGCTTGAACAACTTCACAGGCGATGCCGTGATCATTTACATGGCGGACGCATCCGACTCGCCTGCCGATGTGGTGAAGTACTACTATATCCTGCGCGATGAAGCAGATTGTGCCTTCGGCTCGCGCTTCATTCGCGGCAGCAAAGTGGTGAATTATCCGCGCTTCAAGCTGGTCATCAATCGCATTGCCAACTTCGTGATTCAGGTCATGTTCGGCATTCGCCTGAACGATACGACCAATGCCTTCAAAGGTTACCGCGCCAATGTGATCGAAGGCTGCCGTCCATTCGTCTCGCCGCATTTCAACATGACCATCGAGCTGCCGCTGAAGGCGATTGTGCGCGGCTATTCGTACAAAATCGTCCCGATTTCGTGGCACGACCGCACTGTTGGCGTCTCGTCGCTCAAGTTGCGCGAGCAAGGCAGCCGCTACCTGTACACGCTGCTGACCGTCTGGTTTGAGTGGTTGCTCGTCCGCAAGGACACGCGCCGTCCTGCAGGCGAAGTCTTTCAGCCGTTCGTCGCGTCGTCCGAGCCTGCTGCCACACAACTCCGCGAGTGAGCTGCGCTTTGGAAACATTCAGCCCTGATCGTTTGAAGGACATTTATCGTCAGCGCTTCGGCGTTGATGAGCGCGACTCGCGCAATGCAGTCTGGCGCGTGTTGTGCCGTCACTTCTTTCAGCGCTACGTTCCGCCACAGGCGACCGTGCTAGACCTTGCTGCTGGCAATTGTGAATTCATCAACCATATTCAGGCGGCGGCGAAGATCGCAGTGGACTTGAACGAAGATGTGCGGCAACACGCCGCGCCTGACGTGCGCATTGTGATCGCTTACAGCCATGCTATGCACGCGATCGCCGATGAGAGCGTAGACGTGGTTTTCGTCAGCAATTTCTTTGAGCATCTGCCTGATAAAGGCGCGTTCCTCGCCACGCTGACCGAGATTCGGCGCGTCTTGAAGCGCGGCGGCAAGTTGCTCATCTTGCAGCCGAACATCCGCTTGCTGAACGGCGCTTACTGGGACTTCATTGACCATTTGCTGCCGCTGACACAGCACACGCTCGCTGAGGCGCTTGACTTAGTGGACATGCCGATTGAGGTGATGCGCGTACGCTTTCTGCCGTATACCACGCGCAGCCGTCTGCCGCGCGCGCCGTGGCTGGTGCGGCTCTATTTGATGTTCCGCCCTGCCCAATGGCTGATGGGCAAACAAACATTCGTGGTCGCTCGCAAAGTGTGAAGGCAATTGGCAGCCATGCATGAAAAACGTGCGCCGCTCTGGCTCAAAGGCGCTGCGATTGCCGTGCTTGCAGCGCATCTGGCACTCGTGATCGCGGTGATTATCGTCTATGCGAATCGTACGCCAACCAGCGATGAATGGCACAGTACGACAAGCTCAGGCGTAGCAGCGCGCGCCGTGCGCGGTCAGCTGACGCTCAGCGACCTGTTGGTGAGCTACAACGGTCATCGCTTTCCGATCACGTTGAGCATCACTGCGCTCAACGCTGTGCTGCTCAGTTACGATCCGCGCCTTGAGATGCTAGTGACAGCTGCGCTGATATTCACCAACTTCTGCCTTGTGGCTGCCTTGATGCGGCAAGTTGTTGGGAAAACGCACTTGTTCTGGTTAGGATTGCTGCCGCTAGCGGCGGATGATCTTCACAGGGCGTTGGTGGGCGCATTGGGCATTTGGCATGATGAATATGTGGCAGTTCACCATCACCTTCACATTGCTCGGTATGCTGATCGCAACGCGCCGAGCGCCAAGCTGGGCTGCTTTTTTGACGAGCCTTGGGCTGTGCATTCTGGCAGCTTTTTCGCACGGCGGCGGCATATTGGCGTTTGCTGTGGTCGGTTGGTTGTGGTGGTGGCGCGGCGAGCGTCATCTTGCGCGTTGGAGCATATTTGGCGTCACAGGCGCGCTCTGCGCAGCAGCGATCTTCTTAGGTGAGCGACAAGGCTATGCCACATTCAGTTTCAATCTGTTGAGCAACTTGCCATTCGCTATTCTGTATTTAGGCGCGCCGCAAACTATCCTATCTTCGCCGCGCTTCGGCGTCTTATCGCCGTTGCCGCAGATGATGGCAGCGGCGATTTTTGCCTTCGGCAGTCTGCTCACTATCGCTAACATGGTATCTTTGTGGCAGCGCGCTGAGCGTCAGAAATTGGCGATCGCTTTCGCGTTTGTGCTGTGGGGACTAGGTTTCACAGCGATGATCGCGATCAGTCGCGGCGCCTTGGCTGAAGGCGATGCGCTGCCGTCCTTTCTTCATCACACGCCGCTCTCGATGCTCGCTTGGATTGGTGTGTTCTTGATAGCGCTGATGGCGATCGCTGTTCAGCGCGGCTGGTTGAGATACGCCAACGCGCTGTTGGTAGCTTTCATGTGGATCACACAGCTCGGCTTCACGGCATTGCCGTTCATCTATGTCGTTTCGCCGACTGCGCGCCTTGAGACGACTGCTTCAACTGAACATCGCGAATGTCCGCTCGCCAGCTTGATCGGCAAGAATCGCTGCGATAACTACACGCCGATCATTCCGTATGAGATGGTGCGCGCGAACGCGCAGACATTGGCTGAGCTGCGACTCGGTCCGTTTGCGCACGCTGACGACGCGCCTGTGCCTATCCTGCTGCGCTTTCAGCCGCTGCAAGAGCCTTCAGAAGGCAGCTTTCGAGTCGCGGTGCTGAGCGGCGAGGCGCAATACGTCTTGCATCAGCGGACGGCGCGCCTTGCGCAGTCGCTTGCGCTGCCTGAATTGCCTGACTATCGCTTCACCTTGCGCGGCGCGCTGACGCTTGAGCCTGCCTGCGCCGATCAGCGCATACGCGCACGCTTGATCGTTGACGACGGACAGACGCAGCGCGTCGCTATTGATCACATGGCGAGCGTTGAATCGACGCCGTTCGCGCTTGACCTGAGCGACCTGCGCGGACG
>Ga0308403_1000287_pt1 | contig 21256 bp, 18 predicted proteins | sample HotsprSampleOSM3_FD_203470 | JGI IMG/M metagenome (GOLD analysis project Ga0308403, IMG submission 203470) | Hot spring phototrophic mat microbial communities from Octopus Spring, Yellowstone National Park, Wyoming, United States - 20060914_OS-M3 ... | reverse complement strand
ACTGCGAGGTGATGAAAAGCCGTTCTGTGGTTGACCGCGCCATGCAGATCGGCAACATCGCGCCTGAGGCGATTGACTGGGACTTATATAGCGTCGCCTGCAATGTGCTGCCCGAATCGAACGTGATCATGGTCATCGTGCGCGGTCCGAACGCTTCACTGGTGGAACGCCTAGCAGAGGCGATCGGCGTGGCAGGCACGGCGCGCGCCGGGCAGCTCTACAGTTTTGTCGGCTTAGAGGAACTGGACGCGCCCGAAGTGTACGAAGCGCCCGGCAATCGCGCTCAGCAAGGCATTTTGGGCGGCATGGTCGGCTTTGTGCTAGGCGTCGGCTTGGCGTTCATGCTGGAATACCTGCGCAGCCCTGTGGAACGCCTTGAGATGGCGTCCATTCGGCATCCCAAGCTCGGCATTTATAACGAGCGCTACTTCCAGCTGCGCTTGATCGAAGAGATTAACCGCGCGCGCACGCGCAACCGTCCGCTCAGCCTAGCCTTCCTGCGCTTGATTCCTACCGAAGACTTCTCGCTGCTGCCCGATAATGTTGAGGATATGCTGCTGCGCGCCGCCGCGCTGCGCCTGCAGGACAAGATTCGCACAGGCGATATCGTCGCCTATCTCGGACGGCGCACCTTCGCCATCCTGCTGCCTGAGACGCCCGGTCATGAAGCGGAGCGCTTGATCGAGCGGCTGCACCAAGATATTCGCACGCATACCTTCAACGTTGATGGCTACATCGCCAATTTCATGGTCAATTCAGGCATTGTGGAGAGCAGCGGCGGCTCGCTGGATTTGCAAGCTATGCTGACCAAAGCGAACGAGGCGCTGCGCATGGCGCGCCAAGCCGGCGAGAACAGCTTGTATCTGATCCGCACGTCAGCGCAGCCGTTTGCGCTAGACGCTGAGAGCGACTCGAAGGCGGCGCTGGAGAGCGATCCGAACATGCCGTTCACCACTAGCGAATTGGATCAGCTGTTGGAAGAGAGCGCATCGGCTGCGCCTGCTGCGCGCACGGTCGAGCTGCGCCCTGAGTCGTCGGCAGAGCGCGACGAGCCATGAGCACGCGCGCGCTCTCTAACAACGGACGCGGTCTGTTCGGCGTGCGGCGCTTTTTGCAGCGCAACGCACGGCTGAACGAGCTGTTGCCGATCGGCATTTTCACGCTCGGCTTGCTGGCGGTTGTGGCTGCCAATTACCTGATGGCGCTGACCGACTCGGCGTTTTTGGTCGCCGGCGGCGTGATCGGCGCTTTTGTAGCGCTGTGGATCGTCTTGCGTCCGCAGATGGGCTTGTACATCCTGACCGTCTTCACCTACATGAACCTTTCCGATGCGCTTGAGGTGAGCTTCGGCATTCCGAAGATCAATCAGCCGCTGATCGCGCTGATCTTGGTCAGCGTGTTGGCAAATCGGATCGTGTTGAAGCGCAAGCCGCTCGTCTTTCGCGGCGTGGAAGCGACGATGGTCGTCTATGGCATCGTGGCGACCATGTCGGTCTTGTTCGCGGTCGCCAATCAATCCGCCGCGCTCGACCGCTTGATAGACTGGCTAAAAGACTTCGCGATCCTGATCATCATGGTGCAGCTGTGCGATGAAGAGCAGAGTTTCAGGACAGTGCTATGGGCGCTCGTCCTCAGTGCAGCGTTCATCGCCAGTTTGAGCTGGTATCACACTTTCACAGGCGATACAGCCAACAATTTCTTCGGCTTGGCGAGATCAGGCGTGCATCAGATCGTAGGTGAGCTGGACGACGTGCGCGTGACCGGTCCGCTGGACGATCCGAACTTCTACGCGCAAATCCTGCTGATGGTCTTTCCGCTCGCCGCGTATCGGATGTTGACAGGCACAACGCACGCGGCGCGGCTGATCGGCGCGCTCTGCACAGTCCTGATCGTCGGCGCGGCGATCTTCACCTACTCGCGCGGCGGCTTCTTGGCGCTGGTCGTAGTGCTTGGCTTGCTGGTGCTGGATCGCAGGTACAATCTGCTGCGCACAGCGTTCATCGGCGCAGCCTTGATCGCTATCCTATTGCCAATTCTGCCGAGCGGCTATGTGGAGCGCATTGTGACGATAGGCGGCGCCTTACCTGCCAACAGCGCAGGGCAGACCGAGGCGTCGTTTCGCGGGCGCTCAAGCGAGATGATCATCGCTATGCAGATGTTCTCGGAGAATCCAATTCTGGGCGTTGGCAAGCGCAACTATCAGGCGCTGTACGTCGAGTATTCTTCGATGCTCGGCTTGGATCCGCGCCTTGAGGATCGGCAGGCGCACAGCCTTTACCTAGAGCTGGCAGCCGAGATGGGCATGTTGGGCTTGCTCTCGTTCGGCGGCATTCTGTTAGCGCTCTTCTTAAGCACGGCGCGCGCGCGCCGTCAATTCCGCGCTCTGGATCGGCCTGACCTTGCGGCGTGGACGGCGTCGTTGCAGCTCGGCATCGTCTCCTACCTGATCACGAGCATCTTTTTGCACGCCGATTACGCGCGCTATATGTGGATCATGTTCGCGCTGGCTGCTAGCGCCAGCGTGCTTGCCCAAGCCATGAGCGACCGACGCCGCGCCTTGTTGCGCGAGAGATATCAGTCCGCGCTGCAAAGCGCGTCTCGCGAGGAGAAAGACCTATGAGGAAATTGCCGTCCTTGCTCGCGCTGCTCGCCGTCATCGGCGTAGTGGCACTTCTGAGCGCTGTGCAATCCACACCGCTCGTCGCCTTGCAAAATCCGCCGACGGCGACCTTCATCACGCCGACCGTCACGCCGACGCCGCGCAGCCTGCTGACCGCGCAACCGACGCCGCAGCCTGAAGGCGTGCTTCTGGCGCAGAATATCAGCCTTGCCGCTTTCAACGTGCGCGATATCGAGCTGAACACGCCACAGAGCAACGCGCGCTTCACCTTCCGCGTGCCTGATAATTGGCTGGCGAGCGGCGCGAACACGCTGCGGCTTGACCTTGACTACGCGCTGATCGTGACGGCAGGCAGCGCGACGCCTGAAGTGCCGCCGCCGCTTGTGCTGCGCGTACGCCTCGATAACGTGCCGATCGCCACCATTAACTTGACAGCCGATGCAGTCGGACGCCGCTTGCTGGAAGTGCCGCTGCCTTTTGAGATCATGAGCGATCCTGCGCTGCGCGAACACAACATCCAACTGACGCTGGACGGACGTGAACAATGCTTGCGCGGCATCGAGTCGCGCGTGCGCGTTGCCGCAGCGACCTCAGAGATAGCCTTTCAGTACCGTCTGTTGCCGCCGCCGCTCGATCTATCGCTCTATCCGCGTCCGTTCTATAACAACACGCCTGCCGTGCTTGGCGAGACGGTCGCCTTTGTGTTGCCTGCGCAGCCTGAGGCGATTGACTACAAAGCGGCTGCCAGTCTTGCCGCAGGTCTAGGTGCGCTAACGCGCAACCGCGTGCGCATGTACGCCGTACGCGCCGATGCGATCAGCGACGCGGATCGGCTCGTCAATCAACTGTGGATCGGACAGATCGGCAAGCACGCCGCCATTGACGCCGCTTATGCCAGTGGACGCTTTCCGACACGCCTGAACGCCGATGGCAGCTTGATCGTCGGCAACACGCGCATCGCGCCTGATGACGGCGTCGCGCAGATCATCCTCAATCCCGATAATCCGAACACAGCTATCATCGCTGTGACCGCGCAAACGCCTGACGGTCTGCGCAAAGCCGTCCAAGTGCTGAGCGGACCGCCTGCCATCATCGGGCTGGGCGGACCAGTGGCGCTCGTCTCGCAAATTCGGCAGGCGACTGCCGCCGATGTGAACGCTGTGCTGGCAGAGCGGATCACCTTCGCCGATCTCGGCTATGTGAACGTGCCGATCTACGGCGCGGGCTTGCAATTCGGCGAGATCGTCTTCACCATGCCCGAAGGCGTAGTGCTGACCGATGACGCCATGCTGGACATGCGCTTCGATTATTCCGATACGCTGGCAGAGGCGAACGCCACGCTGACGCTCTTCATGAACGAGACGCCGCTCAACAGCACCTTCTTGCGCAATCCGCGCACAGGCGAGCGCATTACACAGCTCAAGACGCGCATTCCGCCCAGCAGCGTGATCAGCGGCGCGCAAAACACATTGCTCATCCAAGTCGACTCGTCAGGTTTAGTCGATCCGCGCGCGTGCAGCGTCCTGCCGAGCGTGATCGTCTGGCTTGCGCCGCGCCCTGAAAGCGCGTTCTACCTGCCGCGCCGCGCGGACGACACGCCTGTGCGCGTGCCGTTGCTGAGCGGCTTTCCGCTGCCGTTCAGCCGCCTGAGCGACCTGCGCGACACTTGGTTCGTGCTGCCCGATGCGCCAAATGCTGAAGAGACCGCGCAAATGTTGCGCCTGATGGCATTTTTAGGCAGCTCGGTCACGACGAGCGCCCGCTTCGCGCCGCGCGTCAGCCTTGGCGCGCCGCCGCCTGAAGCTGAGCTGAGCGCGTATCATATCCTCGCGCTCGGTCGCCCGAGCCGCAACGCCTACATTCGCGCGCTGAACGCGAGCCTGCCGCAGCCGTTCCAAGCGAATAGCGATGCGTTGGAACAAGTGGTGGACTCAGTCGTCTATCGCCTGCCGCCCGGCTATGATATCGGCGTATTGCAACTGATCACGTCGCCTGCCTCGCCACAGCGCGCGCTGTTGGTCGTCAGCGGCACTGGCGACGTCGGCGTGGAGAGCGCAGTGCGCGCCTTGATCGAGCGGCGCACGGTCAATCTCGCCGCCAATGTGATCTACGCCAGTCCGACTCAGCTGTGGACGATCAACACGCGCACGCGCGAGACGCTCAGCCTGCCGCCGACAGCGACCGCTGAGCCGCGTCCGTTAGCCACAGCTGCCATTGGTGTCAGCACGGTCACGCCGATCCCTGTCTTCACGGTCACACCGAGCCGCACGCCGACGCCGACAGCAACTGCTGCCAGTTGGTGATGCCCAGCGATGCGCCTGAGCGCGAGCGCCGTCAAGTATCGCTCGCGCTCTCAACATCAAGCACAAGGACAACCATGAGAAACGTTTCTGCTCGCCTTTCCACGCTGATCGTCAGCGCGCTTGCGCTGTGCGCAATGCTCGCCGCTGCATCGCCGTCGCTCATCAGCGCCGCCACGCCAACGCCGAGCCTGCCGCCGTTCAGCACGCCGCTGCCTGCTCCTGCAGGCGGCGCGCTGATCGCGCAAGATTTTGCGCTCGCCGGCTTGAACGTGCGTAACTTCGAGATCGTCTCGCCGCAAGGGTCAGCGCAGTTCAGCTTCGATGTGCCTGATAATTGGCGCTTGGCAGGCAACAACGTCCTCTACTTGAACCTACAGTTCATGGAGAGCGGCGGCGCGCCGTCTGAGAGCGCCGTGCAGCCGATCACGCGCTTTGAAGTGCGCTTGAACAACCAGCTGATCTATGAAGCGTTCTTCAGCGCGAGCATGAGCGCAGCAGAGACGGTCGCCATAGCGTTGCCGCTTGAGGCGATCAACGCACAGCGCGCGCGCCAGACCGTCGCGTTGGCGATGGACGCGCGCGATCACTGCCTGTCCAATCGGCAGGCGCGCATCGTCGTCCGCGCCGATCTGTCTTACCTGCACTTTGAGTACGAGCGCCTGCGACCGACGCTCAATCTGGCGTTGTTTCCGCGTCCGCTCTATAACAACTTGCCCGCCAATCAAACCGAGACGGCGTTCCTCGTCCTGCCCGACTCTTTCACGCAAAGCGATCTTGAGAACGCGCTCAGTCTCGCCGCAGGCATCGGCAGATTGACGGGCAATCAAGTGCGGCTGAAAGTGACCACGTCCGCCGCGCTTGACGCTGAGAACAGACGCGAGAACAACCTGATCCTGCTCGGCACGCCTGCCGATAACGCGCTGCTGAGCGCGCTCTACGCTGAAAATCGCTTTCCGACGCGCTACGACGTGGCGACCAACACCTTCAGCGTTGGCGGCGTAGCCATAGCGCCTGAGGAAGGCATTGTCCAACTGATCGCACATCCTGAGAATCCATACCTCGCCGTCCTAGGCTTCAGCGGCAGCACGGCAGGCGCTGTGCAGAAAGCGATTCGCGCCTTCGCAGGCAGAGTCGACACTTTCGGTCTAGAAGGCGCGCTCGCCATCGTGCGCGACGTGCGTCCGCTCTCGCAGCAACGCGTTGGCGCGCAGCTGCGCAACGCACAGACCTTCGCTGAGTTAGGCGCGGAGACGATCACGACCTTCGGCGTCGGCTCGCAATTCGCCGATGTGCGCTTCGCAGTGCCGAACGGCGTGCGCATCAGCGAGGCGGCTTACGTCGAGATCGTCTTCGATTACTCGGATACGCTCAAAGAGGCGCAGACAAGCCTGAACATCTTGCTGAACGAGACGCCGATCAATAGCGTGAACATCGGCGCAGGCAGCGAATACGCTCAGCGTCCTAGTCCGCACCGCGTGCGCGCGCCGATTCCGCCGTCTGCTGTGCGCACAGGCGAAGGCAACATCCTGACCGTGCAAGTGGAATCGCGCGGGAACTGGGGCTGCAATTTGCCGAATCCAGCCACGATCTGGCTGAATGTGCGCCCTGAGAGCGTCTTAGCGCTGCCATACGCCGCGACAGATGACGCGCTGCGTCCGCCGCTCGTCTCAGATTTTCCGGTGCCGTTCAGCGATTTCTCTGACCTGCACGATGTGCTGTTCGTGCTGCCCGATCAGCCGAGCTTGGTCGAGATTGAGCAGGCGCTGCGCCTTGTAGCACGGCTTGGCGCATTGACTGAGAACGGCGAGCGCTTCGCGCCGCGCCTTGCGCTCGGTCAGCAGCTGCCGGGCGGCGTGGACTTGGCACAGCATCACATCTTGCTGTACGGCAGACCGTCCACTAACAGTTTGTTGCGCAGCATCGCCGATAAATTGCCGCAGCCGTTCGCCGCAGGCACTGATTCGCTTGAGCAGCTGCTGGACGACGTTGTGCTGCGCCTGCCGCCCGGCTTTGAGATCGGCGTGTTGCAAGCGCAGCCTTCGCTCTGGAATCCGCGCCGCGTCTTGCTGACCGTCACAGGCACCAGCAGCGCAGGCGAGACCTTCGCTATGTTGGCGATGCAAGCGGTCACGTTCTTTCGCGGCGATCTGAACGGCAACGTCGTTTACGTCACACAGAACAGCGTCTACGCCGCCAACACCTATCGCAGTCGGTACGCTGTGGATATCGAAGCCGATATTCCGACGCTAGTGGCTGAGACTACGCGCGCCGCTGATGCCACGCCGACGCTGAACCGCGTCTTCACTGTGACGCCTGAACCGACTGAAACGCCGACGCCGACCGTCACGCCGAGCCTGACGCCGACGCCTTCGCCGATCTTCAGCCCGACGCCTTTTGTGCCGACGCCGACGCCACTGCCGACCTTTGAGCCGTTGCCGACTGAGGCATTGGCAGTTGAGACGCCTGATCGTCCTTCGTGGATCGCGATCCTGCTCGCCTTGACGGCAGGCGCGCTCATGGCGACAGCCGCCTTCGGACTCTGGTCGCTGGTGCGCACGATTCAGAAGCGCCGTCAGGAGTAGCGCGTTGACAGACGTGCGACGTCCTTACCGCGTGCTGTTGATCGACCTGGCGCGCAGTTATGGCGGCGCCGAAGTGCGCGTCCAGACTCAGGCGAGCGCGTTGCTGACAGCGACCGAAGGCTGCGCAGTCGCCGTCTTGGACGGCAGTCCGCTGCACGAGCGCTTGAGTCGGCTCGGCGTGCCATGCGAGGCGCTCACGGCGCGGCGCGGCAGCCCTGCGCTGGCGTGGCAGCTGCGCGCCGTCATCAAGCGCGGCGGCTATGGCGTGGTGGATGCGCACAATGTGCAATCCATCTTCTGGGGACATCTCGCCGCGCGTCTGGCAGGCGTTAGCGGCTGCGTCGCTACGATTCATAGCGATTACGGCGCGGAATATCCGAACTTGAAAGGCGTCTTTTACGAGAGCGTGCTGCGCCTGAATCGCTTGTTCGCGCGCGAGTACATCACAGTGACCGAGACCTTGCAGCGCAAGGTGGAACGGCAACGCTTAGCCGAGCGCGCCACGCTGATCCACAACGCCGTGCCGATTCCGCCGCTGCCGTTGCCTAGGCCTGACCCTGCGCTGCGCGCGGCATGGCGCGCTGCGCCCGATGATTTCGTGATCGGCAGCGTGGCGCGCCTGAAGCCTGTCAAAGGGCATCGCTACTTGCTTGAGGCGATGGCGCACGTGCGCGACCTGCCTGTGCGCTCAGTGATCATCGGCGACGGTCCGTTGCGCGCCGAGCTGGAAGCGCAAGCGGCGGCGCTTGGCATTGCGGAGCGCGTGCATTTCGCCGGCTTTTGTGAGGACGTGCCGCGCTTGCTGCCGTCGCTGGATTGCCTGTGCATGGCGTCGCTCTCAGAGGCGTTGCCATACGCCGTGCTGGAAGCGGCTTCTTACGCGCGTCCGCTGCTGTGTACAGCCGTCGGCGGCTTGGCGACGCTGCTCCAAGACGGCGTGACGGCGCGCCTTGTGCCGGCGCAGGACTCGGCGGCGCTGGCGGCGGGCATCCGCGAGCTGGCGAGCGACCGCGCGCGCGCGCGCCAGCTGGGCCTGAACGCCTATCGCATGGTTGCTGAACGCTTCAGCCAAGCGGCGATGCTCGGAAGCATCCTTCAAGTGTATGATAGAGCTATCGGCTTGTCAGCCTGCTGAAGGAGAGAGCGCCTATCATGGCAAAACGCTCGCAGCTCGCGATTGCCGCGCTTGCGCGCTTGGGCGTGCCGCGCTTGTTAGATAGCTTCTGGGGCAAAAATCGCCTGACCGTGCTTGCCTATCATCGGATCACAGATGCCACAGCGCCTGATTTCGTGCATTACCGTCCGAACGTGAGCGCCGCGCCGCAGATGTTCGCGCGCCAAATGGCGTGGATCGCCAAGCGCTTCAACGTGATCAGTTTGCCTGTGCTGCACGCTTTTCTGGTCAAAGGCAGACCGCTGCCATCGCGTCCGCTGCTGATCACGTTCGACGACGGCTACCTAGATAACTATCAAAACGCATTTCCAATCTTGCGGCGCTTGCAACTGCCTGCCGTGATCTTTTTGATGACATCGCGCATGGAGCGACCGACGCCGCCATGGTGGGACGAATGCGCGCTCTACTTGAACTTGACTGAGCATCGGCAAGCGGAGCTGCCATTGCTCGGCGTGTGCGATCTCAGCACGCCTGAGGCGCGCGGCGCAGCCGCTGATCGGCTGTTGCGCGCTTTGAAACGCATCCCTGAGGCGGAAAAAACAGCGGCGGTGCGCGCGCTTGGCGAGCGGTTGGATGTTTCAGCGCCTGAGGACGGTCCGCCGCTCTTTGTGAACTGGGAACAAGTGCGTGAGATGGTCGCTGCGGATATCGCCTGTATGCCGCACACGGTCAACCATCCGATCTTGACGCGCGTGGACGCTGAGACGGCGTACCGCGAGCTGGCTGAGTCCAAGGCGCACATCGAAGCGCAGACCGATCAGCGCGCCGACGCTTTCGCCTATCCCAACGGCACGCCAAACGATTACAACGCCGCCATTTTGGAGATGTTGCGCGCGCTCGATTTCAAGAGTGCGTACACTCTGACGCCTGCACCGATGCCGCTGCGCGCTGTGCGCCGTCATCCACTGCAAATTCGGCGTGCGTTTCTGCTCTACAAAGATTCGTTCGATCTGTTCAAGCTGAAAGTGATGGGCTTGCCGGCGCTGATGGCGCGTGCGCGTTACCACAAGGAGCGATGAGCGATGCGCGTTCTATTGATGCTGAGCAGCATGGCGATGGGCGGCGCAGAGCGCAACATCGCTGCCGTTTTGCCGCACCTGAGCGCAGTGGAAGGCATTCAGCTGACGCTCGGCACGCTGAACACGCGCCGCGATAGTCCATTGGCGGCGCTCATCGCGCAGAGCGGCGTGCCGCGCTTCGACATGGGCGCGCGGCGCATGGTGGATCGGCAGGCGTGGCGACGCTACACGGACTTCCTGCGCCGCGAGCGGATAGACCTTGTGCATTCTCAAGATCAGGACACGCACGTCTACAATGCGCTCTCGCGTCGCTTCTTAGGCATTCCATCGGTCATGACGCGCCACGTGATGTTCGAGCCGTTCACCAACTTGAAAACGCGCCTGCGCGCGCAGCTGGTCTTGCTATCGGCGCGCTACGGCGCGGATCGCGTCATCGCCGTCTCAGAAGCAGTCCGTCAGCAGTTTGCGCGGCAGGCGCGCTTGCCGCTTGAGCGCATCGAGACGGTCTACAACGGCATTGAGCTGGAGAAATTCAACACGCGCGCCAAACGCGCCGAGACGCGCGCAGCGCTCGGCTGGGCGCAAGACGCGCCAATTGTGATCATGGTCGCGGTGTTGCGCGGCGGCAAAGGACACGATGTGTTGCTGGAAGCGGTGCCGCGCTTGCGCGAGAACGTGCCGAACGTCCAGATCATGCTCGTCGGCGATGGCGAGGAGCGCGCGCTGCTGGAACGCATGGTGGCGCCGCACGGCGACGTGGTGCATCTGCTCGGTCAACGCATGGACGTGCCTGAGCTGCTCGGCGCATCGGACGTGCTGGTGCTGCCGAGCTGGAGCGAGGCGTTGCCAACTGTGCTGATCGAAGCGGGCGCGGCAGGTCTGCCATGCGTGGCGACCGATGTCGGCGGCACGCGAGAGATCGTAGTAGACGGCGAGACCGGTTACGTGATTCCAAAGGGCGACTCGACCGCGTTGGCGGCGCGCCTGACCGACCTGCTGACCGACTCGGCGCGCGCGCGCCAAATGGGCGAGGCGGCGCTGCGGCGCGTGGCGCAGCTGTTCACCTTGCCGCAACAGGCGCAGCGCACTGCTGCAGTCTATTCCAATGTCCTGAACAAGCTGCGGTAGAGCGCTCAAAAAAGTCAAAGTGCGGCTTGACATTTTTAATCGCAAGATCAAAAATTGTTAAGAGACATAGACGAACGAGGAGTCTATCTTGCATCCTGCGCCGACCATCTGTCCGATTTGCGGTGAACAACTGACCATCACGCGCTTGCACTGTCACGCTTGCGATACCGCCATCGAAGGACGCTTCTTCGCAGGCAGATTGGCAAGGCTCTCAGCTGCGCAGCTGGAATTTGTCGAAATTTTTCTGTTGTGCGAAGGTAAGATCAAGGCGGTCGAAGAGCGTCTCGGCATTTCGTATCCAACTGTGCGTGCGCGCCTGCGCGAAGTGATCGCCGCTATGGGCTATGAGCCTGCTGAGAGCGACGACTCGGCGGCGCTGAGCGAAGCAGAACGCCGCCGCCTGCTGGATGACCTTGCCGAAGGACGTATCACGCTTGATGAAGCGCTCGGCGCGCTGCGCGGACGCTGATAGATGCTTTGAATAGCGCTTTTTAAGCAGAAAGGCAATACTGATGGATGATTCATTTGTCCTGCGCGTGCCGATTGACGCGCCGCTGCAGTTGGATATTGACTACATCGGCGGCGACCTGATCCTTGAAGGCAATCCGAGCGATGTGCTGCTCATCAGCGGCGAAGGCGCGCGCCTTGAGCGCCTTGCTGAGGATAGGCTGCGCCTTGCGTGCAGCTCGGATTGCCACGTGCGTCTGCCGCGCACGGTCTCAGCGCACGTGCGCGACGTGGCAGGCGATCTGCGCGCCACGGCATTGGCGAGCGCGTTGAGCGTCGAGCGTTGCCAAGCCGACTTGATCGTGCGCGCGCTGGACGCGCTGTTGCAAGCGCAATTCATCGCTGCTGATGCGCGGATCACAGAAGTGAACGGCGACGTGCAGATCGGCAGCGTTGGCGCAGATTTGGCGCTGCGCGACATCAACGGCGCGGTCGCGATAGATCATGTCGGCGCGGATTTAGATGTCAAGCGCGTCAGCGGCGCGTGCGCCGTGCGCTTTGTCGGCGCGGATGCTTGCTTGAAAGATATACACGGCGCGCTCAACATCGCGCATGTGGAGACAGACGCTGTGCTGAGCGATGTGCTGGCGGATTGCGCCATTGATCATATCGGCGCCGACCTTGTGCTAGACGTGCCGTTCCTGCCGAGCAGACGCTACCGCTTCGGCGCGGTTGGCGCGGATGTGCGGGCAAAAATTCGCAGCGGCAGCGCAGTGACGTTCAGCTTGCCCAGCGGCACGGCGCGGACGATCAACGTGCGCGGCGTCCAGCTGGTGTGCAAGGTAGATCGGGACATTTTGCAGGTCGGCGCGTGCGACGACACTTGCGCTGAGGTGACCTTCGAAGCCATTGGCGGCGATTTGCAGTTGGTCAGCCAAGGCAAAGGCTTCAGCAGCACGCTTGAGTTCTCGCTGCCCGAAAACTTGGGCGAGCTGATCTCCAGTCAGATCAGCCAGCAGCTCTCGCGCCTTGAGCAGACGCTTGCACAGCAGGCAGAGCGCACAGCGCGCCGCGCCACAGAGCGCGCCAAGAAACACGGCGAGCGCGCCCGCCGTCTTTGGACGTGGTCAGGCATGGCAGAAGTGCCGTCTGCGCCGCCGCGTCCGCCTGCGCCGCCGCGCCGCGAGACGCCTGCCGTCACAGAGGCGGAACGCATGGCGATCCTGCGCATGGTGGAAGAGCATAAGATCACGATTGATGAAGCAGAGCGTTTGTTGGCGGCACTGGAAGGACGCGGATGAGCCGAAGCCTGTATGTCAGCATCAGCATTCTTAGGTGAGAAAAGCGTCGCGTTCACAGGCGTGCGTCCTGTCAACTTACGCACGGATTTAGGCGGCATCGCTGAGCTGATTGACCTGTGTTTCAGCGTGGACGAGGCAGGGCGCGCCACAGCGCGCGAGTTGCGCGCGCTCAGCCAGACGGGCGCGCTGCTCTCGCTTTTACAGCGCATGGATCGCCTGCTGGACGGCTTGGGACAAGGTTTTGTCTGGTTAGAGGCAGGGCGCGTGGTCGGCAACGTCTCAATCGCGCCTGCGAACTATCCATCGGACATGGGCAAAGGTTACATCGTCGCGAATGTGGCAGTGCATCCCGATTTTCGGCGGCGCGGCATCGCCAAAGCGTTGGTGAGCAAAGCGCTGGAGCATATCCAAGCGCGCAACGGCACGTTCGCCATTTTGCAAGTGGAAGCGGAGAATCACGGCGCACGCGATCTGTACCGTGCGCTCGGTTTTTATGAAGAGCGGACGTTCATCAAGTGGCAGCGCTCTGCCATGTGGCGCGCGCCGCACAAGCTGGACGACATGCCGTTCATCACTTTGCGGCAAGGCAACGAGTGGCGCGCTGAGTATGCGTTGGCGCGTCTGGTGCGTCCGAATCGGCTGGGCGGCGTCGGCTGGCTGCGCCCGACTCATCCGCGCCTATTTCGTCCGTCGCTATGGCGCTCTCTGGAGATGCTCTTCAGCGGACAAGGCATTGAGCGCTGGATTGTGCGCAGCCCTGACGAGCGCAGCATCCTCGCTGCGCTGTGCGCACGGACTCAGTTCGGCGGCGCAGTGCATCTGGAGCTGTTGGTGCATCCTAGCCAAGCCGGCAAGCTGGAGAGGCCGTTGCTGAACTACGTGCTGCGCCGCTTTGAAGGTCAGCATCGCGCGCTGTACATGGAGCATCCTGCCGATGATGCGCTGACGAGCGCCGTTTTGGAAGAATACGGTTTCACGCGGCGTCACACGCTCGTCCACATGCGCCGCGACTTGGGAGGAAAGTTACCGCAACATGGCGACGCCTGAAGAGCGCATGAAAATTCTAGATATGATCCGCGAAGGCAAGATCAAGCCTGATGAAGGCGCGCGCCTGCTGCAGGCATTGCAACAAGGCGCCAAGAAGGCTGAGAAGCCGCGCGATCCGCGTTGGTTGCGCGTGCGCGTGCTAGACCTGAAGACGGAGCGCGTCAAGGTGAACGTGAACCTGCCGATGAGCGTGGTGAAAGTCGGTTTGAAGCTCGGCGCGCGCTTCGTGCCTGATGCAGAGGTGGATTTCGCCGCCGTCTTGCAAGCGATCCGCGAAGGGCAGGTCGGCAAGGTGCTGGAGCTGATCAATCACGAGGAAAACGAGCGCGTCGAGATTTGGGTCGAGTGATTCAGTGGACGCGAATCGGCGCTGCGCTGAGCAAGACGGCGCTTTGCGCTTCGACGAGCATCACTTGCACGTGACCGATGCTTGGCGCAGGCACGTCGCGGCGTATCGGCACGCGGTAGACTTCGCGGAAGGCTGTGCCTGCGCGCCATGCCGTCGTCGGATACAGTCCGTTGCCGTGAAAAGTGTACAGCCAGCCGTATATCTCGCCATCCGCGCCGATGAAAGCCAATCGCAGCGTGTAGTTCTGGTGGATCGCGCGCTCAGCTTGCCAGGTCAGCGCGACCACGACCGATTGTCCGCCGCGCACGCTCGGACTCAACACTTCGTAGGCGCGCAAACTGATCGAATCGCTCAGCGCCGTGCCATCAGCCTGCGAGACGGCGACGAATTGAATGGGCGGCGCATAATACGCCGCTAAGCCGCCATAAGCAAGCCACGCTGAGAGCGCCATCAGCGCGCACGCCATGCCAAGCGCTGTGTACACGCCAAATCTGCCCAAAGCGCGCCAGCAGAGCGCTAACGCGATTGCCCAAGCCGCCAGACTCGGCAGCAGGTAGCGCGCGCTCAGCAGCCGTCCGTTGTAATAGAGCAGGCTGAGCGCCAGCGCCGCCGCGATCGCGCTGAGACACGCGCTCAGCGACGTCCACAACACGCGCCTGCATCGCGCGCGCCATATGCCGAGCGCGCCGATCAGCACGCCGAGCCACAGCGCGCCTTGTGTCCAAGACGGCAGCTGAATCGTTCCCCAGCCGAAGATTCCAAAAGCGCTCGTCGCGCCGTAGCGCAGCGCATCGCCCAGCAGGAGCGCGCCGAGCGGACTGCTCAGCCGTCCCCAGATGGCGAGCGGCGCCATCTGACCGTGAACTTGCGCGGCAAAAGGCAACAGCCAATCTGAGCCGCGCGCTGCAAACGCGCCAACGGCGAGCAACGCGCCGCTGAGCAGTGCATAGCCGAGCCATTGGCGCAGCTTGCCGCTCAAGACGAGCGCCAACGCCGCCGCGGCGCTCAGCGGCAGCACGCTCAGTTTGATCGCGCTGCCGAAGATGCTCAAAGCGAGCGCTGTGAACGCAAAGCGCGCGCGTCGCCCTTGGGCTGCCGCGACCAGACACCACGCGATGAGCGCGCCGATCCACATCGCGGCGGCGTCGTTGTTCAGCGTGCTGCCGCTGAAGAGCGCCTGCGGATGACAGGCGAAGAAGACGGTCGCGCAGAAGGCGAGCGACGCGCCTAGGCGCGCTGTGCGCGCTGCGCGCCAAACCGCTGCCACTGCGATCAAAGCGACGAGCGCCGTGAACAGGCGCACTGCGATCAGATCGCGCTGCGTGCTGCGCTGCTCAGCCGTGCGCGCAGGCAAGGCGAAGTTGGGATTGCCGCTGCCTGCATAGAAATACCAGTTGTGGTCAGGCGGCGCCAAAGGCGTCTCAAGGCTGCCTGAGAGCTGCATGAAGGCGGCGATCAGCGCGTGGTAGGCAGGCGGATGAATGTGCATCGGATTGCTTGAGTCGGGCAGCGTGCCTTGCCGAGCTAACTGCGCAGCGTAGGCGAAGTGAAACGGCTCATCGTAGGCTTCCCAAGCGGGCGTGCGGATCGCCATGCCGATGCCGAGCGCGGCGCGGCACAGCAGCAAGGCGAGCAGGATCGGCGGCAGGCGGCGCACGGTCGCTATCTGGGCGGCGGCGAATCGAAGAAGAGCTGCCACCACAGCTCGAAGTTGGACGGCGCGTTCTCGCGGCGCGTGACGATCTCAGGCGGCAGCGGAGTCGGCGTGAGGATCGGAGTCGGCGTGGTGAGCGGCGGCACAGGCACAACCAACACTTCATTCGGACGGATCATTTTGCCTTCGCGGCGCGCCCATGCTTCCACGAAGGCGTCGCTGGCGTAGAAGTTCAGCTCAGTGCGCAGCGCTGTGGCGCGTGCCTGCAATGTCTCGATGCTGTAGAGCAGCTCTTGGCGCTGCGCACTGATTTGACGACCGGCGGCGATGCGTCCGCTGAAATTGATGGCGAGCAGCAGCGAGATCGCCAAGATCGCGCCGAAGACGACCTGCATACTGGAGATCGGGCGCGGCGTGGAACGCGGCTTGCTGCTTGTGCGCGCAGGCGCGCTGCGGACTTGGCTCGGCTGCTCGCTCATCGTCCTGCGCTCACGGGCTGGTCGCCAAAAAGTCGAGATCGAAGTTCTGCAGCGAGAAGGCTAGGTTTCCGAAGACGGCGAGTGGCGCAGGCGTCGCAATTGCGCCTTGTGGAATGCCGCGCGGCGCTCGGCTGTTGATCGGCAAGAGTAGCACGTATGGCGCGTCCGACTCGGCTTGGACGATTTGGACAGCGCCGAAGCTGCCGCCGCTCTGCCTGATGCGCGCCGTGAACTTCTCAGCGCGGCGCACGCGCTCGCTCAGATCGGCGGCGATGGCTTGCGCGTCGCGCTGTGCGTCGTAGACGAGCGCGATGTAGTTCGGCTGATCGCCGTTCTCGCGCAGGACGTGGACGATCGCGCCGAGCGCATACGGCGCGCTGCGCGGCGTCAGAGACGGCACGTCTCTGAAGAAGATCGCCTGCACGACCGTGCCTTCGGCATTCAAGGCGTCCAGCAGCGCGCGCATGGCGTCGTTTTGCAACAGCGAAGGCGAGCCGTCCTCATAGGCAGCGATCATCGCCTCGAAAATAGGCATCGAAGACGCGCTGAAGATCAGGTCTTCAGCCAGCGCCAACGGATGGCGACTGCGGAAAGCGCCGCCGAACGGATTGGCAGGATCGGCGTCGCTCGCGGACATGCGGTCGGCGCTGCACTCAGGATCGCCGCACAACACGATCAGGTCGTCGCGCTCAAGACGCGCGTAATCGCGCGCGAGGAAAGCGCGCTGCACAGCAGCCTGATCGAACTTTCCCGTGTACAGGCGACCTGTGTTCGAGCGCGCGGCGAACGATAGGGCTTGGTCAACAGTGTAGTAATCGAAGCCGACCGACTCGCGCATTTGCTCGCCATAGATCGCAGCGTTCAGCAGATTGCTATCTGTTGATTCTGGGAAACGCAGACCTTGCATATACCATCGCACAGACGGCGCATCGCGGCGCGCCTGTAGGTCTTCGAAGCTGGCAGGACGCTCTGAGTTGGGCAGCGCTTTTTGCAGCGCGACGTGATCAATGTAAGTGATCAGGTCAACGCCGTTGGTCAGCTCAGCACTGCTGAACCGCTCAAACGGCACAAGACGCATCAGGCGCGCCAGAATCGGCGCTTCTTGCGCCTGTAGCGGCGCGCTGACGAGCAGCAAACACACGCCGATAGCACATAGCAGAAACTTGCGCATGGCTAACAACCTCTGACTCACCACAAGCGAGCGCACGGCTCAGCTGTGGCATCGGACGTTTGGCGCATTCAGACAAGCAGGCTCTCGGCGTCCATCTCCGGCGGCTTGGGAATGCCCATCAATTGTAGAACGGTCGGCGCGACGTTGCAAAGCGCGCCTTCGCGCAGCAGCGGACAGCTGCCATCGGGCGTGATCAGGATGAACGGCACGCGATTCATGGTGTGCGCCGTGTGCGGCTGACCTGTCTCAGGATCGACCATCAGCTCGCAGTTGCCGTGATCGGCGGTCACGATGACCGTCGCGCCGATCTGCTCAGCGGCTGCCAGCAAGCGCGCCAGTTGCGCGTCAACCGTCTCCACAGCCTTGATCGCCGCTTCCAGCACGCCTGTGTGTCCGACCATGTCAGGATTAGCGTAGTTGAGCAAGATGAAATCGTATTGGCGGCTCAGGATCACCTCGACGGTCTTATCGGTGAGCGGAATAGCGCTCATCTCAGGCTTGAGATCGTAGGTCGGCACGTCTTTTGGCGAAGGCTCAAGGTAGCGATCTTCGCCTTCGAACGGCTCATCGCGCTGACCGTTGAAGAAGAAGGTGACATGCCGATATTTCTCGGTCTCAGCCGTGTGATATTGGCGCTTGCCATGCTTGCTCAGCACTTCGGCAAGGCAGGTCGCTTGCGGCGGACGCACAAAGGCGCGCGGCGCGCTCACGTCATCGCCCCAGACGCCCATCGTCACAAAGTACAGGTCCGGCAGCTTCGGTCGCGCGAAGCCCTGAAAGTGATCATCCATCAACGCACTGTAGATTTGGCGCATGCGGTCGCCGCGAAAGTTGAAGCCGATGATCGTATCGCCGCCTTTGATGGTCGCGCGCGGCGCGCCATCGGCAGTTGTGATCACGTACGGCAGGATGAACTCATCGGTCTCGCCGCGTCGGTAGGCATCTTCAACGGCGGCGATGGCGCTCGGCGCCGTCCGCTCGGCGTTGCCTTCCACCATAGCGCGGTAGGCGAGCTGCGTGCGTTCCCAGCGCTTATCGCGATCCATGACGTAGTAGCGTCCGATCACAGTTGCGATCGCGCCAATGCCGATGCTATCGAGTTGCGCTTGCAGCGCGCGCAGATAGCCCAAGCCTGATTGCGGCGGCGTGTCACGACCATCCGTGAAGGCGTGCAGCGCAAGGCGCGTGATGCCATGCTGCTTCGCCATCTCGATCAGCGCGTAGATGTGCGCGATGTGGCTGTGAATGCCGCCGTCGCTCACCAAGCCCATCAAGTGCAGCGTGTTGCCCTGACTTTCGCGCTGCGCTGCGCGCTCCATCGCCTCTTGCAAGGCAGGGCTGCGGAAAAAATCGCCCGTCTCGATCTGCTTATCAATGAAGGTCAGGTCAGTGTAGATGACCGTCCCAGCGCCTAAGTTCAAATGCCCAACTTCCGAGCCGCCGATTTGTCCTTTGGGCAAGCCAACTGCCTCGCCCGAAGCGCCGAGCGTGGTCGTGCTGTAGCGTCCGCTCTCCCACAAGCGGTTGAAGGTTGGCACGTTGCCCAGCTTGATAGCGTTCGCCTCGCGCTCATCGCGCAGTCCCCAGCCGTCGAGGATGATCAAGATCACAGTCATGCGGAGAAAGTCCTTTCTGCCTCATCAGCGCAGAGTATAGCGCGCTGCCCGTATCTTGCCGTCACAAAAGCGTTGCCAAACGGCGCATTTTGCGCCACAATCAAGCCGTCAACACGGTTCAAGCGAGTCGGTGAGGCAATGGCGGTCAAAAAAATTCTCACATTGAGCAGGCACGAGAAGCTGCTGCGCACCAAATCTGAGCCTATCAAGCGGATCACCAAGCAGGTGAAGCAACTGGCGCAGGATATCCGCGATACGATCATGGCGAATCCTGCCGTCGGTCTGGCGGCTGTGCAGATCGGCGTGCTGCTGCGCATGTTCGGCGCGCGGATCGGCTATTACAACGCGGACGGCACGGTTGCGGCTGAGGCGGACTCGATTCTGCCGCAAATTTTCATCAATCCTGAGCTGCTCTCGGTCAGCGAAGAGACCGAGCGCGACTTCGACGCCTGCATGAGCATTCCCGGCATGATGGGCTACACGCAGCGCGCCAAACGCCTGACCTTGCGCTGGCTTGACGAGAACGGCGTGCGCCATGAGCGCGAATTCAGCGACTGGGACGCGCGCATGATCTTGCACGAGTACGATCATCTGGAAGGCGTGCTGTTCCTCGACCGTCTGCCGCTGGAAGACCTATACGTCTATGTGCGCGACGAAGACGGCAAGACGCGCCCTGTGCCTTACCTTGAGGTGATGCGCGAAGCCGAAGCCAAAACGCTCACCAAGCCGAGCGCCGATGCGTAAGGTTTGGCGTGCTGTGCGCTTCTATGCCTTCGAGGGATGATGAGAAGCGCCGATGTGAGCTTGCCATGAGTACCGATCCGCTCTCGCGCTATGAGCGCACGCGCCGATTGCTCAAAATTTGGCTGAACGTGCCTGAGACGCCGATCAGCTGCGATGAATGCGCTGACCACATGGACTGCCTGGTTGAGCTTCTGCTCGCCGATGCCTCGCCAATCGGCATTCTAGCGCACGTCCAGCGCCACATTCAGTGTTGTCCATGCTGCAGAGCAGAGTTCGAAGCGCTGCTGAGCATTCTGCGCATGGAACGCGCCGACTCGCCTTAGACCGATGCCTGATGATCCGATCCGCTTGCAACCTGCCCGTCCAAGCCGCGCCGATGCGCTGCGCAACCGTCAGCTGCTCCTCGAGACGGCACAGCGGCTGTTCGCTGCGCACGGCGTCGAAGCAGTCAGTATGTCCGCCATCGCAGAAGCGGCTGAGGTCGGCAAAGGCACGCTATACCGCAACTTCGCCAATAAGACTGACCTGTGCCTCGCCTTGCTCGATCAAGAGCAGCGCGCGTTGCAAGAGCGCACCTTGCAACGCCTGCGCCAAGTGGACGATGCCTATGCCAACTTGCGTTGGTTTTTGCGCGAAGTGATGATTTTCGTCTGGAATAACTTGCCGCTCTTGCTCTTCAGCGCGCCTGAGGCACGCTTGATCGCGCTCTCAGCGCCTGCGCACTTGTGGTGGCGGCAAACTGTGCGCGGCTTGCTGGCACGGCTTGGCTTGCGGCAGCACCTTGATTACGCAACTGACGCGCTGTACGTCATGCTTGAGGCGCACACGCTCTATTTCCAGCAACAGACGCGCCATTGTACGCTCAATGAGCTGATCGCAGGCATACATGCCTTGCTGGACGCGCTGCTCAGCTACAGCCGCGCTCGCCAAACAGACTGACTCGTTCTCTCATCAGGCTCTAAGATTCAATCGCAAGGCGCTGTGCTATTTTCTCTCCTAGAAACGGACTATAGTCCGCTTTGCTGTGAACGAAAGGACTTCTGGCAATGGCAAACTGGCAAATCGATCTCGCGCATAGCAGCGCTACCTTCGCAGTCCGCCATATGATGATCACCACAGTGCGCGGCACATTCAAGATCACAGGCGGCACGATCGCTTACGATCCTGCCAATCCGTCTACTGCAGCAGTTGAGGCAACTTTGGACGCGGCGAGCGTGAACACAGGCGTGCCTGACCGCGATAATCATCTGCGCAGCGCCGACTTCTTCGACGTCGCCAATCATCCGACCATCACCTTCAAAAGCACTGCCGTCAAGCCAACAGGCGATAACACGGCTGAGATCACAGGCGACCTGACCATTCGCGGCATCACGCGCCCTGTCACGCTCAAGGCAGAGCTTCTAGGTCAAGGCAAAGGCATGGACGGCAAGACGCGCGCAGGCTTTGTCGCCAGCACCAAGATCAACCGCGAAGACTGGAACTTGACGTGGAATGTGGTGCTTGAAGCAGGCGGATTGCTCGTCAGCAAGGACGTGAACATCGAGCTAGACATTCAAGCCATTCAGGCTGATTGAACGCTCATAACGAATAGCCGAATCGCACACACGCTGCGGCGCCGCACT
>Ga0308403_1000285_pt1 | contig 21283 bp, 13 predicted proteins | sample HotsprSampleOSM3_FD_203470 | JGI IMG/M metagenome (GOLD analysis project Ga0308403, IMG submission 203470) | Hot spring phototrophic mat microbial communities from Octopus Spring, Yellowstone National Park, Wyoming, United States - 20060914_OS-M3 ... | reverse complement strand
TCCATTCTCAGCGCTGGTCTACAATACAAGCGGCGCCGACGTGCGGCACGTGGTGATCGGCGAGCGCATTTTCGTGCGCGATCGCGCTGTGCAAGGTGTGGATGTATCGGCGCTCATCGCGGAATGCACACAAGCAGCGCGCTCGCTTTTGCGCCGCGCTGAGCTAGTTTGAGAAAGGCATCGCAAACAGTCTATGCAGATTCAAGGCAGCGTTGTTCTGATCACAGGCGCGGCGCAGCGCGTCGGTCGCGTCATCGCGCTTGAGTTGGCGCGGCGCGGCGCGCACATCGCGTTCAGTTGGCACTTCGATGATGAGCCGTATCTGCAGACGCGCGCTGAGCTGGAAGCGCTCGGCATCCAGACCTTTGTGCAGCGCTGCGACGTGCGCGATCTGGCGCAGGTGCGCGCGCTGGTGGATGGCGCCGCTGCGCACTTTGGCAAGTTGGATGTGCTGATCAACAATGCGTCGGTCTGGCTGAACAAGCCTGCGCTGGAGATCGCCGAGTCAGAGTGGAATTTGGCGCTAGAGGTGAACGCGAGAGCGCCATTTTTTGCGGCGCAGTACGCCGCGCGGCATATGTTGGCGCAGCCTGAAGGCGGCGTGATCCTGAACATCACCGATCTATCCGCCTTTCAGGTCTGGAAGGAAAATGCGCATCACGCGGCGAGCAAAGCGGCGTTGGTCTCGATCACCAAGAGCTTGGCGCTAGAGCTGGCGCCGAAAATCCGCGTGAACGCTATCGCGCCGGGCACTGTGCTGCTGCCCGACGGCTTGGACGCGGAAGCGCTCGCCAAAAAGCGCGCTTGGGCAGAGGCTAACTCTGCCCTGAAGCGCATTGGCACGCCGCACGATGTAGCGCAGTTAGCCGCTTTCTTGATCGAAGCTGATTTCACCACCGGCGCCGTCTATTTTGTGGACGGCGGACGCTCGCTCATTTAGTCGCTCACGCCGCTCAGGTCAACGCTCTGCAGCAGGACTTCGCCGAGCGTGCCGTTATTCACGATGACGCGCACGCGCAACAGTGCGCTGCCTTTGAGCAGCTCAGCAGGTATCGGCAAGGCATGGTACGTATCGAACGTGCCTGCGCCGAAGACTGCGGCGGGGAATTCTGTGCGCCGACTCGACGCGCCGAGCGCGATCTCGACCGCGATCGGACGGCTGGCAGGCTGTGCGACGCGCCAGCGCACGCGGAAGCGCACCACAGGCTGATCAGCGCGTTGCGGCACAGCCAACGCAATCGTATGCAGATGCAGATCGGCGCTGAGCGCTTGATCAGGCATGTACAAGCGTCCGCTGAACGGCGCGACGTCTGCCGTGCGCTGAAACGTCCGATCTGATTGATAAGGCACATAGCCGAGCGCTGCGAAGGCATCTGTGTAGCACCAATCGTCATCAGCGAAGGCGAGATTGAGCATATCAGGCGCGTAGCGCACTAACGCCGAGTGCAGGTCGCCGCGCTCGATCAAGCGACGCAGCTCAGGCTGTAGCGTGCCGTCTAACGCGATCAGCTGTTGATCGAGCCGCCAGGCTTGCCGAAAGAGCGCATCTTTGCTTGGCACGGCGACGCTGTGCGCTTCAAGCGGCGTTGGAAATGGCGTCGCTGTCGCAGATGGCGTGAGCGCGCCGCTCAAAGCGGCGATGCACGCTATGGCTATCACGCCAATGCCGAACACGCTCATGATCGGCGCGCGCTGACACAGCCGAGATGCCAGAAGCGCTGCCGCAGGCACGATCAGCGCGTAAGTGTAGCCGCCTGCAAGGCGGAAAATGCCGCCCCAGATTCCGCTGTACAGCGCGATCCACGCGCCGAGCAGGGCGACGAACGGCTCGCGGCGCGCCATCCACCAGATCGGCAGCGCCGCTGCGATCAAGAGCGCCAAGATCGGCGCTGAGAGCAAGTCCTCAGTCGGCGGTGCGCTGCGCTGAAAGATCAGCAAGCCTTCCCAGAACGGCGCGCCCGAGTAATGCAGCCATAGCGCCACGAAAGATGTGCCGAACAGCGCAGCGAAGGTCAATGTGAAGCGCAACGCGCTGTCTTGTTGCGCCGCGTAGAGCGCCATCAGCGCGACCAGCGCCAGCGCTTCAATGCCGCACAACGCCGTCAGCGCGAATGCGGCGCCTGACCAACGCCAGCGCCTTTGCTGCGCCAGAAGCAAGCCGAGCAGCGCCAATGCCGTCATCAGTGGATACGGACTGCCTGCGCCGATCCACAACGGATAGGCGAGCGCGAAAATGCCCGCTGCCAACAGCCGAAAAGCGCTTGTGAGCGCGACGTGTTCCGCCAATTGGTGAAGACAAGCCGCGCCGAGCGCCATGCTCAGCGCGAAGAGCAGCTCCGCGCCGAGCAGTGCCTGCGCCGAGATCGGCAGCGGCGCCGCGATCAGCAAAAACGGCTCGCCGCGATTGAAGACGAGCTGTCCCACGTCGCGCAGCTGCGCCGCATACCGTGCGACGATCAGCCGATCGTCGGGCAGGTTGACGAAAAAAGGCGCGCTCGCCACGCCGATCAAGAATGCGGCGAGCGCTGCTGCAAGCGGCATCAGATCGAGCCTGCGCGGCAGTTGTTCCGCCATAGCCGATCACTGCGCAGCGCGCCGCACGTATTCCGCAAGTAAGCGCACGCCATAGCCCGATGCGCCGCTCGGATACAACGGATTATTCGGCAAGTCCTCAGACATGCCCGCCATATCAATGTGCGCCCAAGCGGGATAATCTGTGAAGCGCTTCAGGAAGACCGCGCCGATGCTGGCGCCGCCCGATCTGCCGCCGACGTTCTTAATATCCGCCACCTTCGATTCGATCTGCTTCTCGTAGTCGCTGAACATTGGCATTGCCCACAGACGCTCGCCTGTCGCTTCAGCTGCCGCCAAGAGCGCGTCGCGCAATCCGTCGTGCATCGTGTACAAGCCTGCAGCAGCATTGCCCAGCGCTACCACCACTGAGCCGGTCAGCGTCGCGATGTCCACCACTGCGGCAGGCTTGTAGCGCGCCGCGTAGATCAGCGCATCGGCAAGCACAAGGCGACCTTCCGCATCGGTGCTGATGACTTCGATGGTCGTGCCGTTGCTGGCGGTCAGCACTTCGCTCGGCAGGTACGCCTGACCGCTGATCATGTTGAAGGTGGCAGGGATCAAGCCGACCACATGGCGCGGCACGCCGAGCGCGCCAATCACCTGCATCGCGCCCAGCACAGCAGCCGCGCCCGCCATATCCGTCTTCATCGGCAGCATCCCTTCGAACGATTTGACGTTGTAGCCGCCTGTATCGAACGTGATGCCCTTGCCGACCAACACAATGCTCTTGCCTTCAGCAGCGCGCTCCACCTGATGCTCCAAGATGATGAATTGCGGTGGAATAGCGCTGCCGCGCGCCACGCCCAACAGCGCGCCCATCTTGAGCGCCTCCATCTCTGCCCGATCCAAGACCTGCACAGCCAATCCGTAGGTCTGTGCGATCTGGCGCGCCGTCTCGGCAAGGTGTTGCGGCGTGCAGATGTTCGGCGGCTGATTGACCAGCGTGCGCGCCAGCTGAGTTGCCTCGCCAAGCGCCTGCCCAGCTTTCATGCCGCTCTCAAGCGCCTCATGCTCAGCAGCGAGCGCCTCAGGCGCGATGATAGTCAAATTTTCAGGCGACTCAGGCGTCGGCGCGTCGCTCTTCTGCCCGTGATAGTGATAGGCGGCGAGCAGCGTCGCCTCTGTGCAAGCCTGTGCGCAGAGCGCTGCGCTCAGCGGGCTGCTGTGACCGTGCAACATGCTAGCAAGGCGCTTGACCTTCAACTCGCGGGCGCGCTGGACGCCGACGGCGATTGCGCGCCGCAAAACGTCCAGCGTGAGCGCCTCGCGCTTGCCCAGACCGATCAGGATCAAGCGGCGCGCAGGCAACGCGCCGCGCGGATACAACAGGGCGACCTGTGAGGCTTTCCCGATGAAATCGCTCGTGCTGATCAAGTCGGTCAGCGCGCCGCCGAGCGCCGAGTCAGCTGCGGCGAGCGAGTCTTGGAGCGGCTCGCCTTCATAGGCGCTCAGCATGAGCGCATCGGCTTCCGCGAGATGCGGCGCGCCAAACGTGAGAGAGAATTGCATGGCTTGTGCGTCCTTTGCAAAAGAAGGCGTTTCTTCAGTGCCTGTCAGTGTACCGCGCTGAGCGCCTCACACAAAATTTCAGCGCGCTCACCAAATTTCACAAAAGATTCACGCAATCGTCTATTTTGTAACGCACAACGTTATTTTCGCTTGCTATCATGTAGGCAGAAGGCGAGGCAACATGGAAATAACGCCGTACTCGCAACGAAGCATCAAAGCGGACGCAACGCAGGCTCGTCAAACTGACATCGTGACCTTACATCGCAGCGACAACGTGAACTCACTGGAGCATCATCGGACTCGCATTGCAGAATCGTTGAAGACGCACTGAGCGACAACAAGCTACATTGCAGCTGGGACGCACTTCATCGCACACTGCCTCGTCATTCTTGTGAAAAAGCCTCTCGCGCATGCAGAGGCTTTTTCATTTGATAGCGATGTGCAGTATTTCGGATGACGGCGCTTAGCTTCGATTGCCCTCGCCGCCGAAGAGATCGGCGAGCCGATCGAAGAAGCCTTTGCCGCCGCGCTGTGGCTCAGCCGTGTTGCCAAAGGTGCGCGCCAATTCCTCGAAGAGACGACGCTGTTCAGCGGTCAGGCGCGTTGGCACTTCGACCTGGACGACCACCAGCTGATCGCCGCGCCCTGCCGAGCTGCCGTCGCTGCGAATGCGCGGCACGCCCTTGCCGCGCAGCGTGAAGATTTTGCCGCTCTGCGTGCCGGGCGGAATGACCAGCTGCTCCTCGCCGTCCACAGTTGGCACAGCGACCGTCGCGCCGAGCGCCGCTTGCGCCACGTTGATCTTGAATTCCAAAATGATATCGAACTCGCGGCGCTTGAAGAACTCATGCGGCTGCACGCGGAAGAAGACTTGCACATTGCCGTTCGGACCGCCATTCTCGCCGACGTCGCCTTCGCCGACGACGCGCAAGCGCGTTGAGTCGTCCACGCCGCCCGGCACGCTCACGCTGATCTTGCGGGCGCGGCGCACCTTGCCTTGTCCGCGACAAGTCTGGCAAGGCGTGTCAATGGTCTCGCCCGTGCCGCTGCAGCGCGGACAAGCATTCACAGTGACCATGCTGCCCAAGAAGGTCTGGCGCACTTGGCGCACTTCGCCGCTGCCGCCGCATTCAGGGCAACGGCGTGGCGACGTGCCGGCAGCCGCGCCTGTGCCGCCACACGCCTCACAATGCTCAAGGCGCATGATCTCTATCTCTTTGGTCACGCCAAAGATTGCCTCTTCGAAAGTGAGCGTCATATCGTAGCGGACATCGCGACCGGGACGCGGCTGACGGCGCGAAGCGCTGCTGCGCCTACTGGTGGCGCCTGTGAACGCGCCGAAAATCTCTTCGAACATCTCGCTCAGGTCGCTGAAGCCGCCATTGAAGCCGCCGAAGCCGCCCGCTTGCGGATCGATGCCCGACCAGCCGTAACGATCGTAGCGCGCGCGCTTCTCAGGATCGCTGAGGATGGCGTAGGCAGCGTTGATCTCGCGGATGCGCTCTTCCGCCTCAGCGCCTTGGTTGGCGTCAGGATGGTATTGCTTCGCCAGCCGACGGTAGGCTTTCTTCAATTCCTCAGGCGTCGCATTGCGCGAGACGCCCAGCACTTCATAAAGGTCTCGTGGCATTGTACGGTCAACCATCTTTCGCTCAGTGCCGATGTGCGCTCAGCCAAAGAATGCATACGGTCTCGTGCTGGCTTTGATCTTAGCATTGAATGATTAGCAAAACAACAGACTGTGCATTTGAATTTCATAAGCGAAACGGGCAGCTTTTTCGCTGCCCGTTTGCCCTAGCGCAAGGTTGTGCTTCTCAGTCTGCTGTGTCTTCCGCTGCGGAAGGTTTCAGCACGAAGCGCGCGCCGTCGCTGCGTCCGAAGACTTCCGGCGTGTAGAACTCTTCGGCAGTGGCAGGCATGACGTGATATTCGCCCGCCAAGCCTGCGCGCAGCGTGTAGACGTAACGGTACGTGCCGCGCGGCAGGTACGTGGCATATAACACCACCTTCTCATCGCGCAGCTCGGTCTGGCTGAACCACCACCAACCGTAGCCGCGTCCGAATGGATTATCGCGGCTCAGGCGCGGCGGCTCGCCAATGGCGCTAGTGGCAAGGCGCGGATTGATCGCCTCTGTGCCTGCTGGAATTGGATCGGTGATCATCGCGTAGTGCAGGTCGCGCTTGGCGACGATGGTGAGCGTGACTACGATGTTATCGCCGACTTTTGCCTCAGTGATCGGCGTGCGGCTCGGATCGCTGGCGAGATGATAGGTGCGGCTGACGCTGATGCCGCGATCCAATGCCTTGACCTGATCGGCGGGCAAGCTGACGCGCAGGCTCGCTGTGTAGTACAGAATGCCTTCGCCGTCAGTGCGCTCGATAGTCAAGCGATTGAGCTGATCGCGCAGCAGCTCGGCAACTTGCACGCGCAACGTCAGCGACTCGCGCACGTTGTTGGCGTCGGCGCGCTCGCCTGCCGCAAGCGACTGACCGTTCAGCGTCGCGCCGAAGGTGTAGCGCGGCTGCAGCTCGCCCGTGAACTTTATCCAGTCCACAAGCGCCATGAGCGACCAAGCTGTCTCTTGCGTCGTCTCCCAAGCATCCGCGCGGCGCGCGGTCATCAGCCAGCGCACGACGTTCGGAATCAACTGGTTCTCAGGATTGAGCTGGATGAGCGCCTTCAGGGCGATAGCCGTCGTGCGCGTATCCGTGTTCCAGTTGACGTAGTCAGGCGTCTCTTCCTGCCAATGGGCGCCACTAGCGCTCACAATGGCGCGGCTGACGATATCGCTGAGCAAGACGTCTGTGTAGGTCGTGTTGCGCGGATCGATCAGGTTGAACGCCATGGCAAGATAAGCGCGCGCGTAGGTATTCATCAGCTCGCGCCGATCGAAGAGCTGCACAGCGCGCGGGAAATCGCCCGCATCAGCGACCGCCAAAGCGTAGACGATGAAGGCTTGCCGATTCAGTTCTTGCTGCGACGGTCGCGCGCCGATAGGCTCGCGTTGCAGCGTCCTGCGCAGGAAGCGAATCGCGCCTTCGATCACCTGATCGTCCACATTGAAGCCGTTGGCGCGCGCTTGGCTCAAGCCGATCAAGGCATAGGCAGTCACCAGCGGATTGCTGCGATCGGCGTTGAACCAGCCCCAGCCGCCGTCCGCCTTTTGATCGTTGTAAAGGCGCTGCACAGCGTAGCCAACCGCCAATTCAGCCTCTTGTTTCAAAGTCGGATCGACCAAGCCGAGCTGCACAAAGGCGGCATAGGTTGCCACATTCGGCAAGAAGCGGCTGATGGTCTGCTCCGTGCATTGATGTGGGAAATTCTTCAGCACTTCCAGCGCGTCCACCGCCGCGGCAGCCAACGAGCGGTCGAAGCGCAGCGTGAGTGCGCCTTCGCGCACCTCGAAGCGGCGCGGCAAGGCGATGCCTTCTGTGCGACGCTCGCCTTTCAGCAGCGCGCCGCTTGTGGCGACTGTCTCAGGCGCTTCGTAGCGCAGCACAGGCAGATGTTTGTCATCGCCTTTACCGACGGCGCTCTTGGCAGCATCGCGCAACGTGCCGTCCGCATTTTGCGCGAAGAACGTCACTTCAAGTTGATTCACATCTTCAACTTCGATCTGCCACTCGAAGCGTCCGCGTCCGCCATCGGCGATGGTGCGCGTCAGGCTTGGCGTGTCATCGAGCAGCCGCGCGCCTTTCAGGTCAATGCGCGTCGTCACTTGCTGCTCGGCGCCGCTGTTGTTGTTCACAACCGCCACCAGCGTTGACTTATCGCCCATCACGTAGAAGCGCGGCGTGATCGGACGCACCAGTAGCGGCTTAGTGCTGACCAGATCGAAGGTCTGCTGACCGACGAGCGTCGTGCGCAGCTCGCCAATCGGCAGCGTGACCGCGCGCACGTCCAAGCGCCATGTGGTCAATTGATCGGGCAGCTCAACGCTGACCACTGCCTCGCCGCGTTGATCGGTGACCACGCTCGGCTGCCAGAGCGGCGTATCAATGAAGCGCTGCCGCACTTCGAAAATGCCACCTTCCGGACCGCCGCCGCCGCCGCCTTTGACCGTGTTCAGAATCTCTTGCGTCTGCTGATCCACACTCACGGTCAGGCTGAGCGCCGTGCGAATGCCCAAGCCTGCTCGGCTGTAGAAGTGCGATAGGAGCGGAGCCGATGTATCGGGCAGCAGCGAAAGCACGGCGAGATCGGTCAAGCCGACGCCAAGCTCTGCCTGAACAGGCTCGCCGAGATAGTTGGTCACTTTGATAGTGTAATTGACCGTCTCGCGCGGACTGGCTCGCTCGCGATCAGGCGTGACCGTGATGTTGAGCGCGTAGCGCGCCGTCTCCACACCGACCTGCAGCAAGCCCATGCGGAAGGCAGCCACAGGATTATTCTCATCCACGCCTTTGACGATCACGACTGAGACGAAGACATTTGGCGCCATGTCAGCAGTGATCGGCAGCTCGTAGACGTAGCTGTTGGTCGGCAGGTCGATCACCTCGTAGCGCAGAATCTTGCCGCGCTCAAGCGCGACCAGCGCCTTCGCCGCGCCTTGGAACGGACTGGCGATCAGGATCGAAGCGGTCTCGCCAACGCGGAAGTCGGTCTTGTTGATCTTCAGGTCAATTCGATTGCTGTTCTGCTGGCGCCACGGCACATAGTCGCGCCCGGCGACCCATAGGAACGTCGCCGTGTTGATTTGATTGCCACGCCCATCGCGGCTGGTCACATAGGCTTTGTAGATGCCGCCGCGCTCAGGCGTGAAGGTGAAGGTCGCCTTACCTTCGCTGTTCGTGGTCACCACGCCGTCCGTGACAGGCAACTCTTCCACTTCATAGTTCCAGACGGTGCGTCCAGTGCCAGGATCGACGCTCTGCGTGCTGCGCCAACGGCGCTCCACCACGCGCACGCTCAAGCCGACTCCAGCTTTAGGCGTGCTATCCCAGTTGACACTCACCAGATTGATGTTCTGTGGCTTGCCTGCCGTGCCAACGTAGTTCTCAGGGATGGCGCCGATGTAAAACTCGCCTTGATGCACAACGACCGTCGTCCGTCCGGCGATCAGCTGATCGCTCTCATCGGTCACGCGCGCCTCGATCACGAATTCCTTGCTGCGCGTGGCTTTAGCGAGATCAGCTGGCACTTCGATCACAAACCGCCCTAAGGCATCGGTGCGCCCTTTGCCGCCAGTGACCGTCTCGCCATAGCTCTCGTCGTAGAAGCTGCGCGCGCCTTCATCCTCGTTGAACTCGATGAAATCGTAGCGCTCACTGCCCTTGTAGTTGAAGAAGTAATCTTGCGTGAAGAGCGACCACTCGACTGAAGCATTGCTGACGCCGCCGCCGAAGAAGTACGTGCTTTCGACGGTCACTTTGATCGTCTCGCCTTGCACCACTTCAGGCTTCTCAGCCGTCAGGTTGACCTGAAACTCAGGCACGCGGTATTGCGCGATATCCACGCCGTAGTAGAACGTCGGTCCGCTCCAACGGCTCGGATCAGTGCCAGTGAAGCCAGGACGCACGATGATCTGATAGTAGCCGAGCGGCGCGTTCTCATCGGTCGTGAAAGTATCCGAGAACGAGCCGAATTGCGTCAGCGGCAAGTTCTTCAGGGATAGCTGCCGTCCGCGACTATCTCTGACCTCAACCGAGATAGTCTCCAAGTCGCTGAGCGTGTACTGCATATCTTCTTTGGCGCGCACTACGCCGCGGAAGTAGATCGGCTGACCAGGACGGTAGAGCGGGCGATCAGTATGTAGGTAGACGGTCAGCTGACCTGGATAGTAGTCGGTAGGCTGATTGAAAGACCATGGCGCAATGCCTTCATCCCAGTTCAAAGTGGTGAAGCCGAAATGTTCGGGCGTCTCGATGAGCGCATGTGCATTTGTGTAGAGCGAATCGAGACGTTCGGGCAGCTCAAGGATGGCGATGCCGTCTGAGTCAGTGCGCACAGTGCCGATGGACGAGAATGTGCTTTCGCTCATCGAGAATTGAACGGGCAGGTTCGGCACAGGCGCGCCGCTCTGCAGATCGGTCACCCAAGCCAGCATTTTGCGCTCTGAGAGCTTGAGCGTGATGTTGACCGTGGCGACCAGCATGTTCTCAGTGAAGGAGTAGCCCACACTAGGCGAATGCACGTACAGGCGATACAGCCCTGGTCTGAGCGCTTTCGCATTCGGATCGTAAGGCTTCAAAAGCCTGCGCGGCAGATTCCTCACACGGCTGCTGCTGCCTGCCACGCCGATGAAGTACTGAGTCCGACTGCCTTCAGCCACCCAGCCCGATAGATCGCGTCCGACGACGGAGACGCGATACCACAAGAAACCATCCTCGCAGCGCGGAGCGCTTATGATTTCTAGCTCTGTGTTGATCGGCAGCTCGCGGACGATATCCGCTGAGAGGCGCGGACTGGAGCGCAGCCTGAGCGGAGTCGGATCGTCGGGCAGCACAATGGCGCGCTCGCCGCGGATCAAGCGGCTTGGCGGCGCATTCGGACACTCAGGCGCGCTGAAGGCTGTGCTGGCGCCTTCGCTGATCGTCACCAGATCGTAACGCAGCACATTTTTCGGATTTTCCACGCCAACTGCCCATGTGCGAATGCGTTCCATGTTCAGCGCCTTGCTTCTGTCGTAATCGTAGCGCAAGAGCGAGAGGACAGAGCTGCTCGAGACGCGATAGAGCGAGAAGTTGATGCTCTCAAGGTTGCGATGCGTAGAAAAAGCCCGAGTCTGCGCGTTGTAGGCGCTATACAAGCCAAGATTGCTAGAGCCTGTGCGCAAGCTCAGCTCAGGGTCGTAGTCAGGCGTTGACCAGCGGAAGATCAGCGTCTTGCCGTCATCAGAGACTTCGTAAAGACCGATATTGCGCTCAACTTGCAGCGGCGTGCCATAGACGTCGGTCAAGCCTTCGATGTTGAGCCGCAACACATAACTTGTAGCAGGCTCGTGGCTGAAGCCGTACTGGAAATACCGATCGCGGCTGCCGCTGTAGCTCTCATAGAACAAATTCGGCTTAGGCGTCACCGCGATGCGATCTTTGAAGTCCTTCAGGTTCATCGGCGTGCTGAAGGCGATATAGAAGCCTGAGGCGCGAATTTCAGGATCGTTGTGACGCGGATACGTCTCGATGATGCGCGGCTTCTCGACCGTGAAGAAGGTGATTTGCGCACCTTCAGAGAGCGGCGCGCCTGTCTCGCTGATGAATTTCTCGCGCGCGATGACCACGTTGTACTGCGAGTCGTATTCGAGCAGCGTCTTGGGCTTGAACTCAAACCTGCGCTTGTCTTCGCTGACCTTCGTCAGCTCAACGGCAACCTTGCCGCTCGGACCGATCAGTTCGAAGTTCGCTTCGACGCTCGCGCGATCCATCGGTTGGTTGAAGACGAGCGTGATCGGGCTATCCAATGGCACATTGCGGTTGCGTCGCTCAGGCGTCGCTTCGATCAGGCGCGGCGCTGTAGTGCGGAAGGTCGCCTTGACTTCTTGTTGCAGCACAGCGCCTGTCACATCTTGCAAGCCGGCAGGCACTGTGATGGTGTACAGCGTGCCGCCGCGCAAGTTCTGAGCCTTGAATTGATAGATGGAAGTGCTGATCCACTCGCCGCTGCCTTCGATGGCAGGCTCAACTTTGAACGGCGCGGGCAACGCCTTCAGCTCATCAATGCTCAGCAGCGGCACCACAGGACGGTTGAAGATGATGCTGATCGTGGTGTCCGCTTCAATGCCGCTGCTGCCGCTCTTGGGCAGAATCTCAACGACCTCGAGGAAACCGACCGTCTGAATGCGCAAATTGAATGTATCAGGCATCGGTACATTGGTCAGGCTGCGCGCTTCCGTGCCGATGGTGAGCGTGTAAGTGGTAGCGCGCTGTAGATTGATCGGCTTGAAGCGCACAGTGGCTTCGTCAAGCCAGTCGAAGCTGCCGTTCAAGGCAGGCTGCGTGCGAATGGCACGCTCTACACTGGCGCGATCCATCGCTTGGTTGAAAAATACCGTGATCGTGCCGTCTAACGGCAATTCTTCGCCGCGCAGTGGCACAGTATCAATCACTGCAGGCGGCGGCTGATCGTCAGCGCTGCGGACGCTTGGCGCGCTGGCGAGCGCTGCGAACAGCACGCTGAGAATCAACACAAGGGCGAGTAGTTTACGCATCGTCAGGTCTTCCTTTCACGACACTGCCGCATGGTCGCCTTTCAGTATAGACCTTTACCACACTACGCTCAAGCAACGTCTGCGCAACGCCTGCATTACGCTGTTGGCTGCAAGGTCACGCGCAGCGCCACTTTATTGGCGGCGAATTGCGCAGCGCGCTCAGGGCTGAGCTTGGGATACACTTGCCGCACAACTTCCGTCACGATCGGCGCTTCTCGGAAGGCTTCTGCATGCGCGTTGCGCTGCTCGCCGCGCAGCTGCACTTTCACAGCGGCGCCGCCTTGCAAATTGCGCCACCACAAATACTCGGCGCTGGTCAGGATGAGCAGTGTATCGCCTTGCTGAGCATACTGGACTGGCACGACGTAGACTTTGCCGCTTTTGCGTCCTGTCACGCTCAAAAGCAAGTAAACTTTGCTCACCAAGCCGTGCAGCGGCGAGCGCAACAACCAGCGCATCATCGGATTCTGCACTTTGATCAAAAGGCGCAACCAACGTGGCATATGGCACACTCCTTATATGTTTAATCTCATATACGCTTGTATAGCCGATAGGTTGTGCATCGGTTGCGTTCTCTGAGCGAAAATAGGTTAGAATTTGAAGCGTCGGGCGGCGTGAGGAGCGGAGCATGTTGGCGCACGTTTTATCAGGCACGGTCTTCGGCATAGAAGGCATCAAGATCACGATTGAGGTGGACTACAATCCGCGCAGCATGGCGAGCTTCACCATCGTCGGGCTGCCTGGCACCGCCGTGCAAGAGAGCCGCGAGCGCGTGCGCGCTGCTATCAGAAATATCGGCTGTGAGTTCCCGATGAAGCGCTTCACAGTCAATCTAGCGCCTGCCGATATCCGCAAGGAAGGTCCATCGTTCGATCTGCCGATCGCCATCGGCGTGCTGGTGGCGACCGAGCAATTGCGCCCGGATCAAGTCGCCGATTCGATGTTCATCGGCGAGCTGGCGCTGGACGGCAAGCTGCGGCACATTTGCGGCGCGATCAACTTGGCGCTCTTGGCGCGGCAAGAAGGCTTGCGCAAAATCTACGTGCCTGTGGAAGACGCGCCTGAAGCGGCGCAAATCGAAGGCATTGACGTCTTCCCTGTGCCGTCGCTCGGCGACTTGGTCGAGCATCTCTTCGAGATGAAGCCGATCGCGCCTTTCGATCGCAGCCAGCTGCGCCAAGAGCCGCTGACCGTCAGTCACACTGTGGACTTTGCGCAAATCAAGGGTCAGGAGACGGTCAAACGCGCGATGGAAGTAGCAGCAGCAGGCAATCACAACATCCTGCTCGTCGGACCGCCTGGCGCAGGCAAGACCTTGATCGCGCGCGCGCTGCCCGGCATTCTGCCGCCGCTCACGCCTGAAGAAGCGCTGGAGATCACGCGCATTTACAGCGTCGCCGATCTGCTGCCGTCCGATCGGCGCATGGCGCGGCGACGTCCGTTTCGCGCGCCGCACTACACCATCAGTCAGGCAGGTTTGGTCGGCGGCGGCAGCACGCCGCGCCCTGGCGAGCTGACGTTGGCACATCGCGGCGTGTTGTATCTAGACGAATTGGTCGAGTTTGGACACAAGCTGGAAGCCTTGCGCCAGCCGCTTGAAGATAAAGTGGTCACCATCAGCCGCGCCAGCGGCTCGCTGACCTTTCCGGCGAATGTGATGCTCGTCGGCAGCATGAATCCATGTCCGTGCGGCTACTATGGCGATACCTTGCAGCCGTGTACGTGCGGCGAAGCGAACGTGCGGCGCTATCAGCAGCGCCTGAGCGGTCCGATTTTAGATCGCTTCGATATTCACTTAGACGTACGGCGCGTGGACTACGATAAACTGACAGGCACTAGCTACGCCGAGCCTTCGGTGCATATCCAAGAGCGCGTGACGGCTGCACGGCAGCGTCAGCTGGATCGCTACAGCGCGTTTGCGCACATCCGCGCCAATAGCGACCTGACGCCTAGCGAGATCGATCAATTCTGCCAAGTCACAGACGACGCGGCAGTCTTGCTACAAAATGCTATGCGACGGCTGAATCTGAGCGCGCGCGCGTATCATCGCGTGCTGAAACTGAGCCGCACGATTGCAGACTTGGAAGACGCTGAGATCATCGGGCTGGTTCACGTGGCAGAAGCAGTGCAATATCGCTCACGATTGATGTCCGTCCTACAAGGATGAGCAACAGCGCATGACTGAGACTAAAGTACCGCAAGCTGAGCAGCTCAGCGGCGCAGCGCGCGCGGCTGCCGTTCAAGATATCTTCAAGCGCATTGCGCCGCGCTACGATCTGATGAATCGTGTGATGACCTTCGGCATGGATCGGCGTTGGCGACATTTCGCCATTCGGCAGGCTCAGTTGCCTGAAGGCGGCAAATTGCTGGATATTGCCACAGGCACGGGCGATATCGCGTTTGAGGCGTTGGCACAAGTGCCGCGCTTGATCGCCATTGGCGCTGACTTTGTGCCAGAGATCATGCAAGTTGGCAGGCGGCGTCCGAGCGGCGCGCGCGTGCGCTGGGTCGCGGCGGATGCGCTAAATTTGCCATTCCCTGCCGAGACCTTCGATGCCGTCACGCACGGCTTCTTGGTGCGCAACGTGATTGACATTCAACGCGCCTTTGCCGAGCAGTGGCGCGTATTGAAGCGTGGCGGTCGCGTTGTATGCTTGGATACCACGCCGCCGCCGAAAAATATCTTGCGACCGTTCCTGCTGTTCTATCTGCAGAAGATCATCCCTGTGATCGGGACGCTGCTGACAGGTCAGCGCGATGCCTACACTTACTTGCCAAACTCGACCATCGGCTTCAAGACGCCGCAAGAACTAGCGGCACTGCTGCAAGCGGCAGGCTTCATCGAGGTCGGCTATCGGCGCTTCATGTTCAACACGATCGCAGTGCATTGGGCGCGCAAGCCGCTCTGAGCGAGCGCTCACAGCAAGCGCGCCTGCGCTGAGCGCAAAAAGGCGATCACACGCCGATCCGCGCGTGCGATAGGCAATTGATCCATATCGGCGAGCGCGATCCAGCGCAGGTCAGCGTAGCCGAGCGGCTGTGCCTCAAGGCGCTCAGCGCGGCAAGTGTAGGCGTGCAGCGTGATTTTGAAATGCGTGAAGGCGTGCCGCACTTTGGTCAGCAGCTCGCCGACGGTCGCGTTGAGCGCCAATTTCTCGTGTAGCGCACGGCGCAGCGCTGCTTCAGGCGTCTCGGTTTGGCGCGCCTGCCCTTGCGGAAATTCCCACAGTCCGCCGAGCAGACCGTGCGATGGTCGCTGCGCCATGAGCAGCTCGCCTTTTGGATTGGACAGGATCGCGGCGCCGACCATGTGATGCGGCACAGCGCTTTTCGGCATTCTGCAGGGACGCGACGCCTGCGTGCCTGCCGCGTGCGCACGACAGAAGGCGCGCACAGGACACGCCTCACAGCGCGGCGCGCGCGGCGTGCAAATCTCGCGACCTAAGTCCATCATCGCTTGCGTGTACGCGGCAGCTGAGCCGCTCGGCGCGGCGTGCGCCAGTTGCTCAGCGAGCTGCCACAGTTGCCGCTGCGCCGCAGGACTCTCAATCGGCTCGGCGTAGTCATACAGGCGCGTCAGGACGCGCATCACGTTGCCGTCGAGCGCTGCTGCAGGCTTTCCGAAGGCGATGCTGGCAATCGCGCCTGCTGTGTAACGTCCAATGCCCGGCAATTTCAGCAACGCCTCGACAGTCTGCGGCAGCGCACCTTGATGCTCGCTCACGATGCGCTGCGCAGCGCGCTGCAAATTGCGCGCACGGCTGTAGTAGCCAAGACCTTCCCACAATTTTAGCACGCGCTCAGGCGGCGCATCCGCCAAGTCTTGAACGGTCGGGAAGGCGGCGAGAAAACGCTCATAATACGGCAGGACGGTCGCGATTTGCGTCTGTTGCAGCATGATCTCAGCCAGCCAGACATGATACGGCTCGCGGCTGCGCCGCCAAGGCAGCTCAGGTGCGTTCTGCGCGTACCAGCGCAGCAGCGCCTCGAAAAAAGCGTCAGATGGCACAGGCTGCATACGCTCAGTTTTTCTGAATCATACCAACTAAGTGGACGGGCGGCGTGATTTCGGCGAGCGCGCAGCTCAGGCGGAACAGAAACGGCGTGAAAGCGAGGTAACTTGGATCAGGGACGCGCTGCACTTGCTCAAGTGTGCCGCCGACGCGCTCAGCAAGCCGTCTGAGCGCGTTGAGCGTGTTAGCGCGATAATAGATCGGAAAAGTATCCGCCTCAGTGCGTCCGTAAAGGCGCAGCACGAGATGGCGCTGCAACGGACGCAAGAGTCGATTCAGGATCGCCACAAGGCTATTGGCGTTCGGCGTGATGAAAACAATCCGACCGCTCGGCTTAAGCACGCGCACGAACTCGCTGAAGGCGCGCTGCGGCGACTGCAAATGCTCAAAGAGCCAGCTGCATAGGATCACATCGAAGCTGGCGGCGCGGAAAGGCAAGGCATCGGCGCGCGCAGCGGCGCGCGGCAGGTGCGGCAGGCGATGCTCGCGCAACGAGATAGGATCAGGATCGACGCCGTACGGAAAAGCGACTGCCTCACCGAGTTGCTCTAGCACGCCGCCGCGTCCACAACCAACATCCAGCACAGCGCTGTGCGGACGCAAGACGGCGCGAATCAGCCCTTCATAGACTTCAGTGGCAGGCTGCCAGCTCGGACGGCGTTTGCGATACTGAGTGCGGTAATAGTTTTGCTTCTCAAGCGAGAGTGCCATAGGCAATTGCGCACGTTTGGCGGCTTGCACAAAAGCGATCCTAGCGCGCTGAGCGCGCTGAGGCAAGCGAAGCGCACAGTTTGTGCCATCAGCCGCTCGGCGCTAGAATAGTAGCGTTTATGAAAGCCTGTGGACGAGATAAAAGGATTTTTCATGCAAGAGTGGCACTTAACTGCAGAAAGTCCGCTCTCAATGCGGTTCGCCGCCGACGCACGTCTCAAGCGCACTGATTACACCGATGACCAATCGTGGGAAATCGCTTTTGGTGAGGCTGACGCGCCATTTTTGACTTTTCAGACGCGCTATGGCGGTCGCGTGAACATCGCGCGCCTTGTGCCGATGTGGACGCTGGAAGGGCGCACAATTTACACGAGCGCGGCGCTAACTGAGCGTCCTGTGCTGCGCGCTTTCGCGCCGAGCTATGCCAAAGTGACGGCGAAGCTCACGCCGACGCTCAGCTTGACGAGCGAATTTTTCGTCTTCGAATCGCGCGCAGCAGGCGGACGTTTCACACTGCACAACAGCGCTCAGTCGCCGATTGACGTGCGCCTCGAGCTCGTTGCGCAGGTCATGCGCAATGACAAGCAAATTGACATGAACGTCCTGAGTCTTGAAGACGGCACAGACGCGCTGCACATGGGACATGCTGGCGATCTGAATCCTGTGCTGCTGATGGAGAATGCCAAGTCGCCGCCTGCGATGCATTTAGTCGCCATGCCGATATCGCCGAAGCTAGTCAGCGCGCTCAGCGTGCCTGCCAACGGCAGCGTCGCTGTGCGCTGGACGCATGGCGGACAAGCGCTGACGCGCGACAGCTTGCAGACCGCTTTTTTCTGGTTACGGCGCGCCGATTGGTCGGCTGAGCTGCGCCAAATTGAGCAGCTGAGCGCTGAGACGCTCACCTTTGAGACAGGCGACGCAGATTTGGACGCGGCGCTTGCCTTCAGCGCGCACGTCGCGCTGCGCAGCTTTGTGAATGCCACAGGCAGCCTGCCATACGCTTCGTTCGTCTCGGCGCGCATTCCATCGCGCGGCTGGAGTCCGCGCGGCGACGGCAGCGATCACAGTTGGCAGTGGAGCGGACAGAGCGCACCGCTCGCCGCGTTGATATTACCTTCAGTAGCGGCGCTCTCGCCAGAGTTGGCGCTCGGCGCGCTGCGTAATTTCCTCGCAGTGCGCCAGAGCGACGGTTTCATTGACAACAAGCCCGGACTCGGCGGTCAGCGCGCCAAGCTGCTGAGTATGCCGCTACTAGCATCCACAGCGCTCGCGCTCTACGAACAGACGGAAGATACGGCGTTTTTGAAGGAAGCGCTGCCGATCCTGCGCGCTTTTTTCATGCGTTGGTTCGCGCCTGATGCTGACCGCGACCGCGACGGCTTCCCTGAATGGACGAACATTGCGCACAGCGCTTATACCAGCAATCCGCTCTTCTCACAGCTCTATCGCTGGGCAGAGAACGCCGACATCAGCAAGGTTGAGTCGCCTGACCTAGCCGCTTACCTGATCGCGGAAGGTCGCGCGCTTTTGCGCATGGGCGAGCTGCTTGACGACTCAAGCGACGCAGAGCGCATCGCGCGGCACGTCCAGCAGTTGGAAGCGCATCTTGAGGCGCTGTGGCACGCCGATCTGGGCAGCTATCTCTACCGCGACCGCGATAGCGATCAGACCCTACGCGGCGTGAATTTGTTTCGCGGCAAGGGCGACGAAGCCTTCACTGCCAAAACGCGACTTGAGCCGCCGAATCGCCTGATCGTGCGCATATTAGGCGGTCGCGACGTCGCGCCGCGCTTCTCAGCCGTGATCGAAGGCGTGGATGCGAACGGTCAGCATGTTGCCGAGACGCTGCCGAGCAGCGCCTTCACTTGGTACTACGGTCTAGGCACAGCAGTGACTGAGAAGGTCTATGCGCAGGTCAACTACTTGAAGGTAGAAGGCTTGATTCGCCTGTTCAACTTTGAAGTGGACGCGGTCAATTTGTTCCGTCGGAACTTGACGCAACTCATGGCGTTGTGGTCAGGCGCGCCAAGCGCTGAGCGCGCTGCGCAGATCGTCACTACGCTGACCGATCCTGCGCGCTATTGGCGTCCGTATGGCTTGCCTGTCTGTCCTGCTGATGATCCTGCTTTTGCGCCGAACAACGACGGCGGCAGCGGCGGAGTCTGGCTATTGTGGAATGCCCTGCTGCTAGAAGGCTTACTGCGCTACGGCTATCTGAGCGAGGCGACTGAACTCTTCAAGCGGCTGTTGAGCGCGCAGCTCAAGGCGCTGCGGCGCGATCGCGGCTTCCGTGAAGGCTACAACAGCGAGACGGGCGAAGGGCTGGGCGATGTGGATGACGTGGCAGGCATCTTGCCGATCAGCGTCTTCTTGCGCCTGATCGGTCTGCGCATTGTGAACGCGCGCCGAGTCTGGGCTGGCGGCACGTTCGCTTTTGCGCAGCCTGTGACGGTCAAGCGCGGCGCATTGCACGTGACGCGCAGCGCAGCTGGCACGCGCGTCGTCTTTCCGAGCGGCAAGGTTGTGGAGACGGACGCCGCTTGGCAGTTGATCGAAGACGATACGCCCGCGCCTGACGCTGCGCTATCCGCGCCTGAGCTACAAGATACTGAGCCGTTGTTCACACCGTCCGAGTTCACTGAGCCAAGTGATGAGAGCGCCGAGAGCGCGCTGACACCTGTTGAAGGCGAGCCAATTCCTGTCCAATCGCAGCGCGATCCGACGCAAGAAATCTCGATCAGTCACATTGACTTCAACACTTACTCTGAGGCAGCTAAACCGAGCGCGCCGCCACACAACACGATCAAGATCAAAGTGCGCGACGGACGCAAACGCGCCGCCGACGATCCAACGGCTGAGTGACGCCCTAAACGCGACCAAACTCAGCAATCGTCTCACATCTCTAGTCCAAACCGTTCACGAAAGTGCATGGCTTGCCATGCGCTTTCGCTAATACCTTGTTGCATTTTTGTCTGAGCTTGTATAGTATATCTAGTGAGTTTTGGAAGCGTTTCCAAGCTGAGTTTGTGGCGTAAAGTCTTTTGGAAAAGTTTTTATGTCTTCTGTCACCATCCGCGATGTGGCAAGACAAGCAGGAGTTGGCATTGGCACTGTCTCTCGCGTGTTGAATGGCAATGCGAATGTCAGTCCGCAAACGCGCGAGCGCGTGTTGAATGCCATTCGCTTGCTCAACTATCAGCCCAACAGCGCCGCGCGCAACCTCTCACGACGTGCACGCCATCGCACTTTTGGCGTGCTGCTGCCTTTCTTCGCTTATCAGCCTTTTGTAGAGCGCTTGCGTGGCGTGCAGACCGCGCTCAGCACGCTTGCACCTGATGACACGCTGCTGCTTTACCACGTCGGCAGTCCTGAGCAAATTGAGCCACAAATAGACCTAATCCTCGATCAACGGATGATCGCGGCGCTTTTGGTGATGACAATTAACTTGACAAAAGAGCAATATGCGCGCCTGCGCGAGGCAGGCATTACGCTTGTTGGCATCTATGATCGTCATACTGAGCAGATGCCGTGCCTAGCGCCGAAAAACGCCTATGGCGCACAACTGGCTGTGCAGCATCTGATTGCGCTCGGACATCGCCGCATTGCGTATGTCGGCGATGCTTTCCCCGATCGTTACGGCTTCCCAACTAGCGAAGAGCGCTATCGTGGCTATCGCGAAGCGCTGCAGGCAGCAAGCATTCCGCTACGCCTTGACTACGTCCGTTTTGGCGAGCATGGGCAAGAAGTGGCACGTCAACTCGGCGCTGAGCTGCTGCGTTTACCCGAGCCGCCTACGGCTATTTTCGCCATGTCCGATATGCAGGCGCTAGGCATCCTTGCCGCAGCGCGCGAGCTGCACATTCCTGTGCCGCAGAAGCTCTCTGTGATCGGCTTTGATGATTTGGAAGTTGCTCAATACGTCGGTCTAACGACCATTCGTCAGCACATGCACCAAAGCGGTGTGCTTGCCATTGAGATGCTGTTGAAGCTCTTAGCAGGCGATCCAACGTGGCAGGCGATCCAGTTGCCGCTGCCCGAACTCATCATCCGTTCAACCACTGATCAGCCTGCACAGGAGTAGCCATGCTGCACGCGCCTGAAAGTCCGTTGCACGGTTTGTGGGATACATGGCTCTTCCCTGCCGATGATGGTTATCACTTGTTCTATCTCAAGCGCGACCTGCGCGATATGTTCGCCAAGAGCATCGCACACGCTGTATCACCTGATTTAGTGCATTGGACGGCTGTGCGTGACGCCTTGCACGCAGGCGACAGCAACACTTGGGATAGCGGCTGGCTGATGACAGGCATGGTCGTGCGTCATCACGAT
>Ga0308403_1000283_pt1 | contig 21393 bp, 17 predicted proteins | sample HotsprSampleOSM3_FD_203470 | JGI IMG/M metagenome (GOLD analysis project Ga0308403, IMG submission 203470) | Hot spring phototrophic mat microbial communities from Octopus Spring, Yellowstone National Park, Wyoming, United States - 20060914_OS-M3 ... | reverse complement strand
AATGGGTCGTAGGTGGTCGCAACCGCTACCTTATGCGCCATATCGAGCGTATATCTGTGACCTGAAATCTGATTCAGATAGCTCTTAGCCCGATTTTTGAGGCACATTTTTCCGCAACTCACTGCTGAGACTCTAACACAACTCAAAAATTTTGTCAAGTCCTCTCCATGCCCGATTTTCCGCATAAATTCGATCCGAGTTTCCCAAAAGACTCGACCACGATGTTTTCGGTGCAAACGGCACTTGAAAGGTTTGTTTTGACTGCGCAGTATTATTAAATTGCTGTGCCTGATTAATGTTTTCAGATCGAGTTTCCGCAAGGCATACAAAGCAGAGGCATTTTGCGCCTTCGGCTTGATCAGCGTTTTTTGCGCAGTGTGAGTCATGCGCTGCGCGTGATGCGCCGAATGCCGCTGACGCTGGCGACGATCACCTCAGTTGCCATGCGCAAGAACAAGCCGTGCTCCACGATGCCCGCGCGCGCCTTGATGCGCAGCGCCAGCTGGACAGGATCGTCAATCGGACCGAAGGCGCAATCGAGGATCAAGTTGCCTTGATCGGTCTGAAAAGGCGCGCCATTCTGTTGGCGCAGCGTCACCTTTGCGCCCAGCGTCTCTAGATAGCCGACCTGCGTGCGCCAACCGAAAGGCACCACTTCCACAGGCAAGCTCCAGCGCGTGCCGAGCTTTGGCGAGAGCTTGGAGTCGTCAATCACGATCACCTCGCGGCGGCTGATCTGCGCCACGATCTTCTCGCGCAGCAGCGCGCCGCCGCCGCCTTTGATCAAGTTCAGGTCAGGGTCGACCTCGTCAGCGCCGTCAATGGTCAGGTCAACGGCGCTCACCTCGTCTAGGTCGATCAGCGGAATGCCGAGCGCGCGCGCTTCTTGCTCAATGCGCTGCGAGGTTGGCACGCCGCGCACATCGGGCAGTTTGCCTTGCTGGATCAGCTCGGCGAGCCGCCGCAAAGCGTGACTGGCAGTGCTGCCGCTGCCCAAGCCGACGATCATGCCCGACTCGACCAATTCCACAGCGCGCTCGGCAGCGCGCCGCTTGAGCAGGTCTACGTCGGCGCTCATGCCGTGAGTCCTTCCTGCAAGGCGCGCAAGCCGCCGCTCACATCCGCGCCGAGATCAATGCACAGGACGCGCCGTCCTGCTTCGCGCAGCGCCTGCGCATCGCCAAGCGCCTGCGCCAGCTTCAGCACGCCAAAGGTGATGGACGACTCAGGCGCGCCTGCCTGATCAGGAATTGGCAGGTCGCTGTGCGGCGCGTTGATGAATTGGACGAAGACGCCTTTGCCTGCATCGCCTTTGTGCAGCTGACCAGTGCTGTGCAAGAAACGCGGTCCGTAGCCAAGCGTGACGGCGCGCTTGCTCAGATCGCGCAGGCATAGGCGCAGGTCGCGCAGCGCGGCGTCCGTCTCAGGCGTTGGCGGCAGGTAAGCCTGCAAGCCGATGTAGCCGCCTTCAGGCACGCTCTGAGCGAGCGCCTTGAGCGCTTCGGCAGCGCGCGCGCCCGAGAGCGCCGATTCAGGCTGCGCGAGCGCGCCGCGTTCGCGATAAGCGGCGATCATCTGGCGCGCCGCGACCTTCGCACTTTCCACGTTCGGCTGATCGAACGGATTGATGCCCAGCACATAGCCGCTGACGGCTGTCGCCAATTCCCAGAGGAAAATCTGTCCGCCGATGTCGTAGATATCGCTCAGGACGAAGCGCACGGTCGGATGACCTGCCTGCTCAAGCGCGGCGAGCGCGGGCAAGTGTTGCACATCGCCTTCCAACTGCAGATGGATGAAGAGCCGATCTGCGCTGTACTGCTCAGGCGCGCCGAGCGGCTCGCCGATCACGGGCAGGATGCCTTTGCCTTCCTTGCCGGTCGATTCGGCGATCAGCTGTTCAAGCCAATCGCCAAAGCTGGCGATCGGCTCGCTGAGGATGAAAGTTGCCTTATCGCGACCTTGCAACGCCAGCTCGCCGAGAATGGCGCCGAGCCATGCCGCAGGATTGTAGACGGCGTCGTGCGCAGGGCTGCACAGCTGCTGCATCTGCTCAGCGCGTTCCAAAAGGTGCGGCAGGTAAATGCCATCGAGCGCGGCAGGCACCAAGCCGAAGTAAGAGAGCGCTGAGTAGCGTCCGCCGATCTCAGGATCGTTCAGGAAGGCGGCGCGGAAGCGATAATCCTTCGCCAATTGCTCAATGGCGCTGCCAGGGTCGGTGATGGCGATGAAATGCCGCCCTGCCTTCTCAGCGTCGCCTTCATACGCCGCCAAGACTAGGTTGTAGAAGGTCTTGAAGAGCGAGAGAGTCTCAACCGTGCCGCCTGACTTGGTGGAAACGATATAAAGCGTGCGCTGCGGCGCAAAACGCTCAGCGAAGGCGCGCACATGGTCAGGATCAGTGCTATCCAGCACGTGAACATCTAAATTGCCAACGCTTGTGCCGTAAATTTTGGCGAACATCTCAGGCGCCAAGCTCGAGCCGCCCATGCCGAGCAGGACGACCTGCTGCAGACCGTCCGCCCAGACTTCATCGGTCAGCGCGTAGAGCCGATCAAGGATCGCCGAGTCGTTCATGCGCGTCGCGATGTCCAGCCAGCCGAGCCGATTGACGATCTCGGTCGGCTCAGGCTTCCAGACCGTGTGATCCTTGTCGTAAATGCGCCGCAGGATCGCTTGCGCGTCCATTTGGTCAAGGCGCGCACGCACGCGCGACCAAGAGTCGCCTAAGTTGGCGTGGCGGCGCTGCAAGGCTGCGCTCAAGCGCTCGCGCTTGAGCGCAATGCTCTCCATCAGCGCTTCGAAGGATTTGGCGAAGGATGCCACGCCTTCGCGCAAGAGCTGATCGGTCACGGCGCGCATATCAATGCCGAGCGCCGCTAATTCTGCCAGTTGCGCGCGCGCTTCATCCAAGCCTTGCTCAATGGTCAGGGCGATTGTGGCGCGCGCTTGCAGCGCGTCCAGCGTGGCAGGCGGCACCGTGTTGACGGTATCCGCGCCGATCAGGTTATCCACATAGATCGTGTCAGGATAATTCGGATTTTTGGTGCTGGTGCTTGCCCAGAGCGGACGCTGCACGCGCGCGCCGAGCGCCTGCAAACGCGCCCAGCGCTCGCCGCTGAAGACCTGACGAAAGGCTTGGTAGGCGAGCTTGGCATTGGCAATGGCGATCTTGCCTTGCAGGGCTGTGTTGCCCAGCTTCTCTAATTCGGAGTCGACGAGCGTATCCACGCGGCTGACGAAAAACGAGGCGACCGATGCTACGCGCGCTAGGTCGCCGCCGCGCTCTGCCAACAGCTCCAGACCGCGCAGGTAGGCTTCCATCACGGCGTGATAGACTTCAAGGGCGAAGATCAGAGTGACGTTGATGTTGATGCCATCGCCGATCAAGGTCTGAATGGCAGGGATGCCTTCAGGCGTCGCCGGCACTTTGATCATCACGTTCGGTCGTCCGACCTGAGCGAAGAGACGGCGCGCTTCTGCCACAGTCCGCTCGGTATCGTGCGCCAACTTCGGGCTGACTTCAAGGCTGACGTAGCCGTCCACGCCGTCGGTCTGCTCGTAGATCGGCTGCAGCACATCGGCGGCGGCGCGGATGTCTTCAATCGCCAGCGCCTCGTAAATTTCCTCAACCGATTTGCCTGCCTGCACAAGGCGCTGCAAGGCTGTATCGTAATCGGCGCTGCCGACGATGGCGCGCTCGAAGATAGTGGGATTGCTGGTCACGCCAAGCACGCCTGCTTCGACCAGCTTGCGCAAATCGCCTGACTCGATCAGCGAGCGGCGGATGTTATCATACCAGATGGATTGTCCAAGCGCTGCCAAAGCCTGCGCTTTTGTGGTCGTCATGCTTCAATTGCTCCGTTCTTGCAACGCGCTGCTCATCTGCGCAGCGCGCGGATGCTCTCAGCTACGCACATGCCGATCAAATTGTAATCCAAAGTAGGCTCAGGCTTCAAATAGAAAAATGCGCTAGAATTGGCGCGTCCAGCGAAGGAGCAGCGATGGTTGATGAGACGCGGCAAGGGCTGATCGGTAAGCGCGCGGCAGTTTTGGATCGCGGCTATGTGGAATTGCAAGATGCCATGCCGCATCCTGAGAGCGGCATCAGCGCGGATAACGTCGCGGTCGCATCGGCGCGGGTGAGCTTTCTGGGCGCCAGCAAAGGCGCTGAGGCGGATCGGCGGCTGATTCATTACCTGATGAAGCATCGCCATACCACGCCGTTCGAACACATCGTCATGACCTTTCGCGTCCACGCGCCTGTGGTCGTCTGGTGGCAATGGACGCGCCATCGCACGGCGTCTTACAACTTGATGAGCGGCAGGTACGTCGAGCTGCCTGAGGACGAATACTATGAGCCGACGGTCTGGCGGCGGCAAGCGGCGCAGAATAAGCAGGGCAGCGAAGGCGCGCTCGATGAGGCGGACGCGCGGCAGCTCTCGCAGCTGCTGAGCGAGCATATCGCGCGCGGACACGCGCTGTACAAACAGGCGCTCGCGCTCGGCGTCGCGCGCGAGCAAGCGCGCTTGTTCCTGAGCGGCTTCGCGGTCTACTACACAGGCTATGTGACGCAAAACTTGCACAATCTGCTGCACTTTTTGCGGCTGCGCTTGGCAGACGACGCGCAATATGAGATACGGCAATACGCACAAGCAGTCTATTATGAATTCGTCAAGCCATTCGCGCCGATCATCTGTGAGGCGTGGGAAGCGACGTTCGGCGCGCCAAGCGGCGCGACATGAGGCGTGATGCGCTTGGTCGCTGCGCTACAATTGCAGGCGGAGGAAAAATCGCGATGCTCAAACGTCTGTTCAGCCGTGAGAATCTGCTGGCGCTGGCGTTGTGCTTGCTGCTGATTCTGCTGGTGATCGTGACGGCGGATACGGCGCCGCAGTGGATTTATCAGGGATTCTAAGGCTGTGACGCTGGCGCATATCTTGCTCTTCGCGCTCGGCGCGTTTGTGATGCGCGCGCTGCCTGCCGCTTGGCGCGCCTGGGCGCTCTTGCTGGGCAGTCTGTTGGCGATCTATGCGCTGCAGCCTGCCTTGCCGCTGCCGTTCATGAGCTACGCCTTGCCAACTTTGACGCTGCTTCTCGCCGTGATCGGCTGGTGGCTGACTCGTCCGCCTGAGGCGGAAGCGCTCAGCCGTGAGGACGGCGTCGCGCTCGGCTTGGCGTGCGCGGTCGGCTTGATAGGCGGCTTGGAAGGTGCGTTGCGCTTGACGCCTGCTGTGTTCGAGACGTTGTTCGCCTTTTTGAGCATCGGCGCGATTTTAGTGGCAGCGCAGCCGCTTGTGAGCAGCGCAGCGCAGCGCACGGCTGCCATTCCGTACTTTCTCGCCGCGATCATCGCGCTCTTCGTCGTGCTGAAGAGCGAGCCGTTGACGAATGCGTTGGCGGCGTGGTTGCGCGCGCAGGCTGAGCGTCCGATCACGTTGGCAGGCGCGCTCGATCTGAGCTGGCTCGGCTTCTCGTACGTCGCCTTTCGCTTGATTCACACGCTGCGCGATAGACAGAGCGGCAAGCTGCCTGCGCTCTCGCTGCGCGAATACCTGACCTATCTGCTGTTCTTCCCTGCCTACACAGCCGGTCCGATCGATCGCGCGGAGCGCTTCGTGAAAGATTATCGCGCGCAGCTGCCGCTAGATGCGCAGCGCGCCACAGAAGGCTTGGGAAGGATCGGCGCAGGAATCTTCAAGAAATTCGTGCTTGCCGATACAATCGCGCTCTTCGCGCTCGATCCGCTTGCGGCAGCGCGCGCTGAGACGTCGCTCGGCTTGTGGTTGCTGACCTACGCGTATGCGTTTCGGCTGTACTTGGATTTCAGCGGCTACTCGGATATCGCCATCGGCATCGGCAAGTTGTACGGCATCGATCTGCCCGAAAATTTTGCGCTGCCTTACTTGAAGAGCAACCTGACCGCCTTCTGGCAGAGCTGGCACATCACGCTGAGCAATTGGGCGCGTTTTTATGTGTTCATGCCGCTCTCGCGCTATATGGTCACACGCAAGCGCAAACCGCCGACTTGGCTCTCGGTGCTGATCGGGCAGCTCGGCACGATGTTGACCATCGGCTTGTGGCATGGCGTGGCGCTCAACTTTGTGATCTGGGCAGTTTGGCACGCGGTCGGCTTGTGGCTGCACAAGCAGTACAGCGATCGCACGCGCGAGTTCTACGCAGGGCTGAAAGAGAAGCCACGTTTGCGGCGCTCAGTCTACCTAGCAGGCGTCCTGATCACGTTCCATTACGTGGCGCTGGGCTGGGTGTGGTTCGCGCTGAGCGACGCGGGTCAGGCGGCGCAAGTGATGGCGCGTCTGTTGGGCGCGGGCGGCTGAGGTGGGCAAATTGCGCGGCTTGCGCCTACAATCGTAAGCAGTTTTGCGAGTGGCACATTCCTCACAACCTTCGGAGGCAAGTGAAGCATGATCTTAGTGACAGGTGCATCGGGCTACGTCGGGAATAACCTTGTGCGGCGGCTGGTGCAATTGGGCAAGCCTGTCCGTGCGATGGTGGGCAATGTAGATAAGGCGATGAAGCGCTTGGCGGATGTTGAGCCGCAGATCGAGATCGTCAAAGGCGACGTGACGCGCCCAGAGTCGCTGACCGAGTGGATGAAAGACGTGGACGTGGTCATTCACTTGGTGGCGATCGCCATTGAGAAAGGCAAGCGGACGTATGAGCTGCTCAACACGCAAGGCACGATCAACGTGGTTGAGGAAGCCAAGAAGGCAGGCGTGCGTCGCTTCATCAATATGTGCCAGAACGGCGCCTATCCCGATGTGAAGTCGCGCTTTTTGCGCAGCAAAGGCATTGCGCAAGAGTACGTCGCCAAGAGCGGCTTGGATTGGTCAGCCGTGCGTCCATCGGTCATCTGGGGACCGCAAGATGAGTTCGCCAATGTGCAGGCGCGCCTGATTAAAATGACGCCGTTCATCTTCCCGATTGTAGGCGACGGCAAGGCGCAATTTCAACCTGTGTACGTCGGCGACGTGGTCGAGGCGATGGTGCGCTGTGTGGAAGACGATTCGACCATCGGCAAGGAGTATGAGCTTGGCGGACCGGAAGTGCTGACCTACGAAGAGATCGTGGATCGCGTTCTGGCGGCGCTTGGCACAAAACGCATCAAGGTGAAAGTGCCTGTGGCATTGCTGCGTCCGGCAGTGGCGATCTTGCAAGCTGTGCTGCCCAATCCGCCTGTTTCCACAACCTTGCTGGACTTGCTGGCAGTGCCGAACGTGATCAAAGAAGACGGTCTGGCGGCGCTGGGCATCACGCCGAAGCCGTTCACGCCTGAGAACTTGAGCTACATGAAGGCGTTCACCATCGGCACGACGTTGGGCAAGTTCTTCGGACGCGCTTACGAAGAAGAGACTGTGCGCAAGGCAGCCATGGGCAAGTGAGCGCAGGCGAGGCAGGCTGCACAGCCTGCCTCACGCTCACTGTAGTATATTTGATCGGCGTCTACTCTACTCAAAAAGCGATACATGCATCAGCGGCAAGCGATCATCGAGCGCATCAGGCGCATCTCGGCAGGCGTGCAGCGCCTTGAGCTGGCAGTTGAGCCGCCGCAACAAGCGCTGAGCGGCGGACAATTCTTCCTTGCGCGCACAACCGCTGCATACGATCCATATCTGCGCGAAGCATGGCTGCCTGTCGCGCTGAACGATAAGACGATCATCGTCGAGCGACCGACGCGCTATCAGTATCTGCCCAATCAAGTGGTGGATTTGCTCGGTCCGCTTGGCAGGCCGTTTCCCTTGCGCGACTCAGCGCGAACGCTCTTGCTGATCGCCTATGAAGCGACGCCATCCATTTTCCTGCTCATGCTGCAGAGCGCGTTGGCGCGCAACAGCGCCGCGACGCTCGTCCTGATCGGACAGGCGCGGCAGTATCCGCTGGAAGCGTTGCCTTCCGCCTTAGAAGTCATCCGCGCTGAGCATCACGAGACTTGGGCAGAGCGCGCGCAGCACATCGCATGGGCAGATCAAATTTTCGCCGTGGCGCCGCCGCCTTACGACGTGCCTGCTTACATGCGCCTTTTGGAAGATGCACAGCGCGTCCGTCATGCAGTGAGCGCTGAGCTGCTCTACGGCATTTTTCAGCCGCCGATGCCGTGCGGAATCGGCGCGTGCCAAGCCTGCCTTGTGCGCTTGCAAAACGGCGACGAAGTGCCTGCCTGCACAGACGGCATGGCGTTCGATCTGACGCGCGTCAATCTGCTGCAAAACTTGGCGGATAGCGCAGGAGCGTGAAGCGATGCTTGAGATCACGACGGGCAAAATGACGCTGCGCTTGAGCCGCCCTGTGATAGGCGCTTCAGGCGCGTTCGGCTTCGCAGGCGAGTACGGCAAGTTGCTCGATCTGAGCTTGCTCGGCGCGCTGGTGACCAATCCGATATCGCTCAAGGCGCGCCGCGCCGCATCAGGCACGCGCGTCGTGCCGTTGGATAGCGGCGTGCTGATCCACACAGGGCTGCCCAACGGCGGCATTCACAAGATGCATCGCCAACACGCCGCCAAATGGCGCACCAGTCCGATTCCTGTGATCATGCATCTGATCGGCGCGCCTGAAGATTTGGCGGAATGCGCCGCCTTCCTCGATCAGCAAGCTGAGATCGCCGCCATTGAGCTGGGCATCAACGATACGCTGACTGCGCGCGAGACGCGCACAACGGTCGCCACAGTGCGCACGCGCACACAACTGCCGCTCCTGGCGAAGCTGCCGCTCTACCAAGCGGTCAATTTAGCAGCAGCAGCAGCCGATGGCGGCGCGGACGCGCTGGTGATCGCGGCGCCGCCGCGCGGCACAGCGCGCGATCCGCTCAGCGGACAGTTGATCGGCGGCAGAGTGTACGGCGCTTGGCTGAAGCCGCTCGCCGTGCGCGTTGTCGGTCAGCTGACGCCGCGCCTGAGCATCCCGATCATCGGTTGCGGCGGCATTCATCATCCTGATGACGCGCGCGATTTCTTCGAAGCAGGCGCGCGCGCCGTGCAGCTCGATTCGGTCGTCTGGGCGCGCCCGGAGATGGTGATCGCCATCGCCAAAGCGTTCAGCGGCGGCGAACTGACGCGCATGTCAGGCGCGCTGGCAGATGAATGGCGTCCGCTTGGCGAGCCTGCTGAGCGGCGCACAACGCTAATTCCCGCGCCGCCGCCGCCGCACGTGCCGTCGCCGCCTGAAATCTAGCTAATCGGCGCTGATCGTCTCGCTGGCGTAGACAGGATACAGCCAGTGCGCATATTGCGGCACATTGCCGCGCACCACGTTGAAGAACAGCTCGCGCAGCGCACGGACGAACTCGCCCATCTTGCCGCCGCCGATCGGACGATGATCCACATAGGCGACTGCCGCCACTTGCACGCCTGTGCCACACAGGAAAATTTCATCCGCCACGTACAGCTCGCTGCGGTCGATCTCGCGCTCGATCACCTCGTAGCCCATCTGCTCTGGAATCAGCGTGCAGAGCGTGCGCCGCACAATGCCTTCCAAGATATTGGCGTGGACAGGCGGCGTGATCACTTTGCCGTTGCGCAGCATGAACAGGTTCGCTGCGCTCGCCTCTGAGACGTGACCGTCTTGATTCAGCACGACGGCTTCATCGTGTCCGTTGAGCATCACTTCGGTCTTGATCAGGGCTGAGTTCACGTAAGCGCCGCTGATCTTGCCGCGCACAGGAATGGCGGTGTCGTCCACGCGCCGCCACGTGGACGTGCCGAGCTTGAGACCTTCTTCATGCTCAAGATAGCTGCCGAACGGAATGGCGAAGATGGTCAGATCATGCTCAAGGTTGTGCAGGCGCACGCCGATGCCTTCGTGCGATTTATAGACCAGCGGTCGGATGTATGTATCTTGGCGATAGCCTTCGTGGCGCAGCAGGTCAACCAGGATGGCGCGCAGCTGCTCAGGCGTGTACGGCACATCCATCAGGATCATCTCGGCAGATTGCTTCAGGCGCGCAAAGTGATCGAGCGGACGGAATAGGTACAGCTCGCCTTTCGCTTCATTCCAATAGCCGCGCATGCCGCCGAAGACCGCTGTGCCGTAGTTCAAGGCGTGCGTCATCACGCTGACCTTCGCCTGCTCGATTGGGACAATTTTTCCTTGAAAAAAGGCAAAACGTGGGCTGCTCATCAGAAGCTCCTTAACCATATAGGCAATACCATAGCCTTATTGTAGATCGAACGGCGCGAAATAGCGAGTGCGCAGCGCTGCGCTGCGATCCAAGAGCGCGATCTGTGGTATGCTGAGAGAAAGTTACAGCTCAAAGTGAAAAGATGCCGATGAACATTCTGTACAGCTTGCCGCATCCTGCCGATAGTCTCGACTCGGGACAGGCAGGGCATGTCGTTCGCGCCACAGCGCTGCTAGGCGCGCTTGAGTCGCTCGGTCATCATGTGCAGCGCGTGGAAGCCGCCAAAAGCGGCAGCGCCAAAGCCTCTGTCAGCTTGTATCGCAATTATGTGAAAAAATTGCTGCCGCGTCCGCTGGCGCTGCGCCTGCGCGACCGAATGCGCATTCGGCATGGCGAGCGTTACACGCAAAAGCTGCTCGCCCTGATCGCGCGCCAGAAGCCTGATCTGATCCTTGAGACGCACATCGCCTTCAGCCGCGCAGGAATGCTCGCCAGCCGCGCGAGCGGCGTGCCGCTTGTGCTGGATGACGTGGCGCCTGCTTGGGAAGAAGAGCAGCAATACGGCGTCGGCTTGAAGCGCGCCGCGCGCGCCATTCACAAGGAAGTGACGGCGCAAGCGCGCTTATTGGTCGCCGTCAATCAGACCTTGCGCCAGCATCTGCTGGCGGATGGACAGCCTGCTGAGAAAGTCGTCGTCGTGCCGAACGGCATAGACGCGAGTCTCTTCCGCGCCGATTTAGATGGCGCGCCGATCCGCGCGCGCTACGGCATTCCGCCTGAAGCGATTGTGATCGGTTTCGTCGGCTCGTTTCAGCCATATCATCGCGTGGATTTGCTCTTGCGCGCCTTCGCACAGGTCGCGGATGCGCGCGCGCGCTTGCTGTTAGTCGGTCAGGGCATCACGAGCGCGGCTTCGCAGGCGCTGGCTGAGCAGCTGGGCATTACGGCGCGGACAATCTTCACAGGCAGCGTGCCATACGCGCAAGTGCCGAGCTACCTCGCCGCTGCCGATATCGCCATCATGCCTGCCACGAACGATTACGGCAATCCGATGAAGGTCTATGAGTACATGGCGATGGGCAAGGTTGTGGTCGCGCCTGAGCAGCCGACCATCGCTGAGATCGCGACGCACGGCGAGAACGCCTATCTCTTCGCGCGCGAAGATGTGACGGCGATGGCAGCCGCGCTGAACGCGCTGATCGCCGACTCAGCCTTGCGCGAGCAGCTCGGTGCGCAAGGACGCCAACACGCCGCCGAGCAGACTTGGCAGAAGCGCGCCAAGCAACTGATTGAAGCGTTCCGCGCACTCAGCGCTAACTAAAATAACAACCTTAGTAACAAGCTGTGAATTTTTCGTAAATTTTTGTGCAGCAAGCCGCTGTGTTCGGCGATCTGTGCTATAGTGAGTGGGTCGTGGTGCGCCCTAGCTGCACAAGCGATTGCCGAGCGCGAGCTGCGCCATGTAAAGCGCAGTCCTGATCGCGCGTTTATTGTTTTCATACTTGGACGCATTTGGTGGGCGTGGTTTTGAGCAGGTGAGGAGCTCGTTCTGATGGCAAAGTTTCGGTTGCTGTTGATTCTGCTGACAGGATGGCTGTTCCTGATGTTCAATCTCGCCCGTCCTGATATTCTGATCGGGACGGTTGATTTTCCGCTCGATCTCTCGTCGCTCGTGTTCGTGGTCGCCACTTTTGTGGCAGTCGCGATCCTGCTCATGCCCGATCTGGCGCGCATTCGCCTTGAGTTCACCTTCGGCGCGACGCTCTTGCTGTACGTCTTCCTGCGCCTGACCTTCGTGCCGTTCAAAGGCGTGGCAGCTACTGATCCGCGCCGCGCCGTGTATTTGGTCGTCGCTGAAGTGCTGGTGTTGTTCATCTCGCTCATCTTGGTGCGCGCCGTCTCGTTAGCCGTCACCAGCTTTGAGAAAGCGGTCGAGAACATCGTCCTGCGTCCCAGCAAGCTGCGCATACTGCCGCAGACCGAAGGCGAAGAGGCGATCAACGGCGAGCTGTTTCGCGCGCGCCGCTTCGACCGTCCTGTCGCCTTCGTTTTGATTGACCTGAGCGTTTTGGAGAAACTGCTGGTCAAAAAGCGCATGACGCTGGAAGGCGTCTTCCAAAAGCACTACGCGCAGACGCGCATTGCGCAGATCGTGGAAGCCACGCTCTATCAGACCGACGTGGTCACTTGGCATGGCGAGAACCTGTTCATCTGCCTGCCTGAGACAACGCGCGAAGAAGCGCTGAAGACTGCGCAAGAGCTGGATCAGCTGATCCAGCTGCGCCTTGACCTGAAGCTGCCGATGGGCGTGGTCGCCTTTCCTCAGGACGGCTTGATCTACGGCGACTTGGTCGAGGCGGCAGTGCGCAACGCCGGCTTGCTGACTCAAGAAGAAGAGCGCGCCGCTGTAGCCGTCAAACGCGGCACAGGTATCTTACCGAAGCTCGAAGTGGATGTGGCGGAAGGCGCGATCGAAGCGACGCCGCCAAAAGAGCCTGCGCTCAGAGGCGAAGCGGCAGCCATCAGCGCAGGCGCGGCAGCCGCCGCCTTGCCCATGCCCGTCAGCGTCAATCCGATCCGCAAGCTGATTGACGCCTACCGCAATCTGTACGATGTGCTGCCCGTGCCTGAAGTTGGCAAGAAGCGCATCGGCTCAGAGCGCCCTAAAGACCCTGACTTCTGGGTGACGCTCTTGCCGTATCAGAGCGCCAGCGCGCGCGCCTTCTACCGCGTCTTCAAGCGCATCTTCGACCTGAGCTTGACGCTCGGCACGGCGCCGCTGTGGCTGCCGCTCATGCTGCTGATCGCGCTCTTGGTCTACCTCGATAGCGGCAGACCGATCTTCTTCACGCAAGAGCGAACTGGGCGCGGCGGCAAGCGCTTCAAGATGTACAAATTCCGCACGATGGTGCCGAACGCTGAGGAACTGCTCAAGGAATTGGCTGCCAAAGGTCTGGCGAAGCTGGACGCTAAAGGCAAGCTGGCTGAGCCGCTCAAATTGGAGCGCGATCCGCGCGTGACGCGCATCGGGCGCTTTTTGCGCAAGACCAGCCTCGATGAGCTGCCGCAACTCTTGAATGTGATCAGAGGCGATATGAGCCTAGTCGGTCCGCGCCCGACCAGCTGGGACTTGGGCAGCTACACGCTGCTGCAGACCGAGCGCCTGAGCGTGCAGCCCGGCATCACCGGCTTGTGGCAGGTCTATGGGCGCGGCGACACTGACTTCAGCAGTTGGGTGCAGTGGGACGTGCTGTACATCGAGAAGATGAGCCTGACGCTGGACGTGAAAATCTTGATCCGCACAGTGGCTCAGGTTCTGAGGCGGCGCGGCGCGCGTTGAGCGGACGGCTATGATCGCGATCTTGTCCATCCTGTTTTGGTTGAGCGGCGCCGCGCTGTTTTGGACGTATTTTGGCTATCCGCTGCTGATGGCGCTGCGCGCTAAGCTGGCGGCGCGTCCGATCCAGCGCGATGAGCGCTACCTGCCGAGCCTGAGCTTGCTGATCCCTGCTTATAATGAAGCTGACGTGATCCGCGCCAAGCTGGAGAACGCGCTCAGCTTGGATTATCCATCAGATCGGCTGCAGATCATCGTGGTGGATGATGGCAGCACTGACGGCACAGCTGAGATTGTGCGCGAGTTCGCAGGGCGCGGCGTGACGCTGCTCCAGCAAGCGCAGCGCGGCGGCAAAATGGCGGGCGTCAATCGCGGCTTTGAAGCTGCGACAGGCGAGCTGGTAGTGCTGAGCGACGCCTCGCCGATCTACGAGCCGAATGCGCTGCGCTTGCTGGCGCGCAACTTCGCCGATCCGAGCGTCGGCGTCGTCGTCGGCGCGTTGCGCGTCTGGGACGCGGAAAACGCGGTCGCCAAGCCTGCTGGCTTGTATTGGCGGTACGAATCGGCGTTGCGCCGCTGGGAAAGCCTGACGGGCAGCACAGTGGCTGTGCATGGCAATATGTTCGCTGTGCGGCGCGCGCTATACCGTCCGTTGCGCAGGCACACCATCAACGATGAATTCAGCATCGCGATGGAAGTGATGCGGCAAGGCTACCGCGTGGTCTACGAGCCGCAGGCGATCAGCTACGACATGGCGAGCGCGACCATGCAGGATGAACTCAAGCGTCGCGCGCGCATCAACGCCGGACGCTTCCAAGCGCTCTTCTCGGCAGGCTACCTCAAAGCGCCAACGCCTGATCTGACCTTCCGCCTGATCTCGCACAAGCTGTTGCGTCCGCTGACGCCTGTATTCATGCTGATCGCATTCATCGCGTCGTTCGCCTTGATGGTCTTGAGCGCGCTCAGCTCAGATAGCGCTTTTTGGTTCTGGCTGCTCGCCTTCTTCGCTCAAGATGCCTTCTACATGCTCGCTTTCGCAGGCTATCTGGCTGAGCGCAACGGACGCAGCCACAAGCTCTTGAGCGTGCCATATTTTTTCGTCAGCTCAAACCTTGCCGCGCTGGTCGGCTTATGGCGCTGGCTGCGCAATCGGCAGAGCGTGACATGGCAAAAACGCACCAATCTCTGAACGACCTGAACAATACAGGAACACACAATGACGGACGCGAGTTCCAGCTCGGTCGAGTCGGACGCGCATGTGCGCGGCGTGACCAAAAAAGCGGTCAAAAGCACGGCTTGGACGTACCTGAGTTACATCCTGAGCAAAGGCGCCAATCTCGCCACCACGATCATCCTCGCGCGTCTGCTGACCACTGCTGAGTTCGGCGTGGTCGGCTTTGCGCTGACCGCGATGAGCTTTCTGGACGCTGTGCGCGATCTCGGCTTGGAATTGGCGCTCATTCAGCGGCGCGATGACATCGAAGACGCGGCGCACACTGCTTTTTGGATGAATATCCTGAGCAATGGCGCAGTGTGGCTATTGGCGTGCGCAGCAGCGCCATTGGTGGCGCATTTTTTCAACGAGCCGCTGATCGTGATCATCTTGCCGATCCTCAGCTTCAGCTTTGTGATCAGCAGCTTTGGCGGCACACACGACGCGCTGATCAAACGCGAGCTGAAATTCGGCTTGCGCTTCGTGCCGAGTCTTGGCGAGAGCCTGCTCAAGAGCGTGGTCGCGATTGAGCTGGCGCTGATGGGCTTAGGAGTCTGGGCGCTGGTGCTAGGGCAGCTGGCAGGTCGCCTGACCTTCGCTATATTAGCGTGGCGCGTGCTGCCATGGCGCCCGAAGCTGCGCTTCAAGCTGCGCATAGCGCGCCAGCTGTTCAGCTATGGCTATAAGGCGAGCATTGATAGCCTGCTCTCAGCGCTGCAGGCGAACATTGATTATGTCTTCATCGGACGTTTTCTGGGCGACGCTGCGCTAGGCGTCTACACGGTCGCTTACCGAATGCCTGAGATTTTGATCATCAACTTCTCAATTGTGATCGCGCAAGTGCTGTTCCCTGCGTACGCCATGCTGCAAGATGATCGCGCTCAGCTGCGGCAAGGCGTGCTGAGCGCGCTGCGCTACGTCTCAATCGTGACCGTGCCGATGGGCGTCGGCATGGCGCTGATCGCGCCGCTCTTCACGCAAGTGTTCTTCGGCGCGCAATGGTCTGAAGCGGGCGATGTGATGGCGATCTTAGCGCTGTACGGCATGGTCTTGGCAGTCTCGTGGAACATCGGCGATGTCTACAAGGCGATCGGACGACCGGATATCTTGTGGAAGACGACTCTGGTCGAGTTCTTGCTGCTGGCGCCGATCTTGTTCGTCCTTGCGCAACAGAATGCGCGCGCTGTGGCGCTCGGTCATCTCGGCGTGGCAATTGCAGTCAGCGCGTTGCGCTTGCTGATCGCTTCGCGCATTTTGCAGCTCGATTTCGTGAGCGCGCTGCGGCAATTCGTGCCGTCGCTTGCAGGCAGCGCGCTGATGGGCGTCGCAGCGTGGATTACGTTGCGCGCAGCCGATTCTTGGGCGCAGGCGAGCGCGATCGGCGGCTTGGCGGCGCTCAGCGCGACGGTCGCGGTTGGCGGCGCAGTGTACATAGCGGCGCTGTGGTGGCTGGAGCGCGACCTAGTGCGGCAAGGCTTGCGCGTCGCGCTAAGTGTGGTGCGGCGTTAGCGGACGGGCGCGCACACGACTGCGCGCGGCGAGCCGCGCACGTCCAACGGACGCGGCGATCGGCAATGGACGGACAGGCACGCGCGTCTTGCGCCAAAGTGCATTACGACGCATAGCGGACGACGTCTCAGCGACGCGTTGCGGCGCGGCAGACGACTCAGACGCGTGCGGCGCGATGAAACTCGCCACAATTTCGTGCAGGTCGGTGCGCGTCTGCTCGCTTGGGCGCGGAATGCCGAAGACTTCCCAGATGCTCACTTCGCCTGTGTCATAGATCGTGGTCGGCTTCGGCTTAGCGTCCGTCTCGCGCGCGGACGGCTTGGGCAGCGGCGAGCCTTCGGCAGGCGTCGGCGGAATTTCGGGCAAGGTGCGCGGCTTAGGCGGCGTGGATTCGAGCGCTTGAGTCGGCTCGGCAGGCGGCGGCTTCGGCGCGACGAGCGAGACAGGCACAGTGCGCGCCGAGGCGTCCCAAGCAGGCTCATTCTTGCGCGCAGTTGTCGCTTGCAACGCTTCAGCCAGACCTTTCGGCTTGCGCGGCTTGGTATCGGCGGCTGAGTCGGCGACAATCGGCGGATGCTCAACGGCGCTCAGCTTAGTTACGAAAGACGGCTCGGCAATTGGCTGATGCGCGAGCGTTGGCATGGCAGGCTCAGGCAAGTCGTCATCGCTGATGACGAGCGGCGCGCGCGGCACAGGGTTGGCGATCTGCGCGCGCGTCACTTGCGCGCCGCGCGCCGCACGTGCCGCGACATCAGGCGCAGGCTGCATGGCAACTCGCGCTTGCCGCTCAGGATCGAGCCGCGCGCCGCTGCGCTCCACCAATTTACGCAAGTTGCGCAGACTTTCCACCATCAAGCGCTCTGTGCGCCGCCGTCCGCCGAACAGCTCGCGCAGTCCGCTGAACGCGCCGCGCCGACGGTACTCGACGATCCAATTGACCAGCGTGCCTTCAGGCGCAGGCTGCAGGCGGAAACGCGCTCGGAAGGCGCGGTATGGACCGTCCACAATCTTGTACTCATAGCCGATGTTCTCCAGCCATGCCGTGATCTCTTCAACGGTGCTCCTGCCGCGTCCATCGGTGCAGCGGCGGCGCACGCCAACGCCTTGCGCGCGCGTGGTGAGAATCGAGAGCTGCTTGCAGCCCAGATGCCAGCGCGTGACATGCTCAGGGCGCGTCAAATACGTCCAGACGGTCTCGGCGGCAGCGGCGATCAGAATGCGTTGATCGATCAAAGGCACGGCGGCTTTCCTGCTATGCGAACACTACGCGCAACCTACGCTCAGGCGACGCTCAACCTATCTTACCAAAAAATCAGCGCAGGGTCTAACAGAGCTTGCTTTTAACATGCGCTTAAAAATGGATTGGCAGGCTCTTAACCGAATAGCCCTTCAGTTTTAACTGACATCTGGTATTCTTGCCTCGCCTCAGAATTGTAGACACAGGAGACATTTCTCGCATGATGAACGTCCGCAAGTTCGTAATCGCCGTTGTGGCGCTGGCGCTGATCGCAGGCGCGCTCTCAATGCCTGCTATGGCGCAAGAGAAGACCGATATCAAAGTTTGGATCGCTTTCACCGACGTGCGCCTTGACTGGTCGCGCGAGCGCGCCGCTGAGTTCAACGCCCAGTTTCCGCAGTTCAACGTGACTGTGGACGGCTACGCCAACTACGAAGAGATTCAGCAGGCGACTGACCTCGCCATTCAGCAGAACAATCCGCCTGCCATCGTGCAATGGTTCGAAGTTGGCACGCAGCGCGCGCGCGACTTCGGCTACTTCAAGAGCATCGCCGATGCGCTGGAAGGACGCACGGAAGTGAACGGCGTGCCGATCAACTTCGATGACTTCATCGCGCCTGTGGTGGATTACTACACGCTCGATGGCAAGTTCACCTCGATGCCGTGGAACAGCTCCTCGCCGACGCTGTACACGAACGTCGCCATGATGAAGGAACTCGGCTTGGAGAAGCCACCTGCCACTTGGCAAGAGCTGGAAGCTGCCTGCGCCAAAGCGCTGGAGATGAAGGCGAAGCTGGGCATTGATGGCTGCGTGACGTGGCCCAACCATGGCTGGTTCGTGGAGCAGTGGATGGCCCAGCGCAACGCGCTCTACGTGAACAACGGCAACGGTCGTGATGCGCGCGCTACCGAGACTTTCCTCGATAGCGAGGACATGATCGCCATCATCTCGTGGTGGCAGAAGATGTACCAGAACGGCTATTACATCTACAGCGGTCGCCAGCGCGACTGGAACGCCACTGAGCAGGCGATCCAGAGCGGCAAGGTGCCGTTTGTGATCACGTCCAGCGCCGATACCGCCAACATCACCAACGCTGCCAAAGCGAACGGCATTGACATCCTGACCAGCCGTATGCCTTACGACGCTGACAAAGGCTGGACAGGCAACTTGATCGGCGGCGCCAGCCTGTGGCTTGTGGACGGTCTGCCTGCCAAGATGGAAGAAGGCGCGCTGACCTTCCTGCTGTGGTTCACCAACACTGAGAACATCGCTGAGTGGCACAAAGTGACAGGCTATCTGCCGCTGCGCAATAGCTCGGTCGAGCTGCTGGAGAAGGAAGGCTGGTTCAAGACCAATCCGAACTTCCTGACCGCCGTTGAGCAGATTCGCCAGACGACCGTCACGCCTGCCACGCGCGGCGCCTTGCTCGGCACCTTCCCGCAGACTCGCAACATTGTCACGCGCGTGATGGAAGAGCTGATGCTGCAAGGCGGCGATCCTGCTGCGGCGATGAAGGCGGCAAAGGCTGAGGCGGATAAGCTGCTGAAAGAGTACAACGCGCTCTACGAATGAGCAGCGCCGTCGCCTGCTGCATTGCATAAGGCATAAGGTCAGAGGCGAGGCATTGTCCCTCGCCTCTGACGCTTGCCAAAGATCGTCAGCGCCTTAAAATGTGTGGCAGAGACTGCTCAGAAGGAAGATGCACCTATGCTCATCGATCCGACTCTCATCGTAGGCATCGCTGCTGCGCTTGGCGCTGTGTTGCTCGGCGCACTTTTCGCGCGCGCTCGGCGCTCGCCCGCGCTCGGCGGCGCGCTCGGCGCGCTGGGCGGCGGCGCAGGTGCGCTGATCTTCATGCTGCCGCTGAACTTCTGCACGTTTGAGCTTGAGCGCCGCGCAGAGGATATCTTTCTTGGCGCGTTGTTGATCGGCGCAGGCATGGCGATCTGCCTTGTGCCGCTGCGCTGGTGGTTCATTGTGCGCCCGAGTCAGCGCCAAATGCCGCGCGCCGCGCAAGGCACGTTCAAAGATACCGTTACGCCATGGTTGCTGCTCTTGCCAACGCTGACCGTGCTGATCTTATTCCTCTACTATCCGTTCCTCGATACCTTTCGGCTCTCTACCTTGATCGTGCAGCCGCGCGCGCGCCGCACGCCGTTCGTGTGCCTGAACAATTTCACCACACTGCTCGGCGATGCCGCTTACCTGCGCAGTTTGCTGATCACGCTTGTCATCACAGCCGCCATCGTCGTGCTTAGCCTGTTGATCGCGCTGTTGATCGCCTCAGTCGCCTATCAGCCGATTCGCGGCGCAGGCGCCTATCGCACGCTTCTGGTCTGGTCATACGCGATCTCGCCGGCTGTAGCAGGCTTGATCTTCTTCATTATCTTCAATCCAATCGCAGGCATCGCCAATTACTTTCTCAACAATCTGTTCGGCGTGCAGCTGGCTTGGTTCACTGATCCGAACTTAGCGGTTGTGGCAGTTGTGCTGGCGAGCGTGTGGAAGTCGCTCGGCTTCAACATCTTGTTCTACATCGCAGGGCTGCAAAACGTGCCGAACGATCTGCGCGAGGCGGCTGCTATTGACGGCGCGAACACAGTGCAGCGCTTCTGGCTGATCACAGTGCCGATGCTCTCGCCGATCACGTTCTTCTTGATCATCACCAACATCACTTACGCTTTCTTCGATCTGTTCGGCACGATTGATACAATGACTGCCGGCGGTCCAGTCGGCGCGACCACGACGCTCATCTATCGCATTTATCAAGATGGCTTCACCGAAGGCAGAGTCAGCTATGCGGCGGCACAATCGGTCATCTTGTTCTTGATGGTGATCGGCATCACTTACCTGCAATTCCGCACCACAGCGCGCCGCGTGACCTACGGAGCATGAACCATGAGCAGCGAGAGTCTCTACAAAGACCTGAGTTTAGCAGTTCCTAAGGCGCGAGCAACGCTCGGCAGGCGTTGGCTGCCCAAGCGACTCGGCGCGCATCTCTTCTTGAGCGTCGCCTGCTTGATCATCGGCTTTCCGCTGATCTACGCGATCATCGTCAGCACGCAGACCAACGCCGATGTCTTCGCCTATCGCTTCACCTTCGGCAACGCGCTCGCCGATAACCTGAACGTGGTGATGAACGCGCGCAATCTCGGCACGTATATGTGGAACACGATCTTCACAGCGGTCGCTGTGACCTTCGGCAAGACCGTGCTTTCGTTGCTGGCAGGGCTTGCCTTCGTCTATTTCAAATTTCCGGGCAAGTGGCTGATCTTCGGCTTTGTGCTGCTGACGCTGATGATGCCGACCGAGATTTTGATCATCGCTCTGCTGCGCTTCGTGGTGATCGATCTCGGCTGGGGCAGCACGTACCAAGCGCTGATCGTGCCGTTCATCGCCAGCGCCACAGGCACGTTCCTGTTCAGGCAGCACTTCGCCAACATCCCTGCCGAATTCTCAGAGGCGGCGCAGCTGGATGGCGCCACGCCGCTGCAATTCCTGTGGCGCGTGCTGATTCCGATCAGCTGGAATACGATTGGCGCGCTCGCCGTCATCCAATTCGTATACGTCTGGAATATGTACCTGTGGCCTCGCTTGGTCATCACGGATTCGGCGCGGCAAGTGGTGCAGGTCGGCTTGCAATCGCTGATCAGCACGGATACCGGACTCAGCTACGGTCCGCTGATGCTCGGCGCGGTCATCGCCAGCATTCCGCCTGTGATCGTCTTTGTGCTGCTGCAGAAGCAATTCATGAGCGGCTTCGCGCTCGGTCGCGATAAGTGAGCCTGAGCGCGCTCAAAAATACTGCACAACAGGGACTTGTGCAAAATGTACAAGTCTCTGTTGCGTTCATAGGCAGGTATAATGAGCGCGCTCACATCCTGTAAAGGTGACACTGCGGTCCAGTGAGCACCGCAATAGTTTATTTCTCGAGGTTTTTATGACCAAACGTCTGTTGATCTGC
>Ga0308403_1000279_pt1 | contig 21452 bp, 14 predicted proteins | sample HotsprSampleOSM3_FD_203470 | JGI IMG/M metagenome (GOLD analysis project Ga0308403, IMG submission 203470) | Hot spring phototrophic mat microbial communities from Octopus Spring, Yellowstone National Park, Wyoming, United States - 20060914_OS-M3 ... | reverse complement strand
TTCTGGAGCGCATTGCCTACTACCTCGAGCGCCCCATCCTGCTGGCCTAACCTTTCAGCACAGCCCAGCAGTTGTGCAAAAGAAGCCACCCAGCAGCGGGCTTGCTTAACCTCCGCTTAAGACAAGGACGTCCTCAACTAGGCACAGGGGGGGGCTTGTGCTAGGCTCGAGGCATGAGAAAACCCCTCTGGCTTCTCTTGTTTGGCGTTCTGGCGCTCGCTTTGTCGAGCTGTATCATCATCACCGACCTGCCGGTATCCAACTTCCGCTTCGATAGCAACTGGCGTCGCTCCGACGGAGCCTTTGTTTTCTGCACCAACCCTGACCGGGAAACCTACATGCGCTATAGCTTCCGGGCCCCTGACCCCAACCGCATTCTGAGCATTACTGAGATTTATAAAGGCAAAATATCTGGAAGAGAGCTCAGAATAAACCGTCAAAAATCCAATTTGACTTATGCTAGTGGAAGATACACCTTCGTGGGTAGGCTCACCTTTGGCGGAGGCGGTGTCCCTCAAAGCCTGCAACCATTCTCCATTGTGGTAGTTCCGGATATGCCTCCTCCTGTCAACACCAACCCGCCGGACCCCTCCAAGAATGGTGAGACCGAAGTGACGGTGGAGGTCGTCAGCACTGCTGGCGTGACTTACAGAGGAACTTACACCTACGACACCTACGCCAACTGTCCCTAGAAAGGACGCTTGACTGCTATGTTTCGCCCTCTCCTGCTCCTCTTGCTGGCTTTTACCCTTTCCTCATGCATTTTGCTGATAGAAGAGGAACCCCCGCGCCCTGTGCAGCCGGTAACCCCGGTTACACCGGTGCAGCCCGGCATCGTCACGCCCGGCCCTGGCAGCTTTACCTATCGGTGTAGCGGTGGCACGCTGGTGGTGAACTACCTGGACAGCAACAACCTGCGGCTGTTCTATGACGGGGCTTTCCAAAGCCTAAGCGTAGTACGGCGTAGCCCCACCCTGCTGTTCAGCGGCGGGGCCTACACCTGGGAGTGGACGGGCAGCCGTGGCACGCTTTTCGTACGGGGCCAGGTGGTGCTGAGCAACTGCACCCTGTAAGGATGGCTCGAGCGGAGGCGGTATGAAAAAAATCGTCTTGGGCTTGGCTATACTCTCTTCGGCCCTGGCGCAACCTTTGCGTCCCCAAAGCATCATTGTGAACCCCGTTCCACCCCCAGACCTTCAGGTGCGGGTCTGGGTGGACAAAGACCCCAGCAAGACCGGAAACCCGGTGTACCGCTTCGGCGAGCCCATCCAGATCTCGGTGCAGGTCACCCAGCCGGCCTATGTGTACCTCTTTAGCGTGCGGTCCACCGGCGAAATTAGCGGGATTCTGCCCAACGCCTTCGAGCAGCAAAACTTCCTGCGGGCTGGCGAGGTGCGCACCTTTCCTGGCCCTGGGGCCCGTTACACCTTTACTGTGGAAGGCCCGCCGGGACAGGACCGGGTGCTGGCTGTGGCCAGCCGCCGCCCGCTGGATGTATCTGAGATCATCAACATTCAGACCGGCGAGGCCCGCATCCGGGGTGAGAGCAACCTAGCCCGGGCCCTCTCAATTGTGGTCACGCCCCTCCCCAACAACGACTGGGTCTCGGACGAGGCGTACTTTATCGCCGGGCAACTACCGCCGCCTCCCCCCAGCACCGGCACCCTGTTGGTCAGCAGCACCCCCAGTGGGGCCCAGGTGCTGATCAATGGTCGGCTGGTGGGGAACACCCCCCTAACGCTCGAGCTGCTGCCCGGTACTTACAACCTCGAGCTGCGCCTCAGCGGCTACAACCCCCTGCGCACCTCCTTCACCATCCAAGCCGGGCAGGTCACCCAGCTCAACCTGCCCCTGGTGGCTATCCCTCCCCCCACCGGCGTGCTGGCGGTGGACAGCAACCCCCGGGGGGCCGAGGTGCTGCTAGATGGCCGACTGGTGGGAGCAACCCCGCTTAACCTAAGCCTGAACCCTGGCACCTACACGGTAGAGCTGAAGCGCGGCGGGTTCAGCCCCTTCCGCACCCTGGTCACCATCCAGGCCGGTCGCACCACGCGCTTGAGCATCAATCTGGCCAGAATCGCACCACCCCCGCCGGTGCAACCCGTCCAGCCCATACAACCCGTGCAGCCCGTCCAACCAGTGCCACCGGTGCAACCTGTCCAGCCGGTGCCGCCGGTGCGCCCGCCTTCGGGCTCCTTCACCTACACCTGCCAAGGCGGCACCCTAGTGGTGAACTACATCAGCAGCAACCAGGTGCGCCTCTTCTACGATGGGGCTTTCCAGACCCTGCCGCTAGTGCGCAGCGGGGCCGAGCTGGTGTACTCCAACAACACCTACACCTGGGAAATTGGGCAGACGGGCCGCTTGATCGTGCGGGGCCAGGTGGTGTTGTCGAACTGCCGCATCTAGCCTCGGTGACCTCGAGCCGCTGGGCGTGGCTCGAGGTACTCTTTTTAGTCGTCACTATTGCCGAGGCAACCGCACTGTGCGGGGTAAAGCCATAGTTATAAGCAGCTCAGCAAATGTGAGTTTTATTATATTCTACTTCAGCGACTTCTGCTGAAAGACTATGGAATGGCTCACCCAACCCTGGCCCTGGCACGTGGCCGGCCCCTTGATTGGCCTGATCGTACCCCTGCTGCTACTGATAGGAAACCGGCGTTTTGGCATCTCCTCCTCACTGCGGCACGCGTGCGCAGCGCTGGGTAGTCGGCTTCCCTTCTTTCAGTACAACTGGCGGGCCGAAAGCTGGAACCTGGCCTTTGTGTTGGGCATCGTGCTGGGAGGGTTTGTGGCGGGGGTGCTCCTGTTCAACCCCAACCCGGTGCAACTTAACCCCCAGACCGTAGGGGCACTACAGCAGATGGGGCTTTCAGCGGATTCGGGCTTCCTGCCCAGGGAGCTTTTTTCCTGGCAGGCGGTGTTGAACCCGGCAGGCTTCTTATTCTTGCTGCTGGGCGGCTTCTTGATTGGCTTCGGGGCTCGCTGGGCGGCGGGCTGCACCTCGGGCCACGCCATCACTGGCCTGGCAACGCTACAACTGCCCTCACTGCTGGCAACGCTGGGCTTCTTTGTGGGTGGACTGGTAGCGGCCCACTTCATCCTGCCCTGGGCGCTCTTCTGGCTGAGGTGAAAAATGGCGCTTTCCAACCGCGATGAGCTTAGAGTACAGACACAAGTTGGCTCCGGTAGCGGCTCAAGCCTGCTAACCTACCTGCCGTATCTACTGGCCGGGGCTTTTTTCGGCCTGGTGGCCATCCGAAGCGAAATTGCCTCGTGGTACCGCATCTACGAGATGTTCCGCTTCGAGTCGTTTCACATGTACGGGGTGATTGGTAGCGCAGTGCTGACCGCCCTGCTCTCGCTGTGGCTCTTGCAGCGACTGGGGATAAGGTCGCGCAACGGCGAGCCCCTGCGCGTTCGCCCCGCCGACCCAGGGCCCTACCGCTACCGCTATGTGCTGGGTGGGGTAGTGTTTGGGCTGGGCTGGGGACTGGTGGGGGCCTGCCCTGGCCCCATCTACGCGCTGTTGGGCAGCGGCTACGCCGGGGCAGCAGTGATACTGCTCGGAGCGCTGCTGGGCACGTATGTGTACGGGCTGGTGCAGCAGCGGCTACCGCACTGAGTCCGTCAGAACCCTTGCAAAAGCGCCAGGGCTTGCTCTACATGCTCGAGCTCGAGCCGTACCGGCTCCACCTGCGGCAGCCTGGCGAGCTGCTTTCGCCGCGCCAGCAGCTCGGCGCTGAGCAGGGGGTGCTTGCTCTTAAGCAACAAAGGCCCATAGCGCAGGGCCAGCTCGAGCGGCAGCCCACTGTAGGCCGTACAGGCACCCCGCTTTAGGGTAAGGATGCTGTAGCGCCAGAAACCCTCCACCATCTGCTCGTTAACCAGGGCATAGCCAGCCTGTAACGCCCACCGGTGCAGCAGTAGGGCGCTGTCGTTGGGCTGGAGCACCAGGCGGGGCGGCAGCCGGGCTGGGTGGGCCGAGAGAATCTGCACCATCCGGCGGGCCCCCATCCCGCACAGGCTGAGCGAATCGGCCTCGCCAGGCGCCAAAGCCCCCAACCCGTCGCCCAGCCGTACCTCAGCACAAAGACCTTCCAAGGCCCGCTTGGAGTTTTCCCAGGGCCCTGGGTTCTTCTCCACCACAATTACCCGCTGCACCCGCCCGGAGAGAAGCAGGTAGCGGGGCAGCAGGGCGTGGTCGGAGCCAATGTCGGCGTGGGTGGGGGCGCAGATCTCCTCGGCCACCGCTTGTAGGCGGGGCTCGAGTCTAGCGATAGATCCAGGCATAGGCTAAAAGCAAGGTCAAGAGCGTAAGCGGCAGGCCAAAGCGCAGGTGTTCCAAAAAGCCCAGGTGGTGGCCCTCGCGCCGGGCAGCCTCGGCCACGATCAGGTTGGCCACCGAGCCCAGCAGGGTCAGGTTACCCGCCAGGGTCGAGGCCGCCGCCAGCAAAAGCCAGCCCTGGGTGTCGCCTGCGGGTATCAAAGGGTACAAGAGCAGCACCGCCGGAACATTGGAAATCAGGTTGGAAAGCAGCACCGTTACGCCCGCCAGGCCGGGGGCGGTGATGGCCAGGGGCTCCATCAGGGACAGGATGCCCAGCTCCCGCACCGAGGCCGTTACCATAAATAGCCCCGAGAACAGCACCAGCAACTCCCAGTCTACCCGCATAAAAAAGCGTTCAGAGCGAATCCGGCGGCTAAAAAGCAGCAGCCCAGCAGCCACTAGGGCAGCTTGGGCCAGGGGATAGCCCAGCACAAAAGCCGCCAAGAGGGCCAGGGTTATCCAAAGGCCCTTGAACAACAGCGCCCGGTTGAAGCGAAAACGGAAGGGGGGCAGGGGCGGCAGGGGGGCCCTCGAGCGCACTGCCGGATACAGCGCGTACAACAGCCCCACCTGCACCAGCAAGCCCAGCAGGGCCACCGGGGTCAGGGCCGCGGCAAAGTCGAGGTAGGTAATCTTCGAAAGGCTCCCCACCACAATATTCTGGGGGTTGCCGGTCAGGGTGGCCACGCTGCCCAGGTTGGTGGCCCCGGCCAGGGCCAGCAGGTAAGGCACCGGCGGCAGCCCCAGGCTGCGGGTAAGGGCCAGCACCAGCGGGGTAAAGAGGATGGCGATGGTGTCGTTGAGGAACAAAGCCGACAGAATGCCCGTGCCAAAGGTCAGCCAGACCAAGAGGCCCAGCGGCGAGCGGGCCAGGTGCACTAGCCCGCTCAGCGCCAGTTGAAAAAAGCCCGCATAGGCCAGGTGGGCATTGAGCACCATCACCCCGAACAAAAAACCCAGCGTATGGGGCTCCAAAGCCCGCCAGGCCTCCTCGAAGTCGAGCACCCCCAGCAAAATCAGAAAGGCCGCGCCGGTAAGCGCAATGGCCGCCCGGTTCATGCGGTAGCCCGGCCAGTAGCCCAGGCCCAGGCCCAGGTAGGTGAGCAGCAAAACAGCATAGGCCAGCAGTTCCACCGCTTCATCTTAATCGCTGGGCATATACCCGGAGCCTGACCATGCCCGAATAAGTACGGCAGAAAAAAATCCAGTTCCAGGGCATTTGGAGGCGTTCCCTGGCTCGCCTGAGGTCTACAAAGTGGCTTTTGCTATTCTTTGATGCTCAAGGGCAAATGCCCGGGTAAGTAAAGGCCCCCAGCGGCCTTAGTAAGCCAGTAAACCAAGGCTAGGGCCTCCTCGAGGGTTACCTCGCCCTGCACAACCTCAACCCGAACCGGTGAGGGCCAACCGGGGGTGCCGGGGTGGGTGAGAAGATAGGCCACCTCCGGCAAAAGACGAAAGTAAGTACCCAGGGGTAGCTGCTTTTCTGAGAAGCGCAGGTTTGATCTGGAAATCCAAACGAGTGGCCTCGAGGTCCAAGCCATGATCTCCTCCAGAGCATCACCTGCGCCCATGAAATGGACCAGGAGGTTGTCCGGAAGCTCTCCCTCTTCAGGTAAGTCGTTGCTCGATTTTTCCAGAACCCCCTCTGCGCTTAGCAGTCTCCAGCAAAAACCTTCTTTAGTCCTTCGTATCCCAAGTACAGGAGTATCGAAGCCCTCAAGTTTGAAAGGAACCGCCCCAAGTTTTAGCGCTATGTCATAGGCCAGGGTATTCACAGAGGCCGGACTGTCCATCAAGGTTGACGGCTGCACTATCTGCAATTTCTTAAAAAATCCTTTGGTCTGCCCATAAATGTTTTCAAGTTGCTTTTGGGCTACCTCCTCAGGAGCTAAGAGCAATAAGACATCGGTCCGCTGGGCCGATCCGGAAAGTAGCTTGCCCGTTTTGGGATCGTACAAGATGGGTGGCGTAACAAGTTCCAGGTCAAACCCCAGGCGCCTCCAGGCGTCAGTGAAGGAGCTTTTAGAGTTGAAGAGCTCGAGGATCTGCCGTCCTTCCTGGCTTGCTTTTAGACGCAGCCTGTCAACGAAGTGATAGAGCATGAGTTGGCGAGCTTCTACCGAAAGTGTGTTTTTTTGATAAGTAGCAACGGACCCTCGGTGGGACGCCTGGTTCCGCTCTTTGACCAGAATGTGGTTGGAGTAGACCACTGAGTTTTGGCTTTGCTTCAGCGGAGCGTGCAAAGCGGGGAATGCAAGCTGAAATCGCGTTTTATGAAGGGGCTTGAGAAAGCCTAATTTGAACACATCCTTAGCTTCCTTCCCCGTTCCGTTGGACATACGGAGTCCACCGTAACCCACCTGAGCCAAAGCTCCTTGGGGAAGGGGAAGGGGATTAGGGTCTAAAATGCCTTCGAAGACGCAAATCTTCCGGATAAGCTCTTCGAAGGAGAACTGGCTCTTTTTGAAAACATCCTGGGAAGCCCGGCGTGTATTTTGAGGGGTATTTGCATGTATTGCCTCCAGGTGGGAGGGGTGAAGCAAAAGGTGAGCTTCCGGTGGCGCTTTATCAAGAAGAAAGATTCGATTATGGCGCAGATCTATGGCCCGAAGGGGTTGTTTGTGCTTAGCACTCTGGGTTTCTAGCCAGGTAACTATTGCTCCATCCAGGGAAGCCAGCGGCTTTTGGGTAAAAACCTGCTTTTGTAAGTCCACCTGCGCAAAGAAGTCCGCTCCGTAGCGGATAGTTTCCACCAGATAGCCTTGGTTCATGCGCACGGTAAGAGGGAAGTGAGTACCGAGAACCGCTATCTGGCCTTCAATCACAACGTAGTCTTCTGGATCAAACCACGCAGCATCTATCCGGTAAAAACCCTTCTTTGCAAGATAGTGGTTTAGATAGCCGTTAAAGGCTTTGGTGGCTTCCAAAGTACCTTTGGGAGTAGTCGCTCCCAAAAACGTTGCTCTGGCATCTGGCGCTTCTACCCCATAGGCCCAGACCTCATTGTCACGAATCTCTGCATACCAGCCGCCGCTTCGCAAAAAAGACATAAGTTTTTTTGGTTGGCTGTGCTTGTATCGCCAGATTCGTAAGACGTTCGGTATTGTGTGCAGGCGAAAAAGGTTGACGAAAATAGGCTTCATGTTTTTATTCATAAGTCTTGAGCTGTTGAGGACAGCAGGAAAAGGCTGGGCTCGCCCCAGTAGCCCACCCACAGGTGTTCCCGGGCGCGGGACAAGGCCACATAAAGCAGATTGCGCTCCTGATCCATTAATACCTCGCGGTCCCGCTTGGCCGTGGCCCCGCGCAGCAGGCTCTCCAGAGGGAAAAGGTCCTTATTAGCGCCAAATACGGCTACCGCCCGAAATTCCATACCCTTGGCACCATGCACCGGGCCGTACCGCACGCCTTCACCCTCATCCCCACTCTTGCTCAGGCGAACCGCTCGAAGACCCGCCAGCTCGAGTGCTCTGGCTGTCTCATTTGCCAGGTATTTCGTACGGGAGAGCACAGCAACTTCCTGAGGATTTAGCCCCTGGTCTAAAAGCCAGCGCACCCACCGTACCAGTTCCTGCAGGCCGCCCTTTTGGTCTTTGCAGACTTGGATTTGAGGCACAGGGCCTTTTAGGAGAGACAGAATCTCTCGCACTTCTTCCTCGAGCTGGGCAGGAAGAATGCGCTCGGCAAACCGGGCGATTTCCCGTGTGGTACGGTAGTTGACCTTTAGCCGGAACGAGCGGCCCCGCACCTCCAGGCCCAGCGCCTGCCAGGAAAGCGGCCCCTTGTAAATGCGCTGTGCTGGGTCCAGGGCAAAAAACAAACTGTCGGGTTCTTCTTCAGCCAAGGCCCTGACCAGCATCAGCTCTGCTGGGCCAAAGTCCTGCGCCTCGTCTACAACCACCGCGCGGAAACGGGGTAGGCGTTTTTCCTCTGCTGCTTGTCGAACCCAGTGCACTAGGCCGTTGAAGGTCTGGCCTCCATGGGCTTCTATTTGCTGCCAAACCTGTTCGAAGGCCCCAAAAAGAGCCTGGCGCTGGCGGGCGCTGAGCGGCGCGCTTCGTCCGGTTCTGGCAAAACCCCGGTAGCTCTCCCAGGTGTAAAGACCCCAGGAGTCCAAAAGGGCAAACTCGGACAACAGGAAATCGGCATCGAACCCCAGGCCACTGCCTGCCTCCAGAACCCAGGCGCGGTAGTCCGCTTCGGTAAAAACCTTGACGGGTCCCAACGCATCTGCATACCAGCGGTGGGCCAGGGCGTGCAGGTTGTCTACCGTGACCACCTGGGGCAGTTCTCCCAAAAGCAGGCCCAAGGAACGCTTGAGCCGGGAGGCCAGGGCCTTGTTGAAGGTGGTTAGAAGCATGGGGCTTTCGGGATATTTTTTGACCAGAGCAGCGGTGCGGTGCAGGGCCACCACGGTTTTGCCTGTGCCAGCCGGCCCTGTAACCCGGGCAGGGCCCTGAAAGGTGCGTTCCACAGCCTCCCGCTGGGCAGGATGCAGAAAAACCATCCAACGCTCCCAGGGGTAGTTGAGGGCCTGGCGCAGTTCCTCCATGTTCTGGATGAACTGGATCTGCTGCCGGCTCAGGGGATGGTGGGCCAGCTCCTCCAGCGTGGACAGCTTGGGTGGCGGCAGCACCGGCTTACCCGAAGCCAGGTCCATCAGACGCTCCTGGACATCCTGCGGCAGGCCGTCTATAAGTTCTACAAGCTGTTCTGGGGTTTCCACGTAGCGCAGGGGTTTGAGGTAGGAGGGGGGTACACCCAAATCCAGTAGGTAGTCGTCCTCGTAGTGACCGATCAGTGGTCTAATCGGCCTTGTGACGATCTTCTCCTCCTCAATTGTGCGGTACATCTGAAGCATCCCTGTTGTCGGGTGAATCTCCATCCGATGATTCTTAGCCCAGAGGTAGGCATCGTCGTGGTGGCCCACGTAGGCGAAAACCCAGCCAAGCTTTTGATGCTTATATAGGATGATGCGCAGGTCCATGTTCACGTATGCGGACCAAAAGTTCCCGTTTCCAAGCCTTTCCAGACGGTGAAGTTTTAGGCTCGGGTGCAGGGGGTTTTGCAAAAAGTCGAAGACCGTTCGCTGCACCTGGGTCTGCTCGTTTTGGTTCAGTTTGGACAGGCTCTTGTAGAAGTGTTCCGAAATACCAGTCGGTGTCGTCGTATCGAGGTTTGTCATACTGCCTTCTTCCCCCCCTGCAAATACTCGAGGACAAGCTCCAAGGGTGTATCGGGTTTGACCTCGAGGCCACGCGCTACCAACCCTGGAGGCACAAGGTGCATAGACCCCCAACGGGCGATGCTCTGGCCCACGATGCGCCCCTCCTCCATTAGGTCCTCGCCCACGGCATCGGGAGGGCTAATCCCTGCGTCTCGCAGGCCCTCGAGCAGGGGACGGTAGGCGGGGTCTACCAGTTGTAAGGCCTCTTCCCAGGCCTCTCCCGCAGCAGGCCCACCCGATAACCAGACCGCCAGCTCCCGGAAGCCTGCCGCCCAGTCCTCCCCTTCGCGAAAGACCAGGAAGGGCACCCCCATAAGGGTCAGCTGGGTACGAAGCTGCTGGTCTTTTTGCCGGCGTTCTTCCTCCAGGTGGGGCGGCCCATCCACATAGATGCCCAGGCCCTGGTCGTAATAAAAATCGAAGCGGGTAAAGGTCTCCCCCAAGGCAACCGTGTGCTGCGCCCTTTGGGGCAGGGGAACGCTCCGCTGCTGGGCTTCTAAAAGCCAGCGCCGCTCGAGGTCGCTCTCGCACTGGGCCAGAAGCTCATCCAGATGGGTTGGGTCCTTTTCTGCAGGCTTGAACTCGAGGCCTTTTAGCTTGTGGAAAAAAGGCAACACCAGGGTGCGATCCAAAAAAGGATGATCCCACTGGTTGCTATAGTCCATGAGGCAGTCGTAGCAGGCTTTTTCGCAGCCTTCCTCTTCGGCGTGCATCAGGCGAAGGGCCGCCTCCACCAGCTCGTGGAAGGGGTGCGTTTCCTCTGCCCCAGGCCAGTTGGCCAAAGCCGCCAAGGCTCCCAAGCCCCCTTCCTGCCCTTCCACCAGCACCACCCGGTAGGGAAGCCTGGGCTCCGGGGTAGGCTGAAGGAAGCCGATAAGCTCGTCGTCCGCCAGCTCCAAGGTAATCAGGGCTGCTTTGCGGAAGGCGGCCAGCACGCTCTTGTAGAAAGCGTCCACGGCGGGCCCATCCAGATCTAAGGGCCTGGGTACCTCCAGCGCCAGCACATCGCTTTCGGCCTTGGCCTGGATCAGCAGGTTGGGTAAAAGGTCGCTCGCGGTACCCCCCATGGTGCAGCGCCCTTCCTTGCTGTCTTGCCAGGGGTGCTCCTCCAGCTCTTTTTCGGTGAGAAGAAAGCGGCGGCACCGCTTACAAAGCACAAAGCCTCCCCGCAAGGGGTTGCCTTCCTCTTCGTCCAGAAACCAGGCCCGCGGCCCTTTGTTGAGGGCTACCACCTCGGCGTTGTGCTCGTAGAAAAGCCGTAGCGAATCGGCCTGGAGCACCTGGGGGTCTTTGGGCCGCCAGTCCCATTCCACCTCGTAACCGAGCCGCGAGCGCTCCTCCTCCTCGCTGGAGATGCGCCTTTTGGGTAGCCCCAGCACCACCGGCGGCGGTATGAGCCGCGCCTCGGCCACTTCTTGGCTTAGATCCCGGCCACAGGCCCGACAGCGCAGGTCTTGGGTTTCGATATGACCGCAAGTGCAACGCTTGCCCTTCTCCAGGGAAGCCTCCTTGGGCAGAAAACCGGCCCGCTCGAGGCTATAACGCCGCGAGCCATAGTAGAGGGTATTGCCGGGAGCCAACTCGGTGAGGGCCGTAAAGGGCGGGCGCTCGATCCGCCGAACCTCCTTAGGCGTAAGGATCTCGGCCCAGGTTCCAGCTCGGGCAAAGGCGTAGTTGGGCAGGAAGCCCCGGCTGCCCAGGTAACCCCTGAGGTCCAGGTCAATCAGGTGTTTGCGCTGCTCATCGGCCCTCTGCACTTCCTTCTGGATCTCGTCCAGTTGGGGGTGCTTGGGCGGCATGCCTCTTAGGCGGGCGGTGTACTCCCCGAAGCGGGCCTGCGCGTCGTGGTACTCCTCCCGCCAGGGGGAAAGCTCCCCATCGAGCTCTTCCAGGAAGCCCTGGATGGTTTGGGCAATGGTGGCGGGGGTCAGCCAGGAGTAGCTTTGTATCTCCTGGTGGAAGGCTTCCTGTACCGCCGCCTCGATCTCGGCCTGGTAGGCCCTGAGATCGGCTTCCAGGCCCTGGCGGAAGGCCGCCTTAAGCGGATAAAAGCGGGTCTGATCCTCGTAGTCTACGGCCTGGGAGATTCGGGTGGGCAGGGAGAAACCGCTCTTCTGGGCCAGCACCTCCAGCACCAAAGCCCGGATGTGGGCCTTGATGAGCCTGGGGTTGTCCAGCAAAAAGCGGGGGGCCTGGATGCTGCCCCGCACCATCTTCTCCGGGTAGCGGTAGAAGTACTGGTCGTGCCCAAAGGCCCCAGCGAAAGCCTGTATCAAAGCGGGCTGGCCCTTGCGTCCGGCCCGGCCCGAGCGCTGGGCGTAGCTGGCCGGTGAGGGGGGGATGTTGCGCAGGAAAACCGAGGAAAGGGCCCCGATGTCAATGCCCATCTCGAGGGTGGGGGTAGCCACCAGGGCGCTCAGGGGGTCGTTGGGGTCGCGGAAGCGCTCCTCCAGCTTGCGCCGCTCCTCCCCCGGCACCTGACCCGAATGGGCGCGGGCCTCGAGGGGTACGGGGAAAACCCGCACCCGGTAAAGGGCTTGGTAGAAGGGGTGTACCTCCCGCTCCTCTAGCAGTTGGGTGGGGTACTCCGGGGAGCGGTACAGGTGATAGAGAAAGCCCGTGTAGGTGCTGCGAGGGCAGATCAAGTAGCGGCCTTCGGTTTTTTTGATCAAGATGGCGTTGGGGTTCAGCACCAGGCCTGCCACCTCTCCCTTGCCCCAGGCTGGCAGGCTGGCGGTTTGGAGCACCCTATGCTCCTTCAGGGCCTGCACTACCCGCTTGAGCAGGGCCTGGGCCCCTTCGCGGGCCAGGTCGAGGGCCCCCATGGTCCAGCTTTCAAATAGGCTGGGGCGCTTCTCCCCCAGCAGGCGGAAGGTGTGGCCGAAGCGCGGGGACTGGGGGGGGCGGGTTTCCAGCACCACCGCCGTGCCCACCGGCTCCACGAAGACCTCCTGGGGGTAGGCCGCCAGTTTTTCCTCGATCTCGAAGCGGAAGCGCCAGGGGTTGAAGAACTCGTGGGCGATGGCCCCCCGGCGGCGCATCAGGTCCAAAAGGCCCTGCAGGTAGTCGCGGCGCACCTCCGGGGCCAACTCGAGCCCCTCCCACACCCCGGCATCCTGGGCCACCTCGTCTAGGTGGCGGTAGGTGTAGTGCACCAGGCCTGCCGCCTCGAGGTTCTTCAGGTTGGGCTGGGTGTTGCGGGCGGCCTCGAGGATGGCCGCCAGGGCGAGCAGGCGGCGGAAAGCCTGGCCCTCGGGCGCGCCAATGTCGTACAGGTCGCAGAGCTCCGGGCGGGGGTCGCTCTTTTTCCAGACCTCAAACACCCGCTCCCCCAGCACGCTCAGATGAACAGGGCCCGCCCGCAGAATCTCCAGTGTGGTCTGACGGAAGAGCACCTTGCGGAAGAGGTCCTGGAAGTGACTGGCCTGGAACTCGGCATCCTGGCGGTTGTCGGTGAAGACGATCACCTTGCGCTCCTGCTCTGGAAGGTGGGCCAGGGTGGAAAGGGTGAGGATATCGGTAGCGGTGGAGCGGCCCACCAGGCCAAAAGCCGACAGCTTGCGGATCTCCCCGCCCCGGCGGGAGTGGGCCACCTGGCAGGTGGGGCAAAAACTAAACGGGTAGGGCAGCACCGCCACCCGTACCCCCCCGCCCTCTTCCCGTTTGCCGGTAAAGGGGTTCAGGACCTGGTTCTGGGGCAGCAGGGGCTGCTTGTCTTTCTTGACCTGGCCGTTTTCCTGCCAGTCCTCGGGTGGGGGTTCTTTCTCCATATCCCAAAACCCAGGGCGCAGGTAGCGCACCTCGGCGTCGAAGGGGCTCAGGAGTGGCGGGCCGGGCAGGTAGGTGGTTTTATCCTTGTCCAGGCGGGCCACCAGGTACTCCTGCCCGCAGTTGCGGCAGAAGACCAGCGGGTAGGCGGGTTTGCCCTCCAGAAGGCGCTCCCCTTTGAGCGAGAGGCCCTTTAGGTCGAGGGTAGCGGTGAGTTCGGGGGCCTGGGCATAAAAGGCATGGATGCGCGGAATCAGCCACCCCGTGGCCGCCCCCACCCGCAGGGCCAGGTTGAGCGTTTGCTGGGCCTGCTCGAGGGCCACCCCCTCCCGCTGGGCCAGGGCCTGGGCCAGCTCGCTCAGGGTGCGGGGCTCGCGCAAGGCCTCTTCCAGGAACCAGAGGGTCTGTTCCACCCTGGCCCGCTCGGGTTCCACCTCCTGGGCCAGCTCCGGGGGCAGGTTGCTCAGCTCGAGGGGGGGCGGGGGATCGTAGGTCTCCCCAATCACCCGGGCCACCGGCGCCCCGAAGAGGTTTTCCGCGAAGCGGCGGATGGCCTCCTCTCCCCGATCCACGGTGGCCGAGGTGCCGATGACCTGGAGGCTTTGGGTGGTGCCGGTATGCTGCCGTAGGCGGCGGATGAGCAGGGCCACATCCGCCCCCCGTAGGCCCGCGTAGGTGTGCACCTCGTCCAGCACCAAGTAGCGCAGCACCCCCTGGTGCTCGGGGGGGAAGAGGTAGCGGTCCTCGCCCCGGGTGAGCAGCAGCTCGAGCTGCACGTAGTTGGTCATGAGGATGTCCGGGGGGTGGGCGCGGATTTCCTGCCGGCTAAACACCTCCGCATCGCTTACGGGGCGCTCGAGGGCGATGCGCTCTTTGCGGGCCTGGCCCTCTTCCCGGCTGCTGGGGGTCTCGCCATTGTACAGGGCAATCCGCAACCCCGAGCCGTTGAGCCTTAGGGCAAAGTCGCGGTACTGGGAGTTGGCCAGGGCGTTCATGGGGTAGACGATCAGGGCCTTGACCCCAGGGCGCTGCTGCTGTAGGGCATAGGCCAGGATGGGCAGGCCGAAGGCCAGGCTTTTACCTGAGCCCGTGCCGGTAGCCACCACAAAGCTTTCGCCCTTCAGGGCCGCTTCCAGGGCCTGATACTGGTGCAGGTAGGGGTGGATGGGGGTGTGGTCGTGGAAGTCTTCGGGCTTTTGCCGCAGCAAAGGGCGGATACCCGGCGGCAGAAGGCCCTGGCGGATGAGCGTTTCCACCCCCGGCCCAGCGCGGTAGCGGCGCTTTTGTGCAACAAAGGGCTCGCGCCACAAAAGGTCGGCTTCCTCGATGCCTTTTCGCAGGTATTCAGCGATGGCAGGGTTGCGCGGGGTTACAAAGCTTTCGGCATAGCCGCGGAAGTTCTCCTGAATGTTTTGTAGCTGGCGGAAGGGGTCGCGCAACGGTGGCCCCCCGGTCAGGGCGGGGATGTTGAGCCCTATCAGCGCGGCCACCGTATGGCGTAGCGCCGCCGACATGGTGGGAAAACCCAGGCGCTCCATCAGCTCCTCGGGGGTAAGGTTCAGGGCTTTTAGGGGGCCTAGAAGGGTTTCCAAGGTCTTGGGATCGGCCTCGGTCTGACTCCAGTCCAGGCTTTCGCCCTGGACAAAGCGGGGGAGTATTTCGCTAAACCAATGGTTGGGCTGAAGGTGGTCGGGCTGAATCTGCAAAGGCATCAAAGTTCAGTTTAAGGGCCATGCCTGGACAATCCGGTCATATTTCACAAGCATCGGGACTACCTTATTGCCCATTGCATTGTGGTAGCCTGAAAAGCATGGCCGGAGGGAAGCGCAAAGAAGATTCTGCCCCCCTGGGCGGGGCCCTGGACCTCCTGGAGCTACGCCCGGGAGAGCGGCCCCTGTATACCCTCAAACAGGCGGCCAGGTATCTCGGCGTGCCGGAGGCCACCCTGCGAACCTGGGTACGGGGGCGCCCTTACCCCGTGCAAGGAGGTTTGAAGCAGAGGCAGTCGCCGCCTTTGATCCAAACGCCCTCGGATAGCCCCCTCCTCTCCTTCCACAACCTGGTGGAGGCCAACGTTCTGGCCGCCCTGCGCCGCGAGCACCAGATTTCCATGCAGCGGCTGCGCCAGGCGGTGGAGACCGCCAAGGAATTGTTGAATGAAAAACGCCCCCTTTTATTGGACCTACAGGCCGGGCTGGGGGAGGTTTTTGTAGAGCGTGGGCAGGAACTGCTTTCCCTCACCCGAAGCGGGCAGGTGGCCCTGCGCGGCATTCTGGAAACCTACCTCAAACGCGTAGAGCGGGACGTGAAGGGCCTGCCCCTGCGCTTCTGGCCCCCGGTGGGAGAGAAGACCCGGGCGGACTGGGTGGCCCTGGACCCCCAGGTGGCCTTTGGGGCCCCCGCCGTAAAAGGGGTGGAGACCCGGGTTCTGGCCTGGCGGTACGACGCAGGCGAGGAGCTGGAGGAGCTGGCCGAAGACTACGGGCTTTCCCCGGAAGCGGTGATGGAAGCGGTGGTGTTTGAGGGCATGGCCGCGTGAGCCTGGTATACTTTTGCGACCGCAATCTGGGAAAACGCTTTGGGGAAGAGCTTCGGCAGCAGGGCTTAGCTGCCGAGCTCCACGACGACCATTTTTACCCAGACACCCCAGACCAAGACCTGTTGCGCCAAGTGGCCGCGCAGGGATGGGTGATCTTGACCCTGGACAAGCAGATGCGCTACCGACCAGCGGAAAAAGCTGCCATTTTGCGCTACCAAGCCAAGGTTATTATGCTGCCCCTACCCAAGAACCCAGAAAAAGGCTGGTTGATTGCTTTGGCCGGTGAGTTTGCGAAGGCCCAGGGGAAAATCCAAAGATTTCTTCAAAAGACCTCGCCGCCATTCCTGGCACGCTTTCGCATCGACCCGCAAGAGGCAGGGCCGAAGCGCTATCGATTAGAGCGAATTCCCCTCCGGTAAACACAGGCCAGTATGCCCTAGCGCCCCCGCAAAAGCCCCTCCCACGCCCCCAGCACCAGCCTCCTCGTGCGGTACTCCCCGTAGCGCCGGATGTCCTTGTCCTTGAGCACCCGGAAGGTCTCGCCGGGGAAGCGGCTCGCTTCCACCCGCTTGCGGTAGGCCTTCTCGTCCAGGGGGTCTTCCACCTCTTCTTCATCGGAGAGGATGTTCCGCAACTCTTCCTCGGTGAGGTCCTTTGGGTCCAGGATGTAGCGGAGTTGCTTGCGGTTCAGGCCGTAGAGGCGGGCGTAGTAGGCGTCCAGCTCGGCCCTAAGCCGGGCCCGGCGCTCCTCGTCCCACACAAAGGGCGGGAAGGGATAGGGGGTCTCTACCCACTCGGGGGGCGCGTCCGGGTGGAGCCTGGCCCCGGCCAAAAAGGCCCGGATGGCCTCCCTTAGCCCCTCGTCCGCCTCCTGCCACACGTCCTGGGCCAGGGGAGCCAAATCCCAGGCGGTGTAGGCGAGCTCCAGGACCCGGGGGACGATGAAGCGGAGGTCTGGGGGCTTGTAGGCGGAGGGGGGGAGGACGGGGAACTGCTTGAGGTAATGGAAGGTGAGGTTGGTCCCTCCCACCTTCTGTCGGGCCACGTAGTCCAGGACCAAGGCAGAGAGGTTGGCCTCCAACAGGAGGCTGGGGAGGCCCAAAAAGGGAAGAAGCAGGGGAGCGGAGTGTCCCACCCCGGCCAGAGGGAGGCGGGAAACGACGACCGTGCGCTCGTCCGTTGACCTGGCGACGTTCCTGAACCCCACCAACCACCTCCGCTCCCACCCCGCCTTTCGCAAGCGGGCCTCGGTCTCCTCCCGGGGCACCCAGTAGCGGGGCAGGGGGAGGAAGGCGGGGCCCTCCTTCTCCCCGGGCTCCACGTCCCGGGTGTCCGTCCCCGCAAAGGTGGCGAAGCGGTGGTCGTAGTGCCAGAACATCTTGGCCTCGTAGAGGGGCAGGTAGACCTCCTCTCCCCTTACGAAGCGGTTGCCCACCAGGCGGAAGCCCTGGGCCTCGAGGTCCTCCCGGGTGCGGAAGAGATGGGAGTCAGAAGTCATGTTGAAAAGCCCCTGCCGAAGCCGCACCCCCCAGGGGTTCTCCTCCGGCAGCACCTTGGTGCCGGGGGTCAGGGGGGCGGTGTAGGGCAACAGGCCGCCTTCCGGCAGGTTGGGCACCTCTTGCACTTCCCTCCACAGCACCGGCACCCGGCGGTAAATCTTCTTGGTCAGCTCGGCGTCCTGCCGGGTACGGAAGACGGGGCAGGTCTTGGTGTTGGGGTTCAGAAGGGCGAAGTCCTCGGGGGTGAGGGAGAAGATCCGGGTAGGGTCTTCCAGCTCCTCGGGGCGGGTGAGGAAGAAAGCCAGGCGGGCGGGCTCCCCCTTCCCTTGGCCCCGGAGGGCGAGAAGGGCGAACTTGTAGGAGCGGTGTACCCCTGGGAAATCCCCTCCCGGTTCTCAAAGTCGTATAGGGCCGCAAGCTCTCCCCCTGCCACTACCTCGCCGAAGAAGACCTTGTTGGAATCATCGGTGGCGATGCCCGTGGGCACGACGAGCCCAGCCCGGCCCTGGGGGTAAGCGAGGCTTCGCGAAAGCTCGGCGAAGTACCGGTAGGTGTTGGCATCTCCTTTGGCCGTCAGAGGAAAGCGCTTCGAGGAGCGAGCGAAGTTCACCACGCTGGCGATTTCGGCCACATGCTCCTGCCACTCTTGATGCAAGATAGAATTTTCTTGGGCCAGAGTGGCGATGCGCCTCTTCCGTTCGTCCCCACTAAGCTCGGCTATTTCTGGCGCACGTTCCCTAAAGAACTCTTCCTCTTTAGGCTCCAATACTTCCCACGGCGGGTTGCCCAGCACCACGTCAAACCCGCCCCGCTCCAGCACGTCCGGGAACTCCAGCCACCAGTGAAAAAAGCGGTGGCGGGCCTTGGCGCTCTGGATGGCGGCCAGGGTGGGGGGCGAGAGGTAGGTGGAGTTTTCCCACTGGGCCAGGCTGGCGTGTCCGGCTTGCTGGGCCAGCCAGTTGAGGCCCTGGGCGTCGGGGAGGCGCACGGCAGGGGCTGGGCGCAGGAAGAAGGCGGCGGTCCAGTAGTCGGCCAGGCGCTCCCACTTCTGCACGGCCTCGCTCTGGCGCCACTGGGTGTACAGGCGGCGCTTTTTCTCCACGTCCTGCACGGTTTTTTCTTCGTAGTCGAGGGGTGGGGGTGGGGGCGGGTTGTCCAGGGCCAGGGGGGTTTTGCCGGGCTTCTTGGTAAAGCTCAGGCCTTTCACCACCTCGGCGGGCACGCCCTCGCGCTTGTAGGCCTCCTTGGGAATGCCCATTTCCAGAAAGTCGCGGGGAGCCCCCACCAGGGAGTTGCCCACCTTGAGGTGATGGTCCAGGAAAGAGAGGGGGCGGCCCCGGGCCGCGGCGGCAATCCACAGAGAAAGCTTGGCCAGCTCTACCGCCATGGGGTTGAGGTCTACGCCGTAGATGCAGCGGGCGGCCACCTCGTGCCGGGCTTCCTCGTAGAGCCGGGCGAAGACGGGCTGGGGGTTGGCTTTTTGGCGCAGCTCGGCCAGCCGCTGGGCCAGGTACTCCAAAGCCGAGATCAGGAAGGCCCCCGAGCCCATGGCGGGGTCAATGACCCGCAGGGAGAGCAAGGCGCCGACCTGGGCCTCGAGATCCTCACCGGCGGCTTTCAGTCGCTCTTCCAGCACCGGGGCCAGCGCTTCTTGCACCACTAGCTGCACCAGCTCGCGGGGGGTGTAGTAGCTGCCCGAGGACTTGCGCTCCAGCAGATGGCTTTCCAGGCTGTAGCGGCCCTCCACCAGGCGGGGCGAAAGGGCCAGGATTTCTTCGTATACATGGCCTATCTCTTCGACCTCGAGGTCTCGGTAGTTCACCCGCTCCAAAGCCCCTTCCCGCTCTACAAAAGCCAGGTAGCGTATGGCCTCCAGAAGCTCGCTGTTTTTGGGCGAACGGCCCCGCTGGGTGAGGGTGGCGATAGCCTCGGGCGCAAACAGTTCGCCGTTCAGGGCGGGCACACCCAGGGCCTCGTCCCCCTCGTACACCAGTCGGAAGGTAAGCAGCAGTTTGGCCCACAAATCGGTCTGGTCATCGCTCTGGAAGCGCAGCCGGGCCGCCCTCTCCCGCAGGGCCAGCAGGCTGTACTCCCGCTCGTAGACCCACGACAAGCGCCCCTGGTGCGGAATCAGCTTGCGCTGCTCGGCGTAGAACAAAAAGAGCAGGCGGTAGACCAGGCGCAAAAGCTCCTGGTGATAGGCCTGCAGGCGCTCGGGGTGCTGGATTTCTTCCCGCAAGCCCTCGCTCAAAAAAGCATTGCCCAAAGCCTCGAGGGCCCGCACCACGCCCTTTTTCAGGGCTTCCTTGGCCCGCACCCCCACCTCGCGGGCCAGGCGGCGGTAGCGGTCCAGGGGGGTTTCGCCCTGGGCCTGCTGGAAGCGGCTTTTGGAAAGCAGCAGGTAGAGCACCTGAAACTCCCGCAGGGCGGCTTCGCGGGGGGCCTCGAAGAGTTCGGCCAGGTAGAAGGCCACGTAGCCAGGGGTGGAGACATGGTAGTACCTGCCCAACAGGCGCACCTCGCGGGGGTTGGCCACCAGCCCCCAGGCCTGCTCTGGGTGCAGGTTCAGGTAGGCCTGAAGCAGCCCGTGGGGGCTTTTGCTGCGGTAGGCGAGTTTCTCGTCCAGGTCTTGCAGCACCAGGTGCAAGGGCGGGGCCTCCTCCTGGTTCCAGCCCCGGTGGCTGATGGCAAAGGTCTGCTCCTCGAGCTGAAGGTGGGCCCGGTTGTACACCGGTTCGAAGCCCAAAACCCGAAAAAAGGGCATCAACCAGGCCTCCCGGGCCTGGGAAACCTCGGGGAACTCGAGGGGGCGCACCCGCTCGTACAGGCTGAAGAGGGCCAGAAACTTTTCCTCCAGCTCCGCCAGCGAAAGGCCTGCCTCCTTCAGGGCCTCGGGGCGGGTCAGGTTGTTCAAAAATTCCTCGGTTAGAAGGCCACCGGAGATGCGGACGCTGTAGAACATGACCCAACTCCTCGGACTACCTATTCCGACCTACCAACACTGTTACGGCCAGCAGTTCTTGCCCCAAAAGCTCCAGCTTATCCAGCTCCTGGAAGGCCTCCGGCAGGGTTCCATAGGCCCGCAGCAGGTCGCGGCGCAGGGCCTCGCGCTCCTGCTTGAGCTTTTCCAGGGCCTGTAGCGCGCCTTTTTGGCCCATCTCTTCCAGTGGGGCCTGGAGGGCGGTGCGGGCCAGGACGCGCATCTGGTCTGTGGTGAGCAGCGGGGCGGCTTTTTGCCGCTTGTCCCACAGGTCTTGGGCTTCCTCTGGCAAAAGCTCCTGCCCGTCCAGCAAGCGCAGGGCTTGGCGGAACTGGTGCTCCAGGGCCTCCCCCTGGGGGCCCAGGAACCTGGCCCGGTAGTGGTAGAAGGCCACCGGAGGGGTGGCTGCAGCAACGCTCAGGAAGGCGGTGCGGGCCCCGTCCAGGTCGCGGTAGGCCCGGTAACGCAAGTGGGCCACCAGGTGCTCGACCACCGGATGGGCCAGGTCCAGAACCTCCACCCCCAGGGGGGCCTCGGGGTCAAAGCTAAAAGGGCCGAAGGTGCGCTCGAGGCCCGGTATGGCCTCGCCAACCCCCTGCTGGGCGGTGTAGGGGCCCTCGCCCTGCACCTGCCACCCCAGGTAGCGCAGCCCATCCAGCACAAAGCGTTCCAGCGACTGGCTTCCCCCCATCCGCTCCACGGCCTCCCGCAAGCGCCGCTCCACATCGGGCAGGCTGAACTCGCTGTGCCCATAGAAGCCTTCCTGCACCACCCGCTGGGCCAGGTGGGTTTCCTCGGCCTCGGCCTGAAAAAGACCGGTCTGGCCCAGCCGTTCCCCCCGCCAGTCCTGCGCCCAGAGGGCCTCGAGGTTTTGCCTCAAGTACCCTTCATCCCCGAAAAAAGCAGGCACCACCCCCAGCTCCTGGCGGATGCGCTCGGCCTTTTGCAAAAGGAGCCTAAACACCGCCACATCGAAGGAGCGCTGGTAGTACAGGGTGTGGATGTGCACCTTGGGCTCGGGCTGGCCGAAGCGGTCTATGCGCCCGTTTCTTTGCTCTAAGCGGTTGGGGTTCCAGGGCAGGTCGTAGTGCATCAGCCGGGCCGCGTAG
>Ga0308403_1000278_pt1 | contig 21497 bp, 17 predicted proteins | sample HotsprSampleOSM3_FD_203470 | JGI IMG/M metagenome (GOLD analysis project Ga0308403, IMG submission 203470) | Hot spring phototrophic mat microbial communities from Octopus Spring, Yellowstone National Park, Wyoming, United States - 20060914_OS-M3 ... | reverse complement strand
TCGCGAGTCAGCTCCAGATGTTGGCGCTGATCGTCGCCGACTGGCACCAAATTGGCTTGGTAGAGCAAGATATCCGCCGCCATCAACGTTGGATAGGTGAACAAGCCTGCGCTGACCGACTCAGCCTGTTGTTTCGCCGCCTTGTCTTTGAATTGCGTCATGCGATTCAGCCAGCCCATCGGCGTGAAGCAGCCTAGAATCCAGCCTAGCTCGGCATGTGCGCTCACGTGCGACTGTACGAAGATCGTCGCATGGTCAGGACGGATGCCGCACGCCAGATAGAGCGCAGCCGTCATGCGCGTGCTGTCGCGCAGCTCAGCAGGCTCTTGTGGCACGGTGATAGCGTGCATATCCACGATGCAATAGTAGCAATCGTAATCATCTTGCAACTGCACCCATTGCTTCAGCGCACCGAGGTAATTGCCGATGGTCAGCCGACCGGAAGGCTGAATACCAGAGAGAATGCGCGGCGGGCGCGTTGAAGTTGTTTCAGGCATAGCATTTCCTAAATGTTAGGCGCGTCAGACGAGACCACAGGCGCGAATTGTAGCATCAGGCGTTGCGGCAAGCAAGGCAGCGCTGCTGCGCCTGCAGTCTGCGCCCGACTGTGTGCCTCAGACGACCAAATTCAACATGCCGCGCTCTGCCACGTAGATCACTTTCTTGATAGCGCCGCCGTTGATGTGCTTCTGCACCTCAGGTGAAGCGAGCGCTAGCGCTACCGCTTCTGACTCAGGCAAGCCTGCCGGCGCCTGCAGCCGCGCGCGCAGCTTGCCGTTCACTGAGACCACCAGCGTGATCTCTTCCTCGCGCGCCGCTTCAGGATCGAAGGCAGGGAACGGCTGATTGTGTACGCTGTACGGCTCGCCGATGTGCTGCCAAAGCTCTTCAGCGATGTGCGGCGTGATCGGCGCCATCAGCAGCAGCATGGTTCGGATTGCCTCGCGCCAGACTGGCGTGCCGCACACAGGCGTCTTGCGCGCCGCCACCAGCGTGTTCTTCAGCTCCATCAGCGCCGCCACTGCCGTGTTAAAGCTGAACGTCTCCAAGCCTTCGCCAACGCGCTGAATGGTCTGATGCACTTTGCGGCGCACGGCGCGCAGCGCCTTCTCATCCGCTTCGCCTTGCACAGGCGGCGAGTCGGTCACCACGCTCCACACATCGTTCAGCCAGCGCACCACGCCCTGAATGCCCTGCGAATCCCACGGACCGCCGCTCTCCCAGCGGAAAGCGAACATCAAGTAGCCGCGCACAGTATCCGCGCCGTATTGCGCCACCAGAACGTCCGGCGCCACCACGTTGCCTTTGCTCTTGCTCATCTTTTCCACGCCCAAGCGGTAGCGCAGCGACTCAATCGGCACAACGTTGCCCGCCCGATCCACGATCTGCGCATTCTCAACCAGCTCAAGCGTCACCTGCGATTCATCCATGCGCTCGATCACGATCACGTTATCGTTGCGCTTGACGATCTCGCCGATGGCAGTCGTCATGCGCGCATCGTCTTCAGGCTCGCCAAAGGCGCGCGCCACATCGTTCAAGCCGCTCAGCAAGTCGTTGACCGTGTTCTCCGCGTCCTGCATCACCTTCGCCGCCGCTTCATCAATCACCACGACCTTGTGCGCGTGCAGCACGTCAGCTTGCCATGCGCCAAAAGCTACGATGTAACTGCCCTCCATCGGCTCGCCCAAGATCATGCCTTGATTGTAGAGCGCCAGCATCGGCTCGTGATCGATCGGCGGCAAATTCGGCGCGCGGCGCGCCACGGCGTCTCTGTAGATGCCGCAATCGCGCATAGCTTTGGTGAAGAAGCGCGTGTACATCAGATGCATTGTGGCGTGTTCAATGCCGCCCGTGTATTGATCGACCGGCAGCCAATACGCCGCTTCCTCAGGATCGAACGGCGCTTTATCGTAATGCGGACTCAGGTAGCGCAGCTGATACCACGAGGAACACATGAACGTATCCATCGTGTCGGTCTCGCGCTGCGCCTTGCCGCCGCACTTCGGACAGGTCGTGTTCAAAAAGGCGGGATGATATTTGAGCGGCGATTCGCCCGTCGGCATGAATTCCACGTCGTCAGGCAGCAGCACAGGCAATTGATCTTCAGGCACAGGTACAATGCCGCAGCTTGGACAGTAGATGATCGGAATTGGCGCGCCCCAGTACCGCTGACGGCTGATCAGCCAATCGCGCAGGCGATAGGTGACCGCGCGCTTGCCGATGTGCTGCGCTTCCAACCATTCGATCACGCGATTGATCGCCACGCCATCGGCAGTTGGCGTGCCATCGAAGTGCGCGCTGTTCACCATCACGCCATTGGCGACGAACGCCTCAGTCATCCGCTCGCCATCCAGCGGCTCGCCTTCAGGCTGGATGACGACGCGCACAGGCAAGCCAAACGTGCGCGCAAAGGCGAAGTCGCGCTCATCGTGCGCCGGCACCGCCATGATCGCGCCGCTGCCGTAAGTCATCAGCACGTAATCCGCGATCCAGATCGGAATGCGCTCACCGTTGACAGGATTTATCGCATAGCCGCCTGTGAAAACGCCTGTCTTCTCTTTATCGGCAGCCGTGCGGTCAATTTCGCTCTGCCGTTGCGCCTGCGCAACGTATGCGTCGACGGCAGCGCGCTGCTCAGCCGTCGTCACCTTCTCCACCAAAGGATGCTCTGGCGCCAAGACCATGAACGTCGCGCCCCAGAGCGTGTCAGGTCGCGTGGTGAAGATCAGCAGCGGATCGCCCTGCTCGGTATGGAAAGTGACGTGCGCGCCTTCGCTGCGCCCGATCCAATTCGTCTGCATCACTTTCACCTTCTCGGGCCAATCTTTAGGATGTTGCAACAGCTCTTCGGCGTAGTTGGTGATGCGGAAGAACCATTGCTCCAGCTCCTTTTTGATGACAGGCGTGCCACAGCGCTCGCAGTGCCGATCCTCGCCCCAGACCTGCTCGCGCGCTAAGGTCGTGTTGCAATTCGGGCAAAAATCTACGCTGGCGCGCTGCCGATACGCCAAGCCGTTCTCGTAGAATTTCAGGAAGAACCACTGCGTCCAGCGGTAGTACTCAGGATCAGAGCTGATCGCCTCGCGTTCCCAATCGAAGATAGCGCCCATTGAGCGCAATTGCTTGCGCATCCGCTCGATGTTGGCATACGTCCACGTCTTGGGATGCGTCCGATGTTTGATGGCGGCATTTTCGGCAGGCAAGCCGAAGGCATCGAAGCCCATCGGAAATAGCACGTTGTAGCCGCGCATCCGCATGTAGCGCGCGCGCGCATCGGATGGCGCCATGGCGTACCAATGCCCGATGTGCAGATCGCCGCTCGGATACGGCAACATGGTCAGCGCGTAGTGCTTAGGACGGCTGTGATCGATCCGCGAGCGGTAGAGCTGATCGGCTTCCCAGCGCGCTTGCCACTTCTGCTCGATAGCTTGTGGTGAATATTTCTCAGGCATCGCTTTTTCCTCCAACGCATGATGCATTAATCCTAACACATAAAAAACACGCAAAAAGGTCAGGTTCATCGGACGAACCTGACCTTCCTTTGAAGGCGAAGGCTGTGAGAGATCAGCGGCGCTGTGGCATCGGGCGATTGCGAACAGGCACGCGCGCAGGCACGACCTTCGGCGGCTTCAAAAGGCGACCAAGTTCGTCCAGTAGCTCACGAAGTCGTGCGACGATGCTCGGCTTGTTCGGCTTGCCCATGCTTAATTGCTCCTGCTAGATAGCGTTCAATGTCTGTGCATAGAGTGTAGCACACTTTGCCCATGCTCAGCTTGGAAAACCCTTAGAAATCTTGCACAAAAGATGCCCGCCCGCTCATCTCCTGATCCGCCTCAACGCTCAGGGACGCCCCAGATGCGGATGGTGCCGTCCCGTGAGAAGGCGAGGTAGCGTCCGTCAGGCGACCATGCTACTGACCACACATAGTCTGTATGCCCTGCGAGCGTCCGCAGCAGCGTCCAGGACGCCGCGTCCCACACGCGGACTGTGCGATCCAACGACCCTGAGGCGAGGTAGCGCCCGTCAGGAGACCATGCGACTGACCGCACCCAGTCTGTATGCCCTTCAAGCGTCCGCAGGAGCGTCCAGGACGCCGCGTCCCACACGCGGACTGTGCGATCCAACGACCCTGAGGCGAGGTAGCGTCCATCAGGCGACCACGCGACTGACCTGACCAACTCCTTATGCCCTGCGAGCGTCCGCAGGAGCTGCTCTGTCCCTGCATCCCACACGCGGACTGTGCGGTCATCTGATCCTGAGGCGAGGGTGCGTCCGTCAGGCGACCACGCGACTGAATTCACACCACTCGTATGCCCTTTAAGCGTTCGCAAGAGCGTCCCTGACGCCGCGTCCCAGACACGGACTGTGTCGTCCGATGAGCCTGAGGCGAGGAAGCGCCCGTCTGGCGACCACGCGACTGAACTGGCGGATGTATTTTCTCCAATCAAGCGCGGCGCCCGCTCGAAATTCTGCGCGTCATATAACCAGATGCCGATGCTGCTTGCCACTGCCAGCGTCCTTCCATCGGGCGAGTACTGTATGTGATTGATGTAGCCACGTCCGAGTCGGCGCAGTTCGGTCACGCGGTCTAAGTTTTCAGCAGAGATAGCCACAGGCGTCGGCGTAGCAGCAGAGGCTGTTCGGTTGATGCCCCAGATGCGGACTGTGCCATCGGCTGAGCCTGAGGCGAGGTAGCGTCCGTCAGGCGACCACGCGACTGAATTCACACCACTCGTATGCCCTTCAAGCGTTCGCAAGAGCGTCCCTGACGCCGCGTCCCAGACACAGGCTGTGTTGCCCCGTGAGCCTGAGGCGAGATAGCGCCCATCAGGCGACCATGCCACTGACTGCGCCCGACCAGTATGTCCCGTGAGCGTCCGCAGGAGCCGCCCTGTCCCTGCATCCCACACGCGGACTGTGCGGTCATCTGATCCTGAGGCGAGATAGCGACCGTCAGGTGACCACGCGACTGAAGTCACATCCCGTTTATGCCCTTCGAGCATCCGCAGGAGCGTCCAGGACGCCGCGTCCCACACGCGGACTGTGTCGTCCCATGATGAGCCTGAAGCGAGGTAACGACCGTCAGGCGACCATGCGACTGAATTCACCCAGCTTGTATGCCCTGCGAGCGTCCGCAGCAGCCGTCCATCTGCCGCGTCCCAGACGCGGACTGTGCGATCCAACGACCCTGAGGCGAGGAAGCGACCGTCAGGCGACCACGCGACTGAACGGGCGTATGTATTTTCTCCAATCAAGCGCGGCGCCCGCTCGAAATTCTGCGCGTCATATAACCAGATGCCGATGCTGCTTGCCACTGCCAGCGTCCTTCCATCGGGCGAGTACTGTATGTGCTTGATGTAGCCACGTCCGAGTCGGCGCAGTTCGGTCACGCGGTCTAGGTTTTCAGCAGAGATAGGCGCAGGCGTCGGCGTATAGCTGGGCGTGAAAGTATACGTCGGCGTGAAGGTGCGCGTTGGCGTGCCTTGCAGCGGCGTCATCGGTCGTTGCGCCGCGGCGACGTCCACGCCTTTCGGCGTCTTGCCGCTCAGCGCTTCGCGGAAGGCGCTCGCGAATTCCGAGGCGCTCTGAAAACGCGCTTCGGGACGCTTCGCCATGCCTTTGATCAGCACCTTCTCGACGCTCTGCGGCAAGTCGGGACGCAGGCGGCGGATCGGCGGCGGCTGCTCGTTCAGGTGCTGATACATCAGCGCAGGCGGCGTATCGCCTGTGAAGGGCAGCGCGCCTGTCAGCAATTCGTAGGTCATCACGGTCAGCGCGTAAACATCCGTGCGCGCGTCCACGTCGCGTCCGTACCATTGCTCAGGCGCCATGTAAGCAGGCGTTCCCATCGCCATGCCGCTGCCGGTCATGCGCGTCATATCGCCGGCGATGCGCGCGATGCCGAAATCGCTCAGGATCGCGTTGTTAGACTGATCCAACAGCACATTTTGCGGCTTCAGGTCGCGATGGATCACGCCGCGTCCGTGCGCATGGTCGAGCGCGGCGCCGATCTGATCCAGATAGCGCGCCACTTCCTCAGCATTCAGCTTGCCGTTCGCCTTCAGGCGCGCCGCCAGACTGCCGCCTGTCTTCAGCTCCATCACCAGATAGAGCAGATCGTCCTGACTGCCGAAATCGAAGACTTTCAGGATGTGTGGATGATCGAGCGCAGCCACAGTCTGCGCTTCGCGCTCGAAGCGCCTGATGAATTCAGGATTGTCGGTCAGCTTGGTTTCGATGACCTTGACTGCCACGTCGCGCCTGATGCTGGTCTGTTGAGCGCGATAGACGGTCGCCATGCCGCCGCTGCCGAGCGTTGCGAGAATGGTGTACTGTCCGAGCTGCCGTCCGATGAGACCTGCCATGAGAACATCTCCTGCGTCGCTGTTGCGCTAGGACAAGCATAGCACAGACTGTAAGGCTTAGCAAGTGAGTTGCAACTGAAACACGCAATGCGCTGCAACCACGCCCAGCAGATGCAGCGCATTGCAGATGATCAAGGAATTAACATAATTTTGCCGCTCTCGCCGCTTATGAAAGTCTGGTAAGCCTGCTCAAAGTCATGCATCGGAAAGGTGTGCGTGACCAAGCCTTCAAGCCGCAACGCGCCTGACTCCAGCAAGCCGTGCGCCTGATACCACGTTTCCCACAAGCGCCTGCCAACGATGCCGCGCACGATCGCGCCTTTGAAGACGATATGCGCGTTCAGATCGAAGGTGAAGGCGCTCGGCGCCAAGCCTAGCAAAGCTGCTTCGCCGCCTTCTTTGAGCGCTGCGAAACCTTCGTTGATGGCGCTCGGCGCGCCCGACATTTCCAGCAGCACGTCAACGCCTTCGCCGCCAGTGATCTCATCGATCACTGCCGCCAGATTCTCATGGCGCACGTCCACTGCGCGATCAGCGCCCATGCGGCACGCCAAAGCCAGCCGATACGGACTGATATCCGTGGCGATCACAGCGCGCGCGCCTGCCGCTTTGGCGACGGCGATCGCCATCAAGCCAACCGGTCCGCAGCCTGTGACTAAGACGAATTTCGCCGAGACATCCTGCGCCATCACGGTATGCACGGCGTTGCCCAAGTTCTCTTCGATGACTGCGATGCTGAGCGGCATATTCGGCGGATTCTTCCAGACGTTCTGCGCAGGGATGGCGATGTATTCAGCGAAGCCGCCGTCGCGATCCACGCCGATGATCTGCGTCTTCTCGCACAAGTGCGCGCGTCCTGTGCGGCAGAAGTAGCAAGTGTTGCACACCACATGGCTCTCTAGCGAGACCTGATCGCCAATCGCCACGTGCGTCACCTCAGGCGAGATAGCGACGACCGTGCCTGTGATCTCATGCCCGACCACAAATGGCGGCTTCAAGCGATGCTGCGCCCAGTCATCCCATCTATAGATGTGAATATCCGTGCCGCAGATTGAGCCTGCCTGCACCTTGACCAGCACATCGCCATGCCGCAGCGACGGCACAGGATAATCTTCCACGTAGCGCAAGCCAACGCCGCGCTCAGCCTTCAGGATCGCTTTCATCTTCGTCGGTAAAGTCATCGGTCATATCTCCTAAAATTTTTACGCCTTCATTGTAGCGCAGTCCGCGCCGCGCTGAACACTCGCTCAGCACGGCATTTGAAAGACTGTGCTATATTGTGCATGGCGCGCGTGCATCGCGTTGAATGCCGAGCGCTTGTAACTAGCAAGCTGCTTGCAGCGCCTCGCAGTCTGTGCTATGCTCGTCCTAGCGCAACAGCGACGCAGGAGATGTTCTCATGGCAGGTCTCATCGGACGTCAGCTCGGACAGTACACGATTACCGAGATGCTCGGCAGCGGCGACATGGCGACCGTCTATCGCGCGCAGCAGACCAGCATCAGGCGCGACGTGGCGATCAAGGTTATCAAAACCAAGCTGACCGACAATCCTGAATTCATCAGGCGCTTCGAGCGCGGAGCGCGGATCATGGTTGCGCTCAATCATCCACACATCCTGACAATCTTCGAGTTCGGCATGCAGGACGACTTGCTCTATCTGGTGACGGAACTGCAAGAAGGCGGCAGTCTAGCGGCGCGCCTGAAGGCAAACGGCAAGTTGAGCGCTGAGGAAGTAGCGCGCTATTTGGATCAGATCGGCGCTGCGCTCGACTATGTGCACAGTCGCAGCGTGATCCATCGCAACCTGAAGCCGCAGAATGTGCTGCTCGATCAGGACAACAACGCGATTCTCAGCGGTTTCAGCATCGCGCGCATCGCCGGCGATATGACGCGCATGACCGGCAGCGGCATGGCGATGGGAACGCCATCTTACATGGCGCCTGAGCAGTGGTACGGCCGCGACGTGGACGCGCGCACGGACGTTTACGCGCTCGCCATCATGACCTATGAATTGCTGACAGGCGCGCTGCCCTTCACAGGTGATACGCCGCCTACGCTGATGTATCAGCATCTGAACGATCAGCCGCCGCCGATCCGTCGCCTGCGTCCCGACTTGCCGCAGAGCGTCGAGAAGGTGCTGATCAAAGGCATGGCAAAGCGCTCTGAAGCGCGTTTCCAGAGCGCCTCAGAATTCGCGAGCGCCTTCCGCGAGGCATGGATGTCGTCGCAGCGCAGCGCCCGATGACGCCGCTGCAAAGCACGCAGACGAGCATGACGGGGCCTGTGCCCAAGCACTACAGACCGTCCAGCGTACGCGACGCAGAGCGACAAGCCGAAATCTGGAGAGGCGAACTTAGTGAGATTGAAAAAAGTAAGCGCAGCTGTGCTATAGTTTCAACAGGCGCTGTGGCAATCATTATACTAGTTTCCTTAATTGCTGCTTTCATCATCGTATCCTTGGAGCAGCGCGCTGCGGCTGCACGCGCTTTAGATTTTCAAGCGACTGAAACAGCGCTTGCAATTCAAGAGCGCGGATTGAACCTGACGCGCACTGTCGACGCTAGAATCGAAGGTCAGACTGCTACAGCCGAGATGCGCGCGATTATCGCTCTGAGCTTCACGCCAACACATACTTTCACGCCGACGTTCATACTGACGCCGACGCCATCAGACACTTACACACTGATTCAAGCACGACGATGATCGTGCTGCCTTGATGTCCGATCAAACCGAGCGGCAATGCCAAGTCCAACACGATCACGCCTAACGAAAACGCGATGTTCTGGGAGATCAGGCGGCGCGCGCGGCATAGCGTGCGCCGCGCCTTGCAGCATTTTGCCTTTGCGAAATCGCTCACAAAGTGCCATAATACCGAGAGTTGCACACTGATCGCCCGCCAAATTCAGAAAGGCTTGAAGCGCATGATCGTCAAGCACGCGCCAACTGCCCTGTGTATCCTTCTGTTGGCGACTCTCGCCGCCTGCGGCACGCCTGCCACGCCTGCCGCGTCTTTCCCGCCGACTCTCGCGCTGCCGACGCGCGTGCCAATTCAGCCGACGCCGGATAGCCGCGTCGCCGTCACTACGCCGCAAGCCGCGCCGACCGTCGTCGCCGTTGCGCCGACGCGCACGCCGACTCGCGCGCGCCCTTCGCCAACGCCGACCATCACGCTCATCCCGCCGACCAACACGCCCGTGCCGTCGACCGAGACGCCGACGCCCAGCCCGACGCCGCAGCCCGATCCTGCGCGCGGCGCCGTCCTATTCGCCAACGGCTTTCCCAACAGACCTGACGTGCCGACCTGCGCTTCGTGCCACTACGTTGAGCCAGTGGAAGTGAACGATCTGGTCGGACCGGTCATGTACGGCTTGGCAGATCGCGCCGCGCGCCGCGATCCGAACGAAGTGAGCGCCGTCTCGTACCTGCGCAACTCGATCACGCAGCCGAACAAGTATCTCGTGCCGAACGAAGGCGATAAGGTCTACGCTGTCGGCGGCATGAGCTTGATGCATCAGACCTACGCGCAAGAGCTGACGCCTGAAGAGATCAACGATCTAGTCGCTTACATGCTCACGCTGCGCGCGCGTTAAGCGTTGCGGCACAGCCTGCGCTATTGAGCTGTACAGGTAAGCTGTGCTATACTAACTCCAAAGCGCGAGCGAGCGATTGGAGAGCGGCATGTCTGACACACTGCGCGGCGAGTGGCGCACGCCTGCCGTCGAGGATTTTCTCAAGCAGGTCTATTTAATTCAGCAGCAGGTTGATCCTGTGCCGACTATGCTGATCGCGCGCGCGCTGGATATCTCAGCGCCTTCCGCCACAGATATGATCAAGCGGCTCAGCAGCGGCGAGAGCTGTCCGCGGCTGCTCAAGCACGCGCCGTATCGCGGCGTGCGCCTGACCGAAGCCGGCGAGAAGATCGCGCTCGAGATCGTGCGCCATCATCGCCTGCTGGAGCTTTACCTGACGCAAAAGCTCGGCTTCTCGTGGGATGAGGTGCATGAAGAGGCTGATCGCTTGGAGCATCACATCTCTGAGCGGCTGGAAGCGCGCATTGCCGATGCACTCGGTCATCCTGAACTCGATCCACACGGCGATCCGATCCCAGCGCTGGACGGCACAGTCGTCCTGCCTGAGCTGGTGCTGCTGGCAGATTTGGCGATCGCACAACGCGGCACGGTCAGCCGCATTTTGGATCAATCGCCTGAAGTGCTGCGCTATCTCTCAGAGCTGGGCTTGGTGCCCGGCGTTTTGGTCGTCTTAGCAGATCGCGCGCCGCTGAACGACACGCTGCAAGTGCGCATTGGCAGCCGCGCCGCTGAGCCGCGCACGATCAGCGTGCAAGTGGCGCGCAAGGCGCTGGTCGTGCCTGACGACTCAGAGTCGATCTAGCTCACACGCTGCAGCGATATTGCGTGTAGCGCGCCAGGCTCAGAATTTCATCCGCCTCAGGCAGCTCGGCAGCGCTCAGCACGACGCGCTGTGCGCTGAGCGCGCCGTAGGTATCTAAGATGAAAAGCGCCGCGCCGCGCGCCGACTCGCCTGTGTAGCGCTGCCAGACGCTGTTCTCTGCATCTGCCAACAGCGGAAAAGGCAAGCTCAGTGCCTGCGCAAGCGGCATGAGCGCTTCGCGCGGCGCATCGAAGATCGCCAAGACCTGCGCGTTGATCTCAACGAATTCCGACCAGAGCTGCGCGATCGCGCGTAACAGCGCCGCGCTCGACGGCGATGCCTGCTGCAAAAACAGCAAGACTAGTCCCTGCTTGCCGCGAAACTGCTCACGGCTGTAAAACGTGCCTGCAGCGCTCGGCAGGCGGAAATCAGGCGCTAGGCTGCCGTAAGGCAGCGGCTCGCGAAATGCGATCGGCTTGTTATCGTGCGTCATCGGTCACCTCATTAGAGTTTCAGACGCGCTAACTCGTGATGCCGCCAAAAGGTGAGCGCGTACGTCGCAGTCTTCTCAAGGTCTAGCTCAGTCGTATCTAGCACGTCAAGGTTGCCGAGCGCGCTCAGCTTCCGCTCTTGGCGGATGTGATGCAAGAAAGCGCTGCGCGTTCTCGGATCGTGAAAGCGCGCGCCGTGCTGCGCGTGCAGACGACGCAATATCTCGTTCAGCTGGCAGCTCAGCACCAGCAGCCAACTGCTCTCCAGCAGGCGCTGACGGATATCTTCATCCAACAACGGCGCGGCAGGCATGGCGATCACGGCGCCGCGCTGTAAGGCGAATTCGGCGCAGAGCGCTTTCAGCACGGTGCGCATGTGCGCTTCGCCATAGGTCTGGCGTAGCTCATCAAGCGAGACTCGCTCGCGCAGCTGAATTTCGATCTCAAGGTCGAGATATGTTGTGCTAATTGTCTCGGCAATACGGCGAATTAGCGCATACTTGCTAGTGCCATCATAGCCGCTGATGATTAAGTTGCGATACGGCTCAAAGGATCGCTCATGACTCATCAGGTGCGCCATCCATTATACCAAGTATCGAGTAACGGCAACAGCTCATATAAGTTATGAATGACGGCATCAGGAATGATGCGGCGCTCGCTGCGCTTGCCATTCGGCACAAGGCGCAAGACGGCGCGCATACCGACACCTTGCGCGCCCATGATATCCGCTTCGATGTTATCGCCAACAAAGACGGCTTCTTCAGGGCGGGCTGCGACGCATTCGAGCGCCGTCTCGAAGATTTTCGGATGTGGCTTCAAGTAGCCGACGTCCACAGCGGCAAAACGACACGCGCTGAAGTATTCCAACAGACCGCAAGCGCGCAGCTCTTGGTCGCGGAAGCGCATTGGCACTGAGGCGTTGGTCACCAAGCCGATTTGAATGCCGTGTTGACGCAAGGTGCGCAACACTTCTTCCACTTCGGCAAAAGGACGCACGCCGTCCATCAAATCCCAGCCGAGCGCGCGCAGACACGCCTCGCGATCGATGCACTCCTCAGGCACGCCGACTGCGACGAGCGCCTTGTGCAAGGCTTCGGCGTAGCTCGGCGCGCTCAAGCTCTGCTCGGCATGTTCCCAGCCCTGCCGCGAGTAGTAGCGCACCAGATCGTAGAACTCATTCGGACGCTCAATCGGCTTGACCGTCTGCGCGATGTAAGCGCGCACATTCTCCAAATGGCGGCGCTCATAAGTCAGCCAGTCCACACTGCGCAAGCTCCAATCGAGCAGGGTATCATCCATATCGAAGAGAACAGCTTTGAGCATCAGGCGATTTTCGATCCTATCCAGTTGGCGACGGCGTTATTGTAGCACATTATGATACGCTCTCAACCGAGAGAGTGAAAGCACGCCGCTACAATTGCGCTTTTGAGCGCCTGCACTGCTCTATCTATCCAACTTCCTGAAACCTGCAAGGCTGAGCAGGCGCGACAGCAGACGAGAGCGCGGTCATCAGGACGACACACCTCAGCGCGCTCGTTGTTCAGGGCAGCCTGTTAACGTAAATTTAACCGTTCCATCTCTAGCGTTTCGCTAGACTCTTGCTTATAATGCATGTAGAAAGCCCGACATAGAAGGCGTCGGCAATCTTGTGTTGTGGCGCGCCGTGAGCATCGTGCTGAGGCACGAAGAGAGGAAGGATCGGTTTGCAGGGGCGTGTTCTGTTGTTGAATGGCAGCACATGGGAGCCATTAGCGGTCATCTCAATTGCGCGCGCTATCAGCTTGATCATGGCGGGCAAGGCGGTCGTGATTGAAGAGACTGGGCGCGTGCTGCGCACAGTGAACGCTTCGTTCGCCGTGCCATCGGTGATCGCTTTGCGCCGTTACATCAATGTGCCGCGCCGCAAAGCACATTGGAGCCGCAAAGGCGTGCTGATGCGCGATAACTATACCTGCATCTACTGCGGTGTGCGCGTGGGCGATGTGGTGCGCGGCAAAACACTGACTAAGATGGACTTCACGGTTGATCACATCATGCCGCGCTCGCGCAACGGCAAGGATGCTTGGACGAACACAGCGTGCGCTTGCTACAGCTGCAATCATCGCAAGGGCAACCGTCTGCCAAGTGAAGCAGGAATGCGCCTGCGCTGGGAGCCGAAGACGCCGCGAACAAGCTACCTTGTCATCGCTGTCGGCAGCGGTCCGGATGCTTGGAGACACTACATCGAACTGGACGCCGCCAATAATCCGCTCGACCTAGACGAGTGACAGGGACTAAACGCAAGCGCTTTAGTCCCTGTTTTTTGGTGCGCACGGCAGCGGTTGCTGCGCTCCGCGCAGCGCGCTAGAATGGCGCGCATGATCGATCTGCTCTTCATCACAACCTACACAGGCATCGGCGGCGGCGAGTCGCTCATGCTGAACCTGATGAGCGCGCTCGACCGAGCGCGTTTTCGCGCCCATCTGCTCACGCCGCGTGCGGGCAAATTTCCGAGCGCGGCGGCTGCGCTCGGCGTTCGCGTTCACGAGCTGCCGTTTCGCGGCACAAGCACATTCTTCCTGCCTGCGCTCTGGGCGCGCTTTCCAATTGTCGGCAAGTTGCGCGCTTTCCTCAGACGGCACGCCATTCAGGCTGTGATCAGCGACTATCACAGCTTGCCGTTCATTGTGCCGGCGGCGCGCAGCCTGCGCGTGCCTGTGATCTGGAACGCCATGGGCTGGTGGTTTCCGATTCACGCTTGGCAGCGCCGTTTTTTCAGCCAACAAGTCAGCCGCATCGTGGCGATCAGCAGCGCAGTCAAGGAGAAATTGCTCGGCACGCCGCCTAAGATCGCGCCTGAGCTGATCAGCGTACACATTCCTGGCGTTCAGACGGCGCAGCACTATCCTGAGGCGGTCAGCGGCGCGCCTGTGCGCACGCACATGGGCATCAGGGACGAGACGCCGCTGGTCGCCATGATCGCACGCTTTCAAGACGTGAAAGGTCACGACGATTTTTTAGATGCGGCGAAGCTGATCAGGCGTGCCGTGCCAAGCGCGCGCTTCGCCATCGCAGGCGAGAACGTCTTCGCCGTCTCGAAAGATGAGGCATACAAACAGCGCATCCTAGCGCGCGTGCGCAATGATGCTGCGCTGCGCGAGGCAGTCACGTTTCTCGGCTTCTGGCACGACTCGCGCGAGGTGATCGCAGCTGCCGACGTGATGGTCTGCAGCTCATGGTTCGAGTCGCTGAGCATGGTCGCGCTGGAAAGCATGGCGATGGCGCGTCCGATAGTCAGCACGCGCGTTGGCGGTCCGGCTGAGACCATTCGCGACGGCGAGACGGGCTATCTGGTGCCGCCGCGCGACTCAGCGGCGTTGGCTGAGCGCGTGATCGCCTTGCTGCGCGATCCTGAGCGGCGCAGAGCCATGGGCGCGCGCGGTGCGGCGCACGTCCGTGAGCATTTCAGCGCCGCGCGCTACGCAGCAGCCATCAGCGCGTTGATCGAGGCGGCGCTCAGCGCACGTTGACGATCTGTTGTAGAATGGCGGTGACGGTCGCCTTTTGCAACAGGGACTCACGGACAATGGCTGAGAGCTTGATGGGCAAAGTAGCTTTGGTCACAGGCGCCGGCATGGGCATCGGCTATGGGCTATGTCAGGCGTTGGCGGCGGCAGGTGCGACCGTCGCGCTGAACGACCTTGACGCCGAGCGCGCTGAGCAGGCGACGCACAAGATCAATCAAGCGCTAGAGTCGTCGCGCGTCCACGCTTATCCTGCCGATGTAGCGGACGTGCCTGCCATGCGCACGCTTGTAGAGCAGGTCGCAGCGCGCTTCACGCGGCTCGATATCGCCATTGCGAACGCCGGCATCACGCTGTTCGGTCGCTTTTTGGAGTACGAGCCTGAACAGTTCGATCGGCTAATGGCGGTCAATTTACGCGGCAGCTTTTTCACGGCGCAAGCGGCGGCGCGCGAGATGATCGCGCGGCAGATTGGCGGACGGATCATCTTGATCGCCTCAGTGGCAGGCATACAGGCAATCGGCGGATTGGGCGCGTATGGCATTTCGAAGGCGGGCTTGCGCATGATGGCGCGGTCGCTCGCCTATGAGCTGGGCGCGTATGCTATCACAGTGAACGCTATTGCGCCGGGCGCCACGCTCACTGAGCGCACAGCGCAAGAGACTGCTGACTATGAGCAGGATTGGCGCAGCGTGACGCCGAATCGGCGCGTGACGCACGTAGAAGATATCGCGGCAGCCGCGCTCTTCCTCTGCTCAGAAGGCGCGCGGCACATCAACGGACAGACGCTGATCGTAGACGGCGGCTGGACAAATTACAGTCCGCTGCCGCTCGGCTACTAGCGCTTCAGGCGTAGGTTTGGCGGCTTGCCCAAGTGCTTGACAAGCGTTGTGAGGCACTCTAAACTGTGCTGTGGAAAATTATATATAATTTTCGCGTTCAGTTGAGAGGAGCTTGCCATGAGTCGTTTTGTGCGGCGCGCAGTGCGCATATTCGTGTTGTTCAGTTTGATCGGCGCTGTTGCGTTGAGCGCCTTCGCCGTGCCTGCGCAGGCCCAGCGCCCGAATGTGGTCACTATTGCCTTCACGCAAGAGCCAGATAGCCTGAATCCGTTGTACACTACACAGTACTTCGCAGGTCTGGCGCGGTCGCTGTATCTGAAAGGCGCGTGGGACTTCGACGATAGCCTGAATCTAGTGCCTGTGCTGGCTGCCGAGATTCCGTCAGTGGAAAATGGCGGCATCAGCGCCGACGGTCGCGTGATCACCATTCGCTTGCGCCCTGATGCCAAGTGGTCAGATGGGACGCCTGTCACCAGCGATGATTTCGTCTTCACTGCCGAGATGTACGCTTCAGAGAAGAACAGTCCGCTTGGACGCGGCGTGTTCGGCGCTTCAATCGGCGCAGTGGTCACAGCGCCTGATGCGCAGACCGTCGTGGTCACTTTCCCGCAGCCGTACGCGCCATGGGCAGCCAATCTGTTTGGCGCAGTGCTGCCTGCGCACGTGCTGCGACCTGTTTTTGAGAGCGCCGGCACACTCGATGGCGCTGATTGGAACACCAATCCGACCGTCGTGAACGGACCGTTCCTGCTCAAAGAATACGCGCGCGGTCAGTTTTTGCTCTTCGAGCGCAATCCGAACTACGTCGGCGGCGTGCCGAAGGTTGAGCAAATTTTGATCACGATTGTGCCTGATGAAGCGGCGCAAGTGGCTGCCATCAAGGCAGGCGCGTCCGATCTCGGCGTGTTCCTCGCGCCTGCCGATGCGCTTGACCTGCAGGCGAGCGCGCCTGTGGAGATCGTCACGGTCACATCAGGCTACAATGAAGGCTGGTTCTTCAACCTGCGCACAGGCGAGAACGCCGGTCATCCCGCCTTGCAAGATGTGCGCGTGCGCCGCGCCATCAGCCTCGCCATTGACCGCCAAGAGCTGATCGAAGGCTTGCTGAACAATTTGCAAGGGCCTGCGGTCAGCTTCTGGGACGGCACGCCTTATCAAGACCCAAGCCTGCAGCCGCCTGAGTACAATCCTGAACGCGCTGCTGCGCTCTTGGATGAGGCTGGCTGGGCGCTCGGCGCGGACGGCGTTCGCGCCAAAGACGGCGTGCAGCTGAAGCTGCGCTATGCCACCAATATGCGCAGCCTGCGCCGCGACGCGCAACAGGTCATTCAGCAGCAGCTGGCGCGCGTCGGCATTGCCACAGAGCTGATCAACTACGAGAATCGGCAGTTCCTCGCCAGCTATGAGAACGAGGGTCCGATCGCGCGCGGTCTGTTTGACGTGGCACAATGGGCAATCAGTCCGCAGTTCCCTGATCCAAACACCAGCCGCTTCTTGAGCAGCGAGATAGACACGGCGGAGAACAATTACGTCGGCGCGAACTGGTCGCACGTGCGCGATGCCGAGCTGGACGCGCTCTTCGCTGCGCAGCGCACCACAGTGGACTACGACGAGCGCGTGGCGATCTTCCACAAGATCAGCCGCATCGTGACCGAGAATGTGTATTGGATGCCGCTGTGGCAGGATAAAGATATTTGGTCAATCAGCAAGCGCCTGAGCAACGTGCGCATCAGCGGCGGCACTGCCTTCTGGAACGTGGTGGAGTGGGAAGCCAAGTGAGCTGAAAAACGCAAGCGCGAGGCAGACGATGTGTCTGCCTCGCTTTTTACTGCGTTCACAAACGCCGCAATGCGTGGTAGAATAGGCAAAACTGCGGATCAGAAATTCAGGAAGGAGTCTTGCGCGTGCGCCTTGCGGCGTTCTGGCGTTGAAGGCAGCTGCTAACGCGAGTCAGCGGTTGCCCTGAACGCCAGCGCTCAGGCTGTACGCGCCAAACCGTTATGAGCGAAATGCCCTTGCAAGTCATTCCACTGGGCGGCTTAGGCGAGATCGGGAAGAACATGATGGCATTTCAGTACGGCAGAGACGTGCTGATCGTGGATGCCGGCTTGATGTTTCCCGAGAACGACATGCTCGGCATTGACTACATCATCCCCGATTTCCGCTACCTGAGCGGACAGCCCAACTTGCGCGTACGCGGCATATTGATCACACACGGGCATGAAGATCACACGGGCGCGATTCAGCACGTGGTGAACGCCTTTCCCGCGCCGATCTACGCCACGCCGCTGACGGCAGGCTTGATCGAAGTCAAGCTGCGCCAAGCGCGCCTGCTCGACCGAGTCAAGCTCAACGTCTTCAAGGCAGGCGATAAGCTAGACCTCTCGCCGTTTTGGATCGAGGCATTTCACGTCTGCCACTCGATCCCGGATTGCGTCGGTTTTGGCATCACCACGCCTGTTGGCTTGTTCGTCCACACGGGCGATTTCAAGTTCGATCCGACGCCTGTCGATCGGCGCGTGACAGATTACGCCAAGCTGGCTAGCTTCTCGGCGCGCAGCGTGGTAGCGCTCTTCTCGGATAGCACGAATGCCGATCGGCGCGGCTGGACGCCTTCGGAGAGCGTGATTGACGGCGCGTTCGACCGCGTCTTCCGCGCGGCGAAAGGTCGCGTGATCGTCTCCAGCTTCGCGTCGCTCATCTCGCGCATTCAGCAAGTGGCGTGGGCATCTGAGCGCTATGGACGCAAGGTCGCTATCATCGGCACGTCAATGGCTGAGAACGTGCGCATGGCGCTCAATCTGGGCTACCTTGACCTGCCCAGCGGACTGCTGATCAGCCCTGATGAAGCGCGCAGCCTGCCGCCGAACGAGATCACATTCATGGTGACAGGCTCACAAGGCGAGCCGAGCGCCGTGCTGAACCGCTTGGCGACCAACAACCACAACACGCTGAGCGTCCAGCCCGGCGACACGGTCATTATCTCGGCGCATCCGATTCCGGGCAATGAAGAGACGGTCAGCCGCACCATCAATCGCTTGTTTCAACGCGGCGCGCAAGTGATCTATGACGCGATTGACTCAGTCCACGTCTCTGGTCACGCCAGCCAAGAAGAGCAGCGACTGATGTTGAACTTGGTGCGTCCGCGCAACTTTGTGCCGATTCACGGCGAGCTGCGCCACCTGAAGGCACATCGCGAGCTGGCGCTGCAAGTCGGCATCCCTGACGAGCGGATCGCGGTTGTGGAGAACGGCACGAAGCTGCTCTTCTATGAAGATGGACGCATGGCGATCGGCGAGCGCGTGCCTGGCGGCTATGTCTTCGTAGACGGCTCAGGCGTCGGCGATGTTCACAGCGGGCTGATCCGAGAGCGCGAGACGCTCGGTCGCGATGGCGTGGTGGTGCTGAGCGCAGTGGTTGAGCGCAGCAGCGGTCGCGTGATCTGTCCGCCTGAGATCAAAGCATACGGCTTTGTGGCATCCGAGGCTGCACAAGGGCTGCTCGCAAGCGCTACGCAAGCTGCGCAGCGGGCGCTTGAGCAGAACGGCGTGCGCAGCAAAGCGGATCAGGTGGAAGAGGCGCTCAGCAAGTTGTTCTACAACGAGATTCGCCGCCGTCCCAAGCTCTTCGTGACCGTGCATGAAGTTTAAGGCTGCGCGTTGCGCACCTGCCAAGCTGTGATCAAGCCGCGCACTTGGGCGATCACGCTTTGAATATCCAGATCGTCGGTATTGATATAGTAGGCGTCTTCAGCCGGCTGCAGCGGCGTGCGCTGACTATCGCGCAGGTCGCGCTGCTCAAGCGCCTGCTGCACCTGTTGTGGATCGCGCGCGCCAACCTGCTCTTGGCGGCGCTGGGTGCGCACTTCAGGCGAGGCGTCTAGATAAATCTTGAGCGCCGCTTGCGGCAAGACATTCGTGCCGATATCGCGCCCGACCATGATCACAAGCGGATGCTGCGCTGCGATGCGGCGGAAAGTGGCGTCTAGCACTTGGCGCACGCCGCGCACAGCCGCCACTTGCGAGACAATCGCCTCAACTTCGGCGCCGCGCAAGGCGTTTGTCACGTCTTCGCCGTTCAGCCGCAAGCGATAGAAGTTGCCGTCTGTGCCGTCCGCAGGCAGCGTCTCGATCTGAAGCTGCTCAGCGAGCGCGACCAATGTCTCAGCGTTATCGGGCGGCACTTTGCCGCGCAAGGCTGCTAATGCCACAGCGCGATAGAAAGCGCCTGTATCCACAAGCACGTAGCCGAGCTGCACAGCGATAGCGTGTGCGACTGTCGTTTTGCCCGAGCCGGCAGGTCCGTCAATTGCGATGGTCGGCGGCAAATTCATTGCGTTCCTTCCTCACCCATCTCACTGATTTTCAAGGCGCGCCAGGCGTGGCGGCGCGGCAAGGCTGCTCTAGCAGTTGCGCAATTTCCGCCATGTTGAGCGCAGCATCGGCGGCTTGCAGCGTGTAGCTGAGCCTGCGCTCGCGGATGAGCGGCTTGGCGTAGCCTGCAGGCGCTTGGCGCGTCTCGCGGATGGTGAGCTGCTCCACGCTGCCGTCCAGCGCGATGACGAGCGTTGCCGAGAGGTTGATCTGCACGCCTTCTGCATCCTGAGCGGCGAACTCAGCGCGATATTGCGGCTTGCCATCGGCAGGCGGCGCCTCACGCCAAACGGTCAGCGCTTCAGGCGGCGCAATGCGCGCGATCAGCGCGTCAACATTCAAGGTTGCCAGCGCGCCAATGTTGGCAGGGCCCAGCAACTGCGCTGCGCAAAGCGTCTGTGGCGGCAAGCCTGCGCCTATGTGATAGAAAATGCCATTCAGCGCTGTGTAAAAGGCGTTGCCTTGCCGATAGAAAGGATCGGGCAGCCAATCGCGGAAGGCGCTGACCTCAGGTGCGTCGCGCAGGCTGATCTCATAGCGACCGATAGGCGTCGCGCCATTTTCAGCGGTCACGCGCAAGGCGAGCGCGCCGCGCAGCACATTTCTCTGCGGCGTGATCACTTCGTAATCTACCGCCAAGCGATAGCGGAAGCGCGTCCGCTCTGCCAAGCGCACGCCTTGATAGTTGATATCGGCAATCGGCAGCGCCGCGAATGGAATCGCCGTGACGGCAGGCAATCCGAACGGCGCTTCGGCGGCAGCTGTTGGCGTGCCGCCGATTGGCGCAAGCGGCGTGCTGCTGATCGGCGCGGACGCTTCAGAGGTCGCGCTGATCGGCGTAAGCGTAGCTGGCGCAGGACTGATCGCAGTCGCTGTCGGCGTCACAGGCGTGACGGTCACGAGGCGCGCCGCTTCAAGGGCGAGCCGCGCCGCGCTGATCTCGCCGTTGAGCAAAGCGTCCAACTGAGCGACCAAGCCTGCGGCGCCGCCTTCAGGCTGCAAGCGCTGCCTGAGCGCCTCAAAGTTCTGCTGTCCGCATAGCTCGATGTACTTGGCGCGCAAGGCGCGGAATTTCTCAAGCGCTGTGTTGAGAGCCTCGAAGATGCTCACAAGATCAGGTTGCGTGCGCGCGTCTTCAGCGAGCAACGTGCGCGGCGCAAGCTGACTCATGGTCAGTTCGATGCAGCGCGGCGACCTATTCAGCGCGTCCACGTCCGCTTGAAAATCGAGCAGCGGCTGCCGAAAGGCTGCCACTTCATCGTTGAGCGCGCTCAGGTAGTTCTGCGCTTCGATGATCAGCGCAGCACGGCTGGTGGCGAGGACGGGCGTCGGTTGCGCGGCGATCAATCCGATGGGCGGTCCGCCGCTCAAGGCGCGGATGACGATCATCAGCACGTTGAGCGCGACCAAGGCGCCAAGACTGATGGCGAGCGGCTTGCGCAGCCGAGCGGACGTTTGGTCAGGCGGCTCTGGCGGCGGCGCGCTCTCGGCGTCGCGCGCTTGCTGCATACGCCGAAAGATGCGCAGCGCC
>Ga0308403_1000277_pt1 | contig 21520 bp, 25 predicted proteins | sample HotsprSampleOSM3_FD_203470 | JGI IMG/M metagenome (GOLD analysis project Ga0308403, IMG submission 203470) | Hot spring phototrophic mat microbial communities from Octopus Spring, Yellowstone National Park, Wyoming, United States - 20060914_OS-M3 ... | reverse complement strand
GCTCGCTGAAGAGCACTGAAACACTGATGTTAGACCTGTACAGGTTTTACAGGTTTCCGATTGAGGAATTTTCGGCTCGCTGAAGAGCACTGAAACCACGTCGTGCGTGAGTCGATTGCGAATATGTGGGTTCGCATTGAGGAATTTTCGGCTCGCTGAAGAGCACTGAAACGACGGGCGAGCGCGACCGATTCGGGATCGGCCGCGTCGATTGAGGAATTTTCGGCTCGCTGAAGAGCACTGAAACCTGGTGCGGCGCTCTGGCTGCCGCGCTGGGCGTTGCATTGAGGAATTTTCGGCTCGCTGAAGAGCACTGAAACAACACTGGAATCCGGCGGTGTACGGCACGTATTTTATTGAGGAATTTTCGGCTCGCTGAAGAGCACTGAAACGACGTATCTTGCTGACCGTCGTATCTGACAGGCGTGAATTGAGGAATTTTCGGCTCGCTGAAGAGCACTGAAACTGGGCGCGCGTGGCGCGCTTGTGAGGTGAGCGGTGCAGATTGAGGAATTTTCGGCTCGCTGAAGAGCACTGAAACCTGGTGACGCATCGACAAGATCACCAGTGCCGTAGAATTGAGGAATTTTCGGCTCGCTGAAGAGCACTGAAACCGTGTAATCTGCGATACCGCCCAGCCAATCCACAATCCAAATTGAGGAATTTTCGGCTCGCTGAAGAGCACTGAAACGTTGCCCTAATCCCGATCCTGGTCGTTACTGGCATTAATTGAGGAATTTTCGGCTCGCTGAAGAGCACTGAAACGCCAGGAACTTTGAGCGTCTCCGCCACGCGCCAGACTATTGAGGAATTTTCGGCTCGCTGAAGAGCACTGAAACATCGCTCAACAAGTCCGGCGGCTGGCTGGTACACGAATTGAGGAATTTTCGGCTCGCTGAAGAGCACTGAAACCCGACTGAATCTGATACTCTTCCGGGACGTGCGTCCCGATTGAGGAATTTTCGGCTCGCTGAAGAGCACTGAAACCGCGGGCTGGCTTGCGGCGGTCGGAATAGAGTTAGCATTGAGGAATTTTCGGCTCGCTGAAGAGCACTGAAACCTACGCGCCGGGGGGAGCGACGCGGTCCGTACCGAATTGAGGAATTTTCGGCTCGCTGAAGAGCACTGAAACATCCATCAGATCGCCGACAAGCGAGCCGTCCCAGGACACAATTGAGGAATTTTCGGCTCGCTGAAGAGCACTGAAACCGAATTGCCCTGCGCTCCAGGCTGGGCGCTACTGGCATTGAGGAATTTTCGGCTCGCTGAAGAGCACTGAAACGGCGGCCAATGGCGGGACGGATCGGGAGGAACAACCTATTGAGGAATTTTCGGCTCGCTGAAGAGCACTGAAACTGCGCTCCAGGCTGGGCGCTACTGGCACTATGTTGAATTGAGGAATTTTCGGCTCGCTGAAGAGCACTGAAACGGAACGCTACGCGGATTTCGTTGTGGCGCTCGTCAGATTGAGGAATTTTCGGCTCGCTGAAGAGCACTGAAACCATTCTCGCTCTCACAGCGCGCCGAGATCGCTGATCAATTGAGGAATTTTCGGCTCGCTGAAGAGCACTGAAACGTACGATAGATCGGTCGGGTTCGTACCGAGTGCGTACTATTGAGGAATTTTCGGCTCGCTGAAGAGCACTGAAACTCGCCGTCACAGCAAGCATTTTTCTTTTATTTCTATAGATTGAGGAATTTTCGGCTCGCTGAAGAGCACTGAAACGGCGCGTTCAAGGATCGCGCGGCAGTCGTTGCGGGTAATTGAGGAATTTTCGGCTCGCTGAAGAGCACTGAAACGATGCCGGGCGCATCTTGGTTGTTCGCATCAACAACATTGAGGAATTTTCGGCTCGCTGAAGAGCACTGAAACAAGTTCATCGTCGACGCCCCTCAAGCGAAAGAGTTCATTGAGGAATTTTCGGCTCGCTGAAGAGCACTGAAACCTCGTCGCCGTAGCCGCCCGCGGGAGGAAACAGCATCATTGAGGAATTTTCGGCTCGCTGAAGAGCACTGAAACCTGAAGGAAGGTTTTGAGCGACGTGCCGCCGTCGGCAAATTGAGGAATTTTCGGCTCGCTGAAGAGCACTGAAACGTTCGCGCCGGAAGCGCGGATATTGAAGATTACGTATTGAGGAATTTTCGGCTCGCTGAAGAGCACTGAAACGAACAGCACAGCGTCGAGTTGGGCGCGCTGGGGAGGATTGAGGAATTTTCGGCTCGCTGAAGAGCACTGAAACTCCAACCCCTAGAAATCGTGTACCCCGTCAATTGAATTGAGGAATTTTCGGCTCGCTGAAGAGCACTGAAACAGCATCAGCCGGATGCGCCCGTGCGGGTACTTCTGAATTGAGGAATTTTCGGCTCGCTGAAGAGCACTGAAACCAACGTCTTTGAGCGCATACTCGACTTGCGCCGGGTTCGATTGAGGAATTTTCGGCTCGCTGAAGAGCACTGAAACTCGAAGATGCGTTCGAGAGGCTTTCCGTGAACCCGATTGAGGAATTTTCGGCTCGCTGAAGAGCACTGAAACACGACTGCCCGTTGACGGTATAGAGCAGCGTCTCGATTGAGGAATTTTCGGCTCGCTGAAGAGCACTGAAACGCGCTGGAAGCGGAGCGTCTGAGGAAGACGCTGTTGAAGAATTGAGGAATTTTCGGCTCGCTGAAGAGCACTGAAACCGTACTCCGCACGCGAACAGCGAACCGCGCAGTGTCATTGAGGAATTTTCGGCTCGCTGAAGAGCACTGAAACAGATATCCCTGAGCTCCGCCGGGCGCCGCATGTTGAATTGAGGAATTTTCGGCTCGCTGAAGAGCACTGAAACAAACGACGCGGGTTGTTGATATTTCCAAAGCGCCGAACATTGAGGAATTTTCGGCTCGCTGAAGAGCACTGAAACCAACGTAGGCGTCTGCGGCGTGCGGGCGGAAGATGCATTGAGGAATTTTCGGCTCGCTGAAGAGCACTGAAACTGCGGCGGTCTGTCTGAAGTGGGGGTACGTGCACGAGAATTGAGGAATTTTCGGCTCGCTGAAGAGCACTGAAACCCGCCGCCGGACGCGCGGACATTCGCGGCGAGCAGCATTGAGGAATTTTCGGCTCGCTGAAGAGCACTGAAACCGGCGCGGCGCATCAACGATCTTGAGCGCGCACTGGAAATTGAGGAATTTTCGGCTCGCTGAAGAGCACTGAAACGTCGCCGAAAGCGAGGGTTCGTTCGGCGACTTTCTGAAATTGAGGAATTTTCGGCTCGCTGAAGAGCACTGAAACGGTCGAAGTCAAAAGGCGGGCAAGCGACGGATCGCATTGAGGAATTTTCGGCTCGCTGAAGAGCACTGAAACAGCACCATAGGAGGATGATATGACGACACCGGCAGAATTGAGGAATTTTCGGCTCGCTGAAGAGCACTGAAACTCTCGTTCAGCAGCGCGGCGAACCACAGCCGCAGCAGATTGAGGAATTTTCGGCTCGCTGAAGAGCACTGAAACACGCGAGTACGGTGGACGTTGAGGAACTCGCGTTGGGATTGAGGAATTTTCGGCTCGCTGAAGAGCACTGAAACGGGACGAGCGCGGGCGTCGGCGACGGCGTCGGCGAAATTGAGGAATTTTCGGCTCGCTGAAGAGCACTGAAACGTTTTAGGTCGCGTAGGTCGTGTTTCGGATCGCCGCATTGAGGAATTTTCGGCTCGCTGAAGAGCACTGAAACGGATTAGGGCAACCGGACGGATTCGGGACCGGAGTATTGAGGAATTTTCGGCTCGCTGAAGAGCACTGAAACCGATTCAGGCGGGCGTCGAGGCGCAACTGCGCCTTGCATTGAGGAATTTTCGGCTCGCTGAAGAGCACTGAAACACGCAGGCAAGTGCGACCGCATCATCACCGTCGCCATTGAGGAATTTTCGGCTCGCTGAAGAGCACTGAAACCAGCGCGCAGAATCAATACACAACCCGCAATACTCGATTGAGGAATTTTCGGCTCGCTGAAGAGCACTGAAACGTGCAAGCAGGCGTCGAAGCACAACTGCGCATCGCGATTGAGGAATTTTCGGCTCGCTGAAGAGCACTGAAACATACTGTTCGCTTCGGCGATCACCGCGCCACCGCCGTTGATTGAGGAATTTTCGGCTCGCTGAAGAGCACTGAAACCGTCAACGACGGATTGCGGCAGAATGGTGGTGCGGTACATTGAGGAATTTTCGGCTCGCTGAAGAGCACTGAAACTCACCGGCTGGCCATCATCGTCTTCGACCTCGAACTCGATTGAGGAATTTTCGGCTCGCTGAAGAGCACTGAAACCGCGACTACCGGCGCGGTCAACTCGTTGTTGAGCACGATTGAGGAATTTTCGGCTCGCTGAAGAGCACTGAAACGTGTTAGGCTTCGTCCGGCTGCCGGTGACGCTGCTTGTATTGAGGAATTTTCGGCTCGCTGAAGAGCACTGAAACGCGACGCCTATTGCTTCAACGTGCGGCGTACCGATTGAGGAATTTTCGGCTCGCTGAAGAGCACTGAAACGGCGATCTACCGTCGGGAAACGGCGAAGGCAATTGATTGAGGAATTTTCGGCTCGCTGAAGAGCACTGAAACGCAGTACGACGCCGGTCTGCGCGTCGGTCAGCGCGGCATTGAGGAATTTTCGGCTCGCTGAAGAGCACTGAAACAGCAGCAACCCGAACCGACGCTTCGCTTCCTCGTTGAATTGAGGAATTTTCGGCTCGCTGAAGAGCACTGAAACGCGACCGCGAGGGCGCTGGCGGCGCTCGCGAACGATTGAGGAATTTTCGGCTCGCTGAAGAGCACTGAAACGCTGCGGAAGACGACGCATCGTTCGGCGATTTCTTGATTGAGGAATTTTCGGCTCGCTGAAGAGCACTGAAACGAACGCGCGCGGCGTAGTCTGCCAGAACGTTCAACATTGAGGAATTTTCGGCTCGCTGAAGAGCACTGAAACATTCGCGCGCCCTCTCCAGCGCCTGGTGCTCAATCAATTGAGGAATTTTCGGCTCGCTGAAGAGCACTGAAACATCTGGGCGTTGCCGGCGGCGCTCGTGCAGCTGGCGATTGAGGAATTTTCGGCTCGCTGAAGAGCACTGAAACAACATCTGCGCCGTAATCTCGTCTGCGCCGTCGAATTGAGGAATTTTCGGCTCGCTGAAGAGCACTGAAACCAGCGCGTTTCTCGCGCCGGAGGGGTATGTGTTCGTCAATTGAGGAATTTTCGGCTCGCTGAAGAGCACTGAAACTCGCGCAACTGCCGAACGCTGTACCAGACCTTCGCGATTGAGGAATTTTCGGCTCGCTGAAGAGCACTGAAACCTCTTTCGGGTAGCGGAAGAGCGGCTGCGTTTCGAGATTGAGGAATTTTCGGCTCGCTGAAGAGCACTGAAACGCGCGACGAACGCGCTGCGGTAGTCGAGGTCGTCACATTGAGGAATTTTCGGCTCGCTGAAGAGCACTGAAACGTCTTTTGTCGCCAGCCCCAACTCGATCATCATTCATTGAGGAATTTTCGGCTCGCTGAAGAGCACTGAAACCTCGTCGAAGGGATGATCTCTAGGCGGCACTGTCTGGATTGAGGAATTTTCGGCTCGCTGAAGAGCACTGAAACCACGCCGGTGCATGTACCAAACGGCAGCGCCGACCATTGAGGAATTTTCGGCTCGCTGAAGAGCACTGAAACAGTTGCACTGGTGATGAGACATTGACACGCATATAGATTGAGGAATTTTCGGCTCGCTGAAGAGCACTGAAACATACAATTTCGACATTCCAGCGTACAAGCCGTATGCATTGAGGAATTTTCGGCTCGCTGAAGAGCACTGAAACGCACGACGACTTTTGAGGCGGCTCTAGCCCTGTTTCTATTGAGGAATTTTCGGCTCGCTGAAGAGCACTGAAACACGCGGAGCGTTCGCGGTTCGAGCAGTGGTTGCGGCAGATTGAGGAATTTTCGGCTCGCTGAAGAGCACTGAAACCGACATCACCCTCGCGCGGCTCACACAGCGTAAAGGATTGAGGAATTTTCGGCTCGCTGAAGAGCACTGAAACGCGCCGAACGGATCGCCAACGCGCCCGCGCCGGACGATTGAGGAATTTTCGGCTCGCTGAAGAGCACTGAAACCCCTAACCGTTCCGGCTGCCGCCGTCGAGTATTGCGATTGAGGAATTTTCGGCTCGCTGAAGAGCACTGAAACACACGCATCTGGCGAGCGCTTCTGAGAGCGTCACCGCATTGAGGAATTTTCGGCTCGCTGAAGAGCACTGAAACATGCGGGCAAAGAGCGCGCCCACAAACGACATCGGATTGAGGAATTTTCGGCTCGCTGAAGAGCACTGAAACGCGCTGCATCGCCAATACGACGAGCGCGGTGCTTTGATTGAGGAATTTTCGGCTCGCTGAAGAGCACTGAAACCGTTCAGTTCCGGTCGTTCGCTTCGGCTTCCGTTGTGGATGATTGAGGAATTTTCGGCTCGCTGAAGAGCACTGAAACCCAGAAGAAGCGCGCTCAATCACTGCATCGCCAAAGTCGGGATTGAGGAATTTTCGGCTCGCTGAAGAGCACTGAAACTCAGCGAGGTATCAGGCATTTCGGATCGCGCCGGTACGGGAATTGAGGAATTTTCGGCTCGCTGAAGAGCACTGAAACATACGTACCGCACCACAATTCTGCCGCAATCCGTCATTGAGGAATTTTCGGCTCGCTGAAGAGCACTGAAACTGCGCCTGTCCGTATGCGCCGCGTTCGTCGTCGAGATTGAGGAATTTTCGGCTCGCTGAAGAGCACTGAAACACACAAGCGCTTTCTGCGCGACCGACCGCGACCGAATTGAGGAATTTTCGGCTCGCTGAAGAGCACTGAAACACGCCGGTACAACCTCGTCTTCCAGCGCCTCAAGCGCAATTGAGGAATTTTCGGCTCGCTGAAGAGCACTGAAACCACGCTGGACGGTTTGCAAGCCCTAGGCTACTACTCAATTGAGGAATTTTCGGCTCGCTGAAGAGCACTGAAACGGGGACAAAGCGCCGTCCGGCGCGTATTTGGTGGGATTGAGGAATTTTCGGCTCGCTGAAGAGCACTGAAACCGCATACGACATCTACATCAAACGCGCTTCCCAATATTGAGGAATTTTCGGCTCGCTGAAGAGCACTGAAACCGTTACGCGGGAACAGTACGCGGATCGTTCTGAGCATTGAGGAATTTTCGGCTCGCTGAAGAGCACTGAAACTTTATCGATCTCGTAGACCGGAACCGGCTGTTGATCCATTGAGGAATTTTCGGCTCGCTGAAGAGCACTGAAACCTTGACAACTGCACCGAAGCGCGGTATACTACAAGCGTATTGAGGAATTTTCGGCTCGCTGAAGAGCACTGAAACTGCATTCAGAAGTTGTATTTACGCGATCCAGACTACAATTGAGGAATTTTCGGCTCGCTGAAGAGCACTGAAACTTTTGATCGGTTGCGCGTGGTTCAACCAGATCGGGGATTGAGGAATTTTCGGCTCGCTGAAGAGCACTGAAACTCGAGCGAAAGAGTTCTTCCCCGCCGCGCGGGTCATATTGAGGAATTTTCGGCTCGCTGAAGAGCACTGAAACGCGAGCGTATCGCCGTAGACAAGCGACTGTCCGTTGATTGAGGAATTTTCGGCTCGCTGAAGAGCACTGAAACCGAACTGAGTGGGCACCAGAAACCCGCCGCTTGCGATTGAGGAATTTTCGGCTCGCTGAAGAGCACTGAAACAGCGCGCCGCGAGAATAGGATCGTAGTAGTCCGGATCGATTGAGGAATTTTCGGCTCGCTGAAGAGCACTGAAACTTCGCGGTTTACGCACGTTGGACGGACGGACTGAAATTGAGGAATTTTCGGCTCGCTGAAGAGCACTGAAACCGCGGATACGCTCCTCGAACTGAGTGGGCACCAGAATTGAGGAATTTTCGGCTCGCTGAAGAGCACTGAAACTTGCTATCTCTGCGTCCTCCACCGCCGCGAAGCGCTATTGAGGAATTTTCGGCTCGCTGAAGAGCACTGAAACCGGTAGCGCTGCCGGGCAACAAGCGCTGGATCATTTGATTGAGGAATTTTCGGCTCGCTGAAGAGCACTGAAACGATAGCGCGGATGCTTGCGGTGCTGACAGACGAGAGATTGAGGAATTTTCGGCTCGCTGAAGAGCACTGAAACCGCGGGGCGGCGGTGGGGGAAATCGCACTTATTGGATTGAGGAATTTTCGGCTCGCTGAAGAGCACTGAAACTTGTCATCGTCAAGCCATGGCAGCGCCGAATCGTCAATTGAGGAATTTTCGGCTCGCTGAAGAGCACTGAAACATCCGCGCAAAGAGCGCGCCGATAAACGACATCGATTGAGGAATTTTCGGCTCGCTGAAGAGCACTGAAACGCAAGCGCGCGCGTCGCTGCGGCGCGGCTGTTTCTGATTGAGGAATTTTCGGCTCGCTGAAGAGCACTGAAACGATTTGGGCGATTTTTGCGGGTTCGGGGACGGTCGATTGAGGAATTTTCGGCTCGCTGAAGAGCACTGAAACGGTGCACTGCCGCCGCAGCATGAACTTTTGACTCTTACCATTGAGGAATTTTCGGCTCGCTGAAGAGCACTGAAACCGCGCGTCGCCACCACCATTCACAGTCTTGACAAAAATTGAGGAATTTTCGGCTCGCTGAAGAGCACTGAAACTTCTTACTGTTTCGGCACATTCGCCTTACCCGTCACTATAATTGAGGAATTTTCGGCTCGCTGAAGAGCACTGAAACGCGCTACTCGTTTCCCTCGTCGCCGATGCTGTCGAAGAATTGAGGAATTTTCGGCTCGCTGAAGAGCACTGAAACGCGGGGGGAGCGGGTCGGGGAGATCGTCGGGGTCGATTGAGGAATTTTCGGCTCGCTGAAGAGCACTGAAACGTCTGCGCTGCCGGAAAAGGACGCGGCTGAGGTGTTGGATTGAGGAATTTTCGGCTCGCTGAAGAGCACTGAAACGGGGTTTATTTCAAGCCGCCACATTGCGGTGTTTAAATTGAGGAATTTTCGGCTCGCTGAAGAGCACTGAAACGGCGACTTTTTCACGAGACGTGTATCGTCTCTTTAAATTGAGGAATTTTCGGCTCGCTGAAGAGCACTGAAACCGGCGCGCCGTAGATCGTCCCGGTTGGGTTCGTCTCGAATTGAGGAATTTTCGGCTCGCTGAAGAGCACTGAAACCATCCCCGCACTGCTTGACCGGCGCGGTCGCGCGATATTGAGGAATTTTCGGCTCGCTGAAGAGCACTGAAACCGGTGCAACAAGCAGTGCAGTTTGCAACCGCGCTGGATTGAGGAATTTTCGGCTCGCTGAAGAGCACTGAAACTACCAATCGGTTGTTGTTTGCCTGACACGTTTAAAATTGAGGAATTTTCGGCTCGCTGAAGAGCACTGAAACTCGATACCGCGATCCGGCGGGCGGGGGCGGGTAGATTGAGGAATTTTCGGCTCGCTGAAGAGCACTGAAACGCCTGTTCCAACTCCCACCAGAACATCTTCTCTGCATTGAGGAATTTTCGGCTCGCTGAAGAGCACTGAAACCTAGTGAATATCGATCACGATTCTACTCTACCACATCCATTGAGGAATTTTCGGCTCGCTGAAGAGCACTGAAACCTTGTCCAGCACCTCGGTCGCGTCCTCTTCCGACAGCATTGAGGAATTTTCGGCTCGCTGAAGAGCACTGAAACGCGCGCGGCGGAACTGATGCTGACTGCGTTTCAGGTTCCATTGAGGAATTTTCGGCTCGCTGAAGAGCACTGAAACTCTGCGTTTCCTCGATTACAACGTATTCGCGGGTACTTGATTGAGGAATTTTCGGCTCGCTGAAGAGCACTGAAACCTGTTGCTCAAAAAGATTTTTGACACAATCGGCGACGAATTGAGGAATTTTCGGCTCGCTGAAGAGCACTGAAACGCGCACGCCGAGGCGCGGAGTTGCGCTTTGGAACTGGTATTGAGGAATTTTCGGCTCGCTGAAGAGCACTGAAACTTGAGCAATTCCGTCATCGCGTCCAGCGCTTGCTGCGCGATTGAGGAATTTTCGGCTCGCTGAAGAGCACTGAAACTTCGGCGCGGGCGCGTTCTTGCGCTTCACGCTGCTCGATTGAGGAATTTTCGGCTCGCTGAAGAGCACTGAAACCTTGACAACTGCACCGAAGCGCGGTATACTACAAGCATTGAGGAATTTTCGGCTCGCTGAAGAGCACTGAAACCTTGAGGAAGCGCACGTGCTCGCTGAACGCGACGCTGATTGAGGAATTTTCGGCTCGCTGAAGAGCACTGAAACATACAAACGAAACGCGGCCCGATGGGAGTCGGGCACCATTGAGGAATTTTCGGCTCGCTGAAGAGCACTGAAACAGGTCTTCCCGCCGCGCGGGACTTCGGCGAGGAGACGATTGAGGAATTTTCGGCTCGCTGAAGAGCACTGAAACTTGGGTTTTGCCCGTTCCTTTTGCCGACCTGATAACCAATTGAGGAATTTTCGGCTCGCTGAAGAGCACTGAAACTATGACAAGCAGTGTGACCGGCAGCCGCACAAATCCCAAATTGAGGAATTTTCGGCTCGCTGAAGAGCACTGAAACGGCATCCGTCGCCACGCGGCAACGGCGCGGGCAATATTGAGGAATTTTCGGCTCGCTGAAGAGCACTGAAACGAAGACGTTGAGAGCGGGATCGGCGTTCTCATCAAATTGAGGAATTTTCGGCTCGCTGAAGAGCACTGAAACTCCGCAGACGGCGCGTAACGCGGCAGTATCTGTCGCATTGAGGAATTTTCGGCTCGCTGAAGAGCACTGAAACCAATTCGCAATCGCAGCGCCGTAAGCAGCATATTGAATTGAGGAATTTTCGGCTCGCTGAAGAGCACTGAAACGCCCGAAGACGGCTTGCAAAGCCCGCAGTGCGTCTCGATTGAGGAATTTTCGGCTCGCTGAAGAGCACTGAAACGCGAAACGATACCAAACTGGGCGGCGGACGTGAGCGATTGAGGAATTTTCGGCTCGCTGAAGAGCACTGAAACACACCCGGTGCCCGACCGACAGCACGCGCGGGTAGATTGAGGAATTTTCGGCTCGCTGAAGAGCACTGAAACGACTTATCAAAGAGCGTCGCGTTTCCGAATACGTAGATTGAGGAATTTTCGGCTCGCTGAAGAGCACTGAAACCGCGCGCGAGCGGGGGTTTGAAGGGACGATCCCCGATTGAGGAATTTTCGGCTCGCTGAAGAGCACTGAAACGTACCCCAACATCGTTGTGATCCGTTCCGCCAAAGGAATTGAGGAATTTTCGGCTCGCTGAAGAGCACTGAAACCTTTCCGCCAGCAACCGCAGCGCGTCGTCTTTCGACGATTGAGGAATTTTCGGCTCGCTGAAGAGCACTGAAACCTCCTGCGCCCGCATCACCGCCGACGCTAGACGTAGATTGAGGAATTTTCGGCTCGCTGAAGAGCACTGAAACGAAGGGTGCCACGATGACGGCGTAATCGCACTCGCATTGAGGAATTTTCGGCTCGCTGAAGAGCACTGAAACCCGTAAGTTCCCCGTTCGCCGATAGCGCGATCCGGCATTGAGGAATTTTCGGCTCGCTGAAGAGCACTGAAACGCACCAGCACCAGCACCAGCAGCACAGTGCTGATGATTGAGGAATTTTCGGCTCGCTGAAGAGCACTGAAACACTTTGACCGCGCCGCCCACTCGCGCGCACTGACGATTGAGGAATTTTCGGCTCGCTGAAGAGCACTGAAACCCGCCGACCCGCGCCCGGCGCGATACGCCGTTCCGTATTGAGGAATTTTCGGCTCGCTGAAGAGCACTGAAACGGCGCGTGGGGCACTTGACGCGCTTCGGGGTGGATGGATTGAGGAATTTTCGGCTCGCTGAAGAGCACTGAAACTTGGGGCGCGACCAGAGCGGACGTTTCCGCTGGTTGGATTGAGGAATTTTCGGCTCGCTGAAGAGCACTGAAACACTTGATGACTAACCGATACGTATTCCTCAGCATTGTATTGAGGAATTTTCGGCTCGCTGAAGAGCACTGAAACGACGCAGCGGCTGAAGCGCATCTGGGGTTGTGTTGATTGAGGAATTTTCGGCTCGCTGAAGAGCACTGAAACCACCTGGTCGCACTGGCAGAAGCGGGTGACGACGTATATTGAGGAATTTTCGGCTCGCTGAAGAGCACTGAAACCGCGAGGGCGGGGTTGAGGCGACGTTGGGGATCGAGCATTGAGGAATTTTCGGCTCGCTGAAGAGCACTGAAACAATAAAGATGATAAATACAGCGCTTACATCGGCGCGATTGAGGAATTTTCGGCTCGCTGAAGAGCACTGAAACGAGATCAACCGACGGTTTGGCGCGGTTGATACGCGCAATTGAGGAATTTTCGGCTCGCTGAAGAGCACTGAAACCCGTTTCCTTTCTTGTACCTTCGGCGCAATCGCCTTATTGAGGAATTTTCGGCTCGCTGAAGAGCACTGAAACCAGATACTTTTCTGCTCTTCAGATTACGGTCGTTGAATTGAGGAATTTTCGGCTCGCTGAAGAGCACTGAAACGCGAGTTTCTCGGCGTCGTTGATGTACACCGCGCGGGGGAATTGAGGAATTTTCGGCTCGCTGAAGAGCACTGAAACGGCTCGTAAAGCGCCGCGCAGACAGAGTGCGGGTGTCATTGAGGAATTTTCGGCTCGCTGAAGAGCACTGAAACCATACGGTCTGCCATATGAGCATCTGATCGCGCAGACGATTGAGGAATTTTCGGCTCGCTGAAGAGCACTGAAACCGCGTCAAGAACTCGACGCTGAGTTCTTAGATGACATTGAGGAATTTTCGGCTCGCTGAAGAGCACTGAAACGTATGCCGTCTTTGTTCGTTCCTTCGGGTACGGAAACATTGAGGAATTTTCGGCTCGCTGAAGAGCACTGAAACGAGGGCGTGCGCAGCACATCGAATACTGCTAACCCGATTGAGGAATTTTCGGCTCGCTGAAGAGCACTGAAACGCGGTTGAGGCAAACCCGATTTCTAAGAACTGGAGATTGAGGAATTTTCGGCTCGCTGAAGAGCACTGAAACCTGGAACGACGCGCTGAGCGATGCGGCGCGCGGCGATTGAGGAATTTTCGGCTCGCTGAAGAGCACTGAAACCGCGTCGTCTGCGTCGAGATCGAGCGTCGCGGTGAGATTGAGGAATTTTCGGCTCGCTGAAGAGCACTGAAACCCGCGAGGTCGCGGTAGGGTTGCTTCAGTCGCTTCGATTGAGGAATTTTCGGCTCGCTGAAGAGCACTGAAACGATCAGCAGTTCGTAGTTGAGCGGAACGATCCGGTCTTTATTGAGGAATTTTCGGCTCGCTGAAGAGCACTGAAACCTTAGAAAAACGACGTTCTCAAACTTCTTGACAAGATTGAGGAATTTTCGGCTCGCTGAAGAGCACTGAAACCATCCGTTCGCGGTCTACGTGCGGTGGGTTGACGGTCTATTGAGGAATTTTCGGCTCGCTGAAGAGCACTGAAACAGCGGAACCGCGAACCGCGCCGGGCGGGGATCGGCGATTGAGGAATTTTCGGCTCGCTGAAGAGCACTGAAACCGACGTTCGGCAACGTCGCCTCGCTGCGCGTCTGGGATTGAGGAATTTTCGGCTCGCTGAAGAGCACTGAAACATGCGTTTGTACGTCTCGGTCGCCGCGAGCGGTTGCGCATTGAGGAATTTTCGGCTCGCTGAAGAGCACTGAAACCGATACTTCACCGCGTCGTGCGTTAGTCCAGACGCTGATTGAGGAATTTTCGGCTCGCTGAAGAGCACTGAAACCAAACCAAGCGATCTTATCGATCAGCGCTGGCAGCATTGAGGAATTTTCGGCTCGCTGAAGAGCACTGAAACTCGGCTCGTGTCGGGAAGAGAGCGACGTGCACGGGGTTCAATTGAGGAATTTTCGGCTCGCTGAAGAGCACTGAAACCGTTGCTTCGATCTCGTCCAGCGCTTTCGCAACTTCATTGAGGAATTTTCGGCTCGCTGAAGAGCACTGAAACATGCTTATGTCCACGTCTTTCCGTCGCTGGACGGAGTATTGAGGAATTTTCGGCTCGCTGAAGAGCACTGAAACTTTATTCAATCTGCGTTCCCCAACCCGACGATAGCATATTGAGGAATTTTCGGCTCGCTGAAGAGCACTGAAACAGCATCCGCGCTATCGGGACGCGCGGGCAGTAGAATTATTGAGGAATTTTCGGCTCGCTGAAGAGCACTGAAACGGCGAACGTTCTACCGGACGCACGACGGGCGCGTTGTGATTGAGGAATTTTCGGCTCGCTGAAGAGCACTGAAACGTGCAAGACGATAGAAGCGCTTGCGCGTGCTCATTTCTATTGAGGAATTTTCGGCTCGCTGAAGAGCACTGAAACTGCTCTATTGAGTTTTGGGAGTTTGATACTGCGAGCATTGAGGAATTTTCGGCTCGCTGAAGAGCACTGAAACTTAACCCGCCGCCGCGCAACGAAGTAAACGCGCGCTCTGATTGAGGAATTTTCGGCTCGCTGAAGAGCACTGAAACGGACGGTGACGGGAACGGCGGCGCTGCGGGTGTTCATTGAGGAATTTTCGGCTCGCTGAAGAGCACTGAAACATACTTTCGTTGAGTTACATATGCGCTACTCTTCGATTGAGGAATTTTCGGCTCGCTGAAGAGCACTGAAACATAATGACCAGTGGGAGTCCTGGTTTTGGAGTGTTGAATTGAGGAATTTTCGGCTCGCTGAAGAGCACTGAAACGGTAGTAGCGCTTGCGCGTGCTCATTTCGATGTCGATTGAGGAATTTTCGGCTCGCTGAAGAGCACTGAAACGCGCTACTCGTTTCCCTCATCTCCGATTGCGTCGAAAAATTGAGGAATTTTCGGCTCGCTGAAGAGCACTGAAACTTTGGCGACCAGCATTACGCCGTCGGTTGCCGCCATCAATTGAGGAATTTTCGGCTCGCTGAAGAGCACTGAAACCACGCATCGAGCGCGTCGGCGTGTACACCCCGCCCATTGAGGAATTTTCGGCTCGCTGAAGAGCACTGAAACTAAATCGGCATACAGGCTACGTATTTACAACAAAATTGAGGAATTTTCGGCTCGCTGAAGAGCACTGAAACAAAAAGCGTTATAAATCTATGAGAATAACGCAAGTATTGAGGAATTTTCGGCTCGCTGAAGAGCACTGAAACATCTTTTTGGGATGGTGATAAAGTTGCTTCTGGAAAAAATTGAGGAATTTTCGGCTCGCTGAAGAGCACTGAAACATTCTATTGAGTTTTGGGAGTTTGATTCGTCTGATGATTGAGGAATTTTCGGCTCGCTGAAGAGCACTGAAACATCGGTAGATGGCAACTTTGGTATGATGGCAGGGAGATTGAGGAATTTTCGGCTCGCTGAAGAGCACTGAAACTCAAACTCTGTGTAACTTCGTGAAACATTATAGCACGGATTGAGGAATTTTCGGCTCGCTGAAGAGCACTGAAACTCATCATTTTCTCTTTCAAATAAGCGCGGCTCAACATTGAGGAATTTTCGGCTCGCTGAAGAGCACTGAAACCGCGCCGGTTGTCAAGCGGGAAATTCGCCGGATTTTCGCTGAAATTGAGGAATTTTCGGCTCGCTGAAGAGCACTGAAACCTTGACAACCTCGCATCGACGCGGTATGATGTCAGAATTGAGGAATTTTCGGCTCGCTGAAGAGCACTGAAACGCCTTGGTCGTTCCGGAATACGCTGATTGTATCCCGATTGAGGAATTTTCGGCTCGCTGAAGAGCACTGAAACGAGTGGGCGCGGTTCGTCTGGCGGCGCAGCGGCATCGGATTGAGGAATTTTCGGCTCGCTGAAGAGCACTGAAACCTGCCAGCGCCTCCAGCACCCGCGCGGCTTTCGGCGAATTGAGGAATTTTCGGCTCGCTGAAGAGCACTGAAACCCGACGCTCATCGTTGATCCGGCGTTCCAGTTCCATTGAGGAATTTTCGGCTCGCTGAAGAGCACTGAAACCTTCGTCAATTGAGGTGTACTCGAAAATCTTTGCGAATTGAGGAATTTTCGGCTCGCTGAAGAGCACTGAAACTCCCGAAGCTGCCGGACGCTGTACCAGGTTCTTGCGTCATTGAGGAATTTTCGGCTCGCTGAAGAGCACTGAAACTTCTTGGTTCACTAATCGCGTTTGACGAACGGTGTATTGAGGAATTTTCGGCTCGCTGAAGAGCACTGAAACCGACGTACTCTAAGTACACCTCGTTCGCGAGCGCTGATTGAGGAATTTTCGGCTCGCTGAAGAGCACTGAAACTAAAGATTGAATGGCAGTGAAATAAACGACGTTGGGTATTGAGGAATTTTCGGCTCGCTGAAGAGCACTGAAACAGACAAACAGTTCAACCGTGATTTGTGATTCGTTCCGAATTGAGGAATTTTCGGCTCGCTGAAGAGCACTGAAACATATGCTCGAACTGCTATAGTCATGCTAACCATAATTGAGGAATTTTCGGCTCGCTGAAGAGCACTGAAACGGCGGCGGCGGCAGTTGTGACGGTCGGAACAGCAGCATTGAGGAATTTTCGGCTCGCTGAAGAGCACTGAAACCGGGGAGGCGTTCGTTGGCGGATCGAGCGACTACGCATTGAGGAATTTTCGGCTCGCTGAAGAGCACTGAAACTTCGATCTCGACGCATACGATGCGCGGCAGTGCGAACATTGAGGAATTTTCGGCTCGCTGAAGAGCACTGAAACATCTGATCATCATCTGCGTTGCGTCTTTGGTCGTTGATTGAGGAATTTTCGGCTCGCTGAAGAGCACTGAAACCGCCGAACTCGTCCAGATGATAGAACCGGTCGTTGGATTGAGGAATTTTCGGCTCGCTGAAGAGCACTGAAACCAAACAACGTCAACCACTCCGCCCCCGTCGCCAGAACGATTGAGGAATTTTCGGCTCGCTGAAGAGCACTGAAACTCCTACTCCTCTCTCTCTCTCTCTTCAGCGGGGCGATTGAGGAATTTTCGGCTCGCTGAAGAGCACTGAAACTTGTTCACGAGTTGCGGAGCATCGAGTATGGCTCGATTGAGGAATTTTCGGCTCGCTGAAGAGCACTGAAACCTCCAGCGATTTCTGGAGTACGTCCTCTGCGGACGGCAGATTGAGGAATTTTCGGCTCGCTGAAGAGCACTGAAACACTTTCTGAACGTCGCCATCGACGTTCAAGCGGCGCATTGAGGAATTTTCGGCTCGCTGAAGAGCACTGAAACACGCGGGCGTTCGCGTGGCGAACGGAACGTTGATGGATTGAGGAATTTTCGGCTCGCTGAAGAGCACTGAAACTCGCGTCGGCAAGCCAGTCGCCGTTGTTGATGCACCAATTGAGGAATTTTCGGCTCGCTGAAGAGCACTGAAACTGACAGACGGGAACTTGTGTGCTAGGCTAACGACCGATTGAGGAATTTTCGGCTCGCTGAAGAGCACTGAAACTCGCTGCTGCGACATACGCATCCGCCGCGTGTGGGCGGATTGAGGAATTTTCGGCTCGCTGAAGAGCACTGAAACTGACGTGCTGGTAATTGTAGATGAAGCGGCGTTCGATTGAGGAATTTTCGGCTCGCTGAAGAGCACTGAAACGGACATTACTGGCATCACGTCGGGGTCTGGGAGTTTAATTGAGGAATTTTCGGCTCGCTGAAGAGCACTGAAACCCTTCAACGCCGCGCCGGGCGCTGTTTCCCACTTCAATTGAGGAATTTTCGGCTCGCTGAAGAGCACTGAAACCAACGATCTCGCCGAAGCGTGTGCAGCCCTCAACGTTTCATTGAGGAATTTTCGGCTCGCTGAAGAGCACTGAAACATCCGGAGTCTGGAATCTTTTTCTGCGACGCGCGCTTGATTGAGGAATTTTCGGCTCGCTGAAGAGCACTGAAACGCGGCGACGCGAGTATCCAACTCGACGATCCGGTGAATTGAGGAATTTTCGGCTCGCTGAAGAGCACTGAAACATATCATTATACGATCTGAACTTTCTCCTACAAAAGTTATTGAGGAATTTTCGGCTCGCTGAAGAGCACTGAAACTTCTAGTTGGAGCACATATATGATACGCGCTGATTACTATTGAGGAATTTTCGGCTCGCTGAAGAGCACTGAAACGGTGCACGAGTGCCGGCACCTGGCGCTTTTCAGGTACATTGAGGAATTTTCGGCTCGCTGAAGAGCACTGAAACGGCGCTTTTCAGGTACGGGTTGGCGATCATCAACGACCATTGAGGAATTTTCGGCTCGCTGAAGAGCACTGAAACCTTGCACCTGGCGCTTCGTGCCAAGCACCAAGCCGAACATTGAGGAATTTTCGGCTCGCTGAAGAGCACTGAAACGAAAAGTTACAAGTTGCACTGCGATCCAGCGCGCCATTGAGGAATTTTCGGCTCGCTGAAGAGCACTGAAACATAATTTGACGAACGTTTGTAGGATTAGGTCTTCCTCATTGAGGAATTTTCGGCTCGCTGAAGAGCACTGAAACCTGTTTGTACGGCGCAGCGTATCTCCTGCGCGACCCATTGAGGAATTTTCGGCTCGCTGAAGAGCACTGAAACAAAGTTCGTACCTCGGCAGTTTGCGCTTCATTTTTGGATTGAGGAATTTTCGGCTCGCTGAAGAGCACTGAAACTCCGAACAGCCGCAGCCCGCGTCGCAACTGGGCGACATTGAGGAATTTTCGGCTCGCTGAAGAGCACTGAAACCTGTCGTAGTCTGCGTCTTCCCAAACACCCAGTTCTATTGAGGAATTTTCGGCTCGCTGAAGAGCACTGAAACCTGCTCGATCATCGCTCGCAGCGGCGCCATGCCTCAATTGAGGAATTTTCGGCTCGCTGAAGAGCACTGAAACTGATACTGCGAGGTTTGCGATTGTCCACCAGTCGAAATTGAGGAATTTTCGGCTCGCTGAAGAGCACTGAAACCTCAGACGCTGGCAACGGTCTGGGTCAACGACATCAATTGAGGAATTTTCGGCTCGCTGAAGAGCACTGAAACTTGACGTTATAGGCTACAAATACAGCGATTTGGTGGTTGATTGAGGAATTTTCGGCTCGCTGAAGAGCACTGAAACGGGAGCGAAATTTGCGCTTCGATGTCATACGCAGCGATTGAGGAATTTTCGGCTCGCTGAAGAGCACTGAAACCTCATAAGCACCTCCTGAAATACTGATAGCGCCCCGATTGAGGAATTTTCGGCTCGCTGAAGAGCACTGAAACGGTGTGTACCCGTACGTGTTTCGTGGCGACGCTCTGGTTATTGAGGAATTTTCGGCTCGCTGAAGAGCACTGAAACTTCGGAAGCCGACGTCGGCTCTGGTCTTATCTCGAATTGAGGAATTTTCGGCTCGCTGAAGAGCACTGAAACGCATTAGACATGATATTGCGCACGCTAGCCAGACCAATTGAGGAATTTTCGGCTCGCTGAAGAGCACTGAAACATCTGTATCGCGTCCAGGCGCGCGGTGAGCGTGTCGTTATTGAGGAATTTTCGGCTCGCTGAAGAGCACTGAAACACAATGACAATGCCGATCTGCGCAGCGAGCGCCTGCATTGAGGAATTTTCGGCTCGCTGAAGAGCACTGAAACGTCCACTACCCAGCGCAGCTGCGGCACGGACGGCAATTGAGGAATTTTCGGCTCGCTGAAGAGCACTGAAACACAAATATTAGGCAGATCGTAGGTTTTCAAGTTTCTATTGAGGAATTTTCGGCTCGCTGAAGAGCACTGAAACATACTTTCGTACAGTATCACGAACCCAGACCGATTCATTGAGGAATTTTCGGCTCGCTGAAGAGCACTGAAACGTGGGCGCACCGGGGATCCGCTGCCGTATCAATGTAATTGAGGAATTTTCGGCTCGCTGAAGAGCACTGAAACTTGGAACTTTGTTTATTTATTCGACGAAATGCCAATTATTGAGGAATTTTCGGCTCGCTGAAGAGCACTGAAACAAAATACTGATAAGGCGTGTGTTTCTCGCAAGTGATGATTGAGGAATTTTCGGCTCGCTGAAGAGCACTGAAACTATTGGGAGCGGCGAATCGGTGATGTGCTTGCTGTCGTTCAATTGAGGAATTTTCGGCTCGCTGAAGAGCACTGAAACCCCGAATCCCGTGCAATTCCGGCGCATCCGCCAGCATTGAGGAATTTTCGGCTCGCTGAAGAGCACTGAAACAAGAAATTACATAGCCCAACGATGAAATGCGGGAACGCATTGAGGAATTTTCGGCTCGCTGAAGAGCACTGAAACGTCTATCACAACAGCGGGCGTGTGTAAATTACGCTCAATTGAGGAATTTTCGGCTCGCTGAAGAGCACTGAAACGTCGCTTGAACCAGATACCGATCTTCACGCTCTCCATTGAGGAATTTTCGGCTCGCTGAAGAGCACTGAAACATCCAAAAGTAGAGTTACATATGCGCTACTCTTCAATTGAGGAATTTTCGGCTCGCTGAAGAGCACTGAAACGCCAGATCATCGTACAGCAACAGCCAGCCGCGCACACGATTGAGGAATTTTCGGCTCGCTGAAGAGCACTGAAACAACAGTCGGCGCCGGCCGCCCGGAGCGTCGCAATCATTGAGGAATTTTCGGCTCGCTGAAGAGCACTGAAACGCGATCCGCGTGGGCCGCGAGCTGATCTGGATTGCGCGATTGAGGAATTTTCGGCTCGCTGAAGAGCACTGAAACCCGCCACGCGGCGACGGCGCGGGCGATGTAGTCGCGCGATTGAGGAATTTTCGGCTCGCTGAAGAGCACTGAAACATTGACCGGTTGCGGCCGGAGACGGGCGGCCCGGACCATTGAGGAATTTTCGGCTCGCTGAAGAGCACTGAAACGACACGCGCACGCCGACGCGCACGCGTACGCCGACCGATTGAGGAATTTTCGGCTCGCTGAAGAGCACTGAAACAGGCGATGCCGTCCATCCCCGTGCTGCGCTTTATAGTATTGAGGAATTTTCGGCTCGCTGAAGAGCACTGAAACCATTTTGCTGCGTACAACCAGATACTACGCTGCAACGATTGAGGAATTTTCGGCTCGCTGAAGAGCACTGAAACGGTTCGTGCGATGTGCGGTGATTGTACGGAGGATGAATTGAGGAATTTTCGGCTCGCTGAAGAGCACTGAAACTACACGTTCTGGCCGTACTGGTCCGCCGGTAATCTAATTGAGGAATTTTCGGCTCGCTGAAGAGCACTGAAACGTTGGCCGTTGTTAGTGGTAGGTGGTTAGTAACAGGATTGAGGAATTTTCGGCTCGCTGAAGAGCACTGAAACGACTGAATAGCCGATAATTGATAGACGATAGACGATATTTCAGCCATTTCGGCTCATTTTTGGCTGTTGAAGAGCATTGAAACCCGGCAGGTTGATCGGCTATCGCCTATCGCCTATCGGCTATCACCTATCACCTATCACCTATCACCTATCGC
>Ga0308403_1000271_pt1 | contig 21952 bp, 19 predicted proteins | sample HotsprSampleOSM3_FD_203470 | JGI IMG/M metagenome (GOLD analysis project Ga0308403, IMG submission 203470) | Hot spring phototrophic mat microbial communities from Octopus Spring, Yellowstone National Park, Wyoming, United States - 20060914_OS-M3 ... | reverse complement strand
GTGACCTTCTTGCCTGATTTGAAGATCAAGGTGAGCGTGATGTTCTCGCCTGCCTTCAGCTCGCGCTTCAGCTGCATCAGCATGATGTGCAAACCGCCCGGCTTCAGCTCGGTCACGCTGCCCAGCGGCAAGCTGATGCCTTCGGCGAGCGGCTTCATCATCGCCATGTTGTTCTCGACGACCGTCTCGTGCAGCTCGACCAAGCCTGCTACGTCCGTCTCAGCCGCGATCAACACGTCTGATTGGCTGCCCTTGTTCTCGATCTTCATGTAGGCTGCGCTGACGCCAAAGCCGCCCTGTCCCATCTGACCGTGACCACCATGACCATGACCGCCGTGACCATGGCTGCCTGCCATGCCCGTCGGACGCGCGAAGGCGCCCGTGATCACGATATCGCCTACGCGCGCCTCGCCTTTAGCAGCGCTCTTCATCGCCGCCATGCCGTGCGCAGGATTATCGTTCAGCAGCACCACCTCGAATGTGTTATCTGCCAACGAGCCGACCGCAGCAGCCGTATAGTAGCCGTTGTCATGCTCATCGAAGGTTAGCTTGATCGGCTCAGCAGTTACCGAATCTTCGATCTTGCCGCCGGCAGGCACGATCACTACTTCGAAGGTTGTGCCTTCCAGCGCGAGGTAATCGGTCACGCCTTTGAAGGCGAGATTCTCAACGACTTTCTTGCCGTTCAAGAACACATCCACAGCAGGCGAAGTTGGCGAGAGATGCGCCACGCGCAGATGCGCGCCGTGATCGTGAGCGACGGCGAAGCTCAACGGCAACAGGGCGAACGCCAAAGCGGCGACCCACAACAGGCTCAACAGATGCTTACGCATTGTGTCTTTCCTCTCAGTCTTGACTTGATTTCGATAGAACTCATCAGGTTGAACAGCGACGAACAGAACCAAATTGCGATCAAGCGGCTGAGAGGCATCGCGGCGGCGGCGAGAGCGGCTCAAAGGCGAACGAGACGATATTTTCGTCCTCAAGAGCGATTGATAGCATGAACGGCGCGGTCTCAACGGCGAGCATCGGCTCAGGCATCACGAAGACGAGCAACACGCTGCTCTGAAGCACGCGCGCTGTGTGATGTTGAGCGTCGGCGCGCTGCTCTGAAGGCGCACTCGAATCGCCGCACATGAAGTCATCTGCCCAAGCAGGTGAGGATTCGGGCGCAGCAGCGTGGAAATATAGCAAGCCATGTCGCTGGCACATGGCAGGCGTCATGAGCGCCAACCATAGCGCTATCCAAGCTATGAAAGATAGGTAGCTTGCACGTCTGCCAAGCGTTTGACGACACATGCTTATTGAGACCCACTATTATGAGTATAGCGCAGATCGCCTGTGCTGCCAACTCTGGAATTGACAAGCCCTATGTGTTGCGCCACAATCTTGAAGGCGCCGATCAGTCGGCAGCACTACTTAGACAACTGTGATAGGGACAACCTGCCATGATCAACGATGTTTTGAAAGATGCTGAAGGGCGGATGAAAAGCGCCATTGTCGCCCTTGAGGACGATTTGAACGGCATCCGCACAGGACGCGCCAGCCCTGCGCTTGTGGAGAAGCTGCAAGTGGAATATTACGGCACGCCGACTCCGCTTTACCAAATGGCGAACATCAGCGTGCCTGAGGCGCTGCTGATCGTGATTAAGCCGTTCGATAAAAGCACTATCAAAGATATTGAAAAGGCGATCCGTGCCAGCGAGCTGGGCTTGAATCCGTCCAACGACGGCACGCTCATCCGCTTGCCGCTGCCGCCATTGACCACTGAACGCCGCAAAGAGCTGGTGAAGGTCGTCCAGCATCGCCTTGAAGAAGCGCGAGTCGCCGTGCGCAACGTGCGCCGTCACGCCATTGAAGAATTGCGCGAGTACGAGAAAGAGAGCCTGATCTCAGAAGATGAGTCGCGCAGCGGTCAAGAGAGCGTTCAAAAGCTGACCGACCGCTACATTGGGCAGATCGATGAGATCGGCAAGCGCAAGGAACAAGAGATCATGGCGGTCTGAGCGCCGTTGCGCGTATCTTTGCTCAAACGTACAGGATAGGTGATGTTGCTTTATGAGCGAGAGTCCTGCGCCATTGCCGGAGCGTATTCCTTACCACGTCGCGATCATCATGGATGGCAACGGACGTTGGGCAAAGGCGCGCGGCTTGCCGCGCCACGCAGGACATCGCGCAGGCGTGGAGAACTTGCGCCGCATTTTGCGCGCTTGCGCTGAGGTCGGCATTCGCGTGCTGACGGTCTACGCTTTCTCGACCGAGAACTGGGGCAGACCTGCCGATGAAGTGCGCGGCTTGCTGAACATCCTGCGCACAGTCATTGACCGCGAATTTGACACGCTCAACGCGAACGGCGTCCAGTTACGGCACATCGGCAACTTGGAAGGACTCTCGCCTGAGCTGCAACAAAAAGTGCGCGACGCCATCGAGAAGACGCGCAACAACGATCAGTTGATCCTCAATCTGGCTTTCAACTACGGCGGACGCGATGAGATCATCCGTGCCATGCGCCGCATCGTGCGCGACGGCATTCCGCCTGAGCAGATTGACGAGACGCTCTTCAATTTTTACCTCGATACAGCCGGCGTGCCTGATCCTGATCTGATCATCCGCACAGGCGGCGAGATGCGCATCAGCAATTTCCTCGTCTGGCAGAGCGTTTACGCTGAATATTACACGACGCCTAAGTTTTGGCCTGACTTCGATAAAGAGGAGCTGCTGCAAGCCATTCGCCACTACAATCAGCGTGAGCGGCGTTTTGGCTTGGTGGTGAATCCTTAAGCGCAACCATGCTCCGCACACGGCTTCTGAGCGCCGCTGTTTTCATCCCGATCGCTGTTGGGCTGATGTGGCTTGGCGGCGCGCTCTACACAGCGGCGCTGATGATCGCGCTCGCCGTGTGTGGCTGGGAATTCGCTCGGCTGCCGTTGCGCGCCGAGCTGCGCTTGAACGCTGTGCTGATCATCGGCGGCATTCTGGCGCTGATGAGCGTTCAGGCGTTTCAGCTGCACAGGCTGCTCATGCTGACTCTCAGTTTGATCCTGTTCAGCAACTTGCTGGTGATGATCGGGCGCTATGGCGCTGAAGAATATGCCGCGCTGCGCTTCGGGCTGAACGTGGCAGCTGCGCTCTACATCGGCGGGCTAGGGATGCACTTATTGGCGCTGCGCCAGCTTGAGCATGGCAACTACTGGCTGATCCTGACGGTCGTCAGTACGGGCATGGGCGACGTCGGCGCTTATTTCATCGGTAGCTGGTGTGGCAAGCACAAGTTAGCGCCGAGGCTCTCGCCAAATAAAACGTGGGAAGGCTACTTTGGCGGTCTCCTGTTCGCTGCGCTGACAGGCGTGTTGTTGGCGCTGCTCTTCGCGCCTGTGGTGCGCCTGCGCGACGGCGCGCTGATCGGCATTTTGGTCGGCGCGCTCTCGCCGCTCGGCGATCTGGCGATGTCCGCTTTCAAGCGCAGCGCAGCCGTCAAGGATTTCAGCGGTATTGTGCCAGGACACGGCGGCGCGCTCGACCGCTTTGATACGCTCCTGATCGGCGGCACGCTCGGCTACTATTGCGCTGCGTGGTTCATCATCGGCACGTTTTAGCTGAAAAATTGTGCAGTAAAGTTATAAGAAACAATGAAGCTCAGGTTAAGGCTCGGCAAGTAGCGGCGCTGACCATTGTTTTAGCCTGCGTTGGATGCTATGATGTGAAGCATTGACGCCTGAATGAGCAGAGCCTGAGCTATGCCGCCGCGCCCTGTCTTGGAACGTAGCTTAATTGATCTAACCGATAACGTGCTGCGGCTCGCCAGCATGGTAGATCAGGCATTGGCGCTGGCAATGCGCGCTCTGGTTGAGCGCAACGCCGCGCTCGCCGCGCAGGTCAGCGCGAACGACCAACAGCTCAACCGTCTGCGCTACGCCATCGAGGAAGAGTGCTACCGTCTTTTGGCGATGCAACATCCAAACGCCACTGATCTGCGCCATTTGGTCGGCACGGTCAGCGTCGCCACTAATCTTGAGCGGATCGGCGATCACGCGGCAGGCGTGGCGCGGCTTGCGCTGCGCATGATTGATGCGCCGCCGCCGCGTCCGCTGGTGGATATTCCGCAGATGGCGGTCATCGGTCGCGAGATGGTGCGCGGCGCTGTGCAGGCTTTCGTGACGCATAACGTGCCGTTAGCAGAGGCGATCATTCGGCGCGACGAAGAGATCGGTCAGCTTCAGAAGCGCACCTTCCGCGAGATGATCGACCTGATGACTGAGCTACCATATCTCGTCGAGCGCGCCACGTTCTTGCTGTGGATATCGCACAACTTGGAGCGCGTTGGCGACCGCGCTACCAACATCTGCGAGCGCGCCATTTACGTCGTGACGGGCGAGATACGCGAGCATTCTGAGTCCTAGATGCCGAGCTTTTGCAAGGCTGTGCGCGCCAACCTGTGATTCGGATTGATCTGCAGCGCTTTCTGGTATGCCTCGCGCTGCTTGAACGGATCGGTTTGCAGCAGACCGACCAAATACCACACATCGGCATCTTCAGGATACTGCTGCGCCAATTGTTTCACCAGAGCGGCTGCTTCGTGCCGCTTATTCTGCTGGACGAGCTGCGCAGCGCGTTTCACCTCTTCAAGAGGTGCGGTCGCGCCGAAGACTTCCTCAAGCACGCTGGACGGCGGCGCGCTGCGGCGCTCGGTCGGCATGGCGCTTGGCACGGCGGCAGCCTGCGCAAGAATGTGATCGCGCAAGGCGCGCGCGCGGCGCACCATTGTGAAGTAGTGCGCTGTGCCGCCAGTGCCTGTCACGACCAGCGTCTTGTAGCCGAGCAGGCGTCCGAGCAGGCTCTCGGCAATTTCGCACGCTTCAAACTTGCTCAGCGAGACTTCTGTGATGCGTCGTATCAGCCAGCCGCGCTTGCTGACGATGCGCAGCGTCGTCACGCTTATCTCATCGGTCAGCCAGCGGATGAAGCCGCCGAGCGTGTTCAGCGCGCCTGCTATGATAATGGCGATGCCGCCAAATGCCAGATAAGAGACTGTCTCGTTCGTCACGTTCGGCAGACGGCGCAGCTGCTCTGTCAGGATCGGCAGCACCGCCTGAAAAATGACCAGCAGCAGGCTCGTTGTCAGCAATGGCGCGATCCACAGCCACGAATGCGAGCCTGTCTTGTACACAACGCGCTCGCCTGCGATCAAGTTCCGCTCGATATAGCCCATGTCTTCACCTGCCCATGCCTTGCCTCAGCTAAAGCATAGCGCAAAACAGCGCAGCACGCTCAGCGCCGCTTGAGAAAACACTATAAAAATCGGATTTCACTGCTCCCACAGCCATGAAATCCATGTTAAAATGAGCGCATGAAAACAGGAGAAAAAGCTCTGGAAACGATAGAGATTGCTCGACTGATTGTTGACTTCATCGCGGATCGCAAGGGCGAAGATATCGTCCTGCTCGATCTGCGCAAGGTGAGCGTGATCACTGACTATTTTGTGATCGCCAGCGCCAGCAGCGACCGTCAGCTGAACGCTATCACGGATCATGTGCGCGATGAGCTGAAGCGAAATTATCAAACCGTGCCGTTGCACGTGGAAGGTCGCGGCGAGGATGGCTGGGTGCTGATGGATTATGGCGATGTGATCGTCCACCTGTTCTCGCCTGCAGCACGCGCCTACTACGACCTTGAAGGCTTGTGGCGCGAAGGCAACGTGCTGCTGCGAATGCAGTGAGCCTATTCAAAAATCCAGCGGTCAGTGTCGCGCTGCCATGCGACTAGCTCTTCAGGCTTGAACCAGAGCGCGATCTCAGCCGCGCCGTTCTCAGGGCTATCTGAGCCGTGAACGAGATTGCGTCCGATCTCTAGCGCAAAGTCGCCGCGAATGCTGCCGGCTGCCGCTTCGCTCGGTCGCGTGGCGCCAATGGTGTTACGCGCGTTCAGCACGGCGTTCGTGCCTTCCAGTGCCATCACCACGACAGGACTCGCCGTGATGTATTCGACCAAGCCGTTGAAGAACGGCTTCTCGCGATGAATGGCGTAGTGCTGCTCTGCCAGTTCACGGCTGACCTGCATGAATTTCATGCCTACGATGCGCAGTCCGCGCTGCTCGAAGCGGCGGATGATCTCGCCGACCAAGCCGCGCTGCACGCCGTCAGGTTTGATGATGATCAAAGTGCGTTCCACAGAGATGTCGTCCTTATCTGTTTCAGTGGCTTGTGAAAAAGACCGCGCTGATTATAGCGCGCTCAGCGTTGTGCGCCTAGCCTTGCTGAGCGGCGCGCCGCTGAGGTAAAACGTGCCACAACGTCCGCTAGGATGAGATGATGAAGATGCAGCGTGCGCGCCTTGCGCTTCTGTTCGGTCTGATTTGCTCGCTGAGCTTGCCGCAGCTGTTCAGCGCGGCACAAGCTGACCTAGATTGCGGCGTGGTCGAGCGCTTCGACTATCCAATTGACGGCATCAGCCTTGTACATGATGATTTCGGCATGTATCGGGCAGGCTTTGGCGGCTATCACAGCGGCGTGGATATGGCGTTCGAGCGGCTCGGCGAGCCTGTGCGCGCTGCAGCGCGCGGCAGAGTCACCTTCAGCGATCCTGAAGGCTGGGATACCGAAAAAGGCGTGGTGGTCATCGAACACACCATGCCTGATCGCAGCGTAGTCTTCTCGCTATACGGACACATGGAGTCGCGCGAGCCGTACGTCTTCCCGCGCGTCGGTCAGTGCGTGCTGCGCGGCGATATCATCGGCGTGATAGGCAATCCGCGCAACAGCGCGCCGCACTTGCACTACGAAATTCGGCGGATGCGCGCCAGCACAGGCGGACCGGGCTACTGGAACACCGATCCGCTTGAAGGCGGCTGGTTGCATCCGATTGAGTTCACTGAGCAATGGCGCTTGCGCTTGAGTCCAGCTTTCCGCGCCATCGTGACTGCGAGCAGCCTGCCCGCAGCGCCGCCGATCTGGATGGCTGACGGCAACGCCGTCTACGCCACGCGCTTTCAGCTGGAAGCGCGCAGGCTCGCTACGAACAGCACTGCGCACACTACGCCGCTCTGGACGTTGCGCGTGGAAGGTTTGCGTGGCATCGCGCTGCTGCCCGATGGACGTATTCTGAGCGCCACAGCGGACGGTCAGATGTTCATCGTTGAGAATGGACGTTTTGTCGGCGCTTGGCGCGCCGATCGCGTTTTACAAACTCCGCCGCTGCGCGTCGGCGACGTGATCGCCTTTCTCGACGCGCACAATCGCGCCGTCGCCTACACAGCTGACGGTCGCGCGCTTTGGCAGAGTGAGCCGCTCGGTCAGCGCGTAGAGCGTTACGCCGTGAGCGGCGCATTGCTGGCAGCCGCCGTTCAAGATGAGAATGGCTACGAGCTGCTCGTGCTGAACAGCGCAGGACAGTTGCTGTACGCTGCGCGCGCGCCGTCGCCGATCGCGCCGTCAGCTGTGCAAGGCGGCGGCTTCTTGATCGCGGTCGGCTCGCAGGTCAGCTTGTTGAGTCCTGATGCTGTGTTGACGCCATTGCTGGATACAGGCGTAGCGCTCGGCAGAGCGGCGCAAGTGGCAGCCGACGGTCTAGGCAACTTGTACGTCTATCCCGGCCATGGCAGTCAGGTGTATGCTTACGCGGCAGGCGGCGGCTTGCGCTGGACGATCCGCTTGCCTGCGCTGCCAACTCAGGCGCCGTTATTGGCAGTTGGCGATGGCTGCCTGCTTTACGTCCTGACTGCCGATGGCGCGCTGCTCGCCTATCGGACTGCGGATGGCACGTTGCGCGGTATGCTCTCGCTATATGCAGGCGGCAGGCAGCATCGTCCTGAGGCGCGCTTATTGAACGTCCTGCCTGATGAGCTGGTGCAGTTCTCGGCAGGCTATCTCTCAACAGCGCTGGTGGACGGCTTGCAATTGGCAGGGCTGACCGAGTGTGCCGCGCCGCAGTAGCTATTCCATCTTGACATTTGCGCAGGTGCGTGTAGAATGTCAGATCAAATGGCGACGTAGCTCAGCGGTAGAGCAGGGGACTCATAAGCCCTTGGTCGCAGGTTCGAATCCCGCCGTCGCCACAGCTGTCGTTCCTAAGAAAGCGTGTTGCGCCCGTGCTTTCCAATGCGCGCCACTAAGATTTTGTTAGTTCCATCCGCGGCGCGCACAACTTGGAAGTTAATTCGGAAACGATAGCCTATCTTGATGTGGCGACCGCAAAAAACATCCTCGCCCTCGAAAGAAACAGTGTAGTCACTGGCAAATCTGTTTCTCGCAGTCTCAGATTCATCTAAGGCGCAGTGCCTGCGTGTAGCGGCTCGATACTTCTCATCGTGGTCACCGCCGCCTGCCTCGTAAGCAGAAAGCCAGACTGTGACCAGCTTCTCAAGCAACTCCTTCAACTCTCTAGGCTCAATGTCTCGCGGCGCCTCAGAAGCCAGTCTTCGGGCTTTCTCGGAAATGACAATGTGCCGAGAATAATTCGCCTCAACCCACGCTACTGCCTCTAGAAAATTCCGAAATGAAGGCTCTGTTCGCTCAATTTGATCGTGCGTGATCACGCGGAAGGTATCTCGGATGTGCTCAGTGCGCTCTTCTGATGCTTCACCTGCTTGATGGACGAAAAAGGCTTCTACTTCCAGCGTTTCATCTACATCGCGAGAGCCGATAGAAATTTCGCTTAATGCGCTAATCGGCAGGATGCTATTCTTGCGAGCGAAAGCGACTTCGGCTAACGTCTCTTGAAACGCTTGTGCCAAGTTGCCGTCGAGCGGTTGAAGGCGCGCCACAATCTTCTCAGGTCGCACACCTAGCCTTTTGAACTGCCATTCTAGACTTTTCAGCGCTTCCTCAATCCGCTCGACCATTTCCCGATTTGCCCACAGACTCTCGAAAAATCTCCTACAGCTTGCCAGAAAATCTCGACTGTCTAGTGGAATGTTGTGAAATTCGAGTAAGTCTCTGAGGCGTACTTGGGATGGCTCAGGATAACCTGAAGATTGCGCCAGAGCCTCTGAACATTTCTCAGAGATGCTGAAAGTGATCCTATTTTCACAGCGCTCAAGCGCTTTTGACCAGCCGTGCAGCGTCTGCAAGTAACATTCCGCTTCTTCTCTGGTCAGCCGCCTTGGTTCAGGGAGATAAAGTAGAAATGGATCGATCAAGACGTATTGCATTGCCACACCTCACTCTGCAAGCGCTGTCTTGACCAGCTCGCGCGCCAGTTTCTCCGCTTCGGAGAGGAAATCTTTGGGCCAATTCTCAATGGCGCCGGTTTCCTTCATGCGCACTTCTTCGAACTTAGTGCCTTCCGCTGGGCTGCGCGAGGCGAAGTAAATTCTCACGTCTTGGCGCAGCCGTGGAATTTTCGCCACGAGGACGCGCAGCTGATTGACGATGTGATCGCTGTGCGTTTCGACGATACATTGCACGTTGCGGCGCGCCAATGAGTAGAAGAAGTAGGCGAGGTGCGATTGCAATTTAGGATGTAGATGCACTTCGGGCTGTTCCACGATGAACAGACCGCCTTCAGGCGTCAGCAAGCCTTGAACTAGGATTGGCAGAACTTGGCTTGTGCCAAAGCCAACCGAGGATAGATCGAGCGGTCGTGAGACGCCTTCTACAAAAACCTGCAGGAGCAGCCCTAACTTGTTGTAATCCACCAGCTCATAGCGTTGAATCAGTCCCATGTATTGCAGCCAATCCGCAACTGCCGCTTGAAGCGACGCCTGAATGTCTTCTTTGCGCGTCGGACTCCAGTACACAAGCTGCGCCTGACCATATTGCCTCAGCGCCTCAGCCAGATTCTGCCCGTTGATGCCGACTTCAGAGATTGGATCAGCCTCTGAGAGCCTGAACAGCGCCGTCGGTCCTGCACGGTTGGCGCTCAGATATCTGATGCGTGCAGTGAAAAGTTCTTGCGCCGTCTCTTCGAAAACTGTCAGCGCTCTCGGCTTGAAATCTCTGAAAGACAATTCAACAGACAATTCACCTGACTCGGTTTGGCGCTTTTGTGCTTCCTCGAATTCTCTCTCTAGCGCTACAGTGAATGTGTCGAGATCGCCTGCTGTGAGTTGTCTCGCCCATCTGACGTAGTTCTCGAATTTAGGCAATCGTTGCTGCCGAGAGAAAAGTCCTCCTGATCTGACTCTGCTCTCAAACTTGCGCAGCTTTAAGTCAGCAGCTAGGCGAGCAATTTGATCGGCGTACTTCTCAGGGATTTCTTTGTCGCTGGCTTCTTCTTCGTACGCAAACGGTTTCAAGAAGCGATTTTGCCATGCGTCCATCTCTGCCTTCTCGATGAACTGGCGAAAGGCTGACGGCAGAAACGCGCGCATCTTGAGCGGATCGTCCTCGTCAATTTTTCCTGCACCGAGAGCGGATCTCACCTTTTCCTCAAACTCAGGGTCAAGCTGAGGCAATTGCCCGTGTATGTATCTGATTCCGCTGTATTCATCTTGATCGAGCGGCGAGGTCGCGTAATAGCCTTCTCGCAGCCGAACGACGGGCGTGCTTTCAGTCCGCGCGCCATCTTGAGTCGTTTCAAACGCCATCTCGTACAGGACATCTTCCTGATCAGCTTTTCTGAGCGAAAATGTGATTCCAAGCGGCTCTCCAAGCTGACCGTTGTGCCAAACATCGCTTGGCGTGCCGAGCGCGATGAGCGGACCGTTGAAGACAAGCGGCTGCCGCTCGTCATCGCTGAGCAAGGTTTGCGCAATCAGCAAAATGGATTGGACGAGCGTGCTTTTCCCTGAGCTATTCGTGCCGCTCAAGATGTTCAGCTTGCCAAGCTCAAGAACTGTTGACTCTCGAATCGACTTGAAGTTGCGCAGCTGCAGCGAGCGAAGCATTTCAAACTCCTTCAAAATTTCTAGCTAACCTGAAATACATGCTAGCATCTTCGGTCGAGCTTCGCAATAGCGCTATCCAGCAAGTTGAACACTTTCACAGACAAAAAACTGCAACCTATCGCGTTGATAGATTGCAGCACTTCAGATACTCAGATGCATTGTAGAAGTTGCGTCACTGTCCGCTCAGTTCGCGCACATCCTGCGGACCGGCGCGCGCCACTAAGTGACATGCCACACACGCCGTGTTGCGCAGCGTCTCGTCCATGAAGAACTTATCGGCAGTCAGCGGCTGCGCCTTGTGCGCCTGATGACAATCTGAACAGAACAGCTGCACTGCTATCGTCTCAAGATCAGTTGGCAGCGCGCTGCCGCGCTCAGCGAGCGCCTGCTGCAAGCCTGCGCCGATGCTCAGCGCGCCGCCGCGCAAAAATGCCTCGCGCGCTTGCGGCAGGTAGGTGTGAAAATGATTGTTGATGCCGTCCAGCTTGAGCAACGTCTCGCTGTGGCACGCGGCGCAGGAAGCGTTCGCCAGCCAGCCTGTCTTGGTGCGCTGCTTCTCAATGGTCGGATCGTCCTGTCCGAGCAGGTAGATCACGGCGTCATAAGCGCCAAGCGCGACTGTAGTCACGCGATGTGGCAAGCTGCCATCGCCGCGATGACAGTCAATGCACTTGAACGGCGCTGAGCCGGCAGCTTGCGCAGCGTGATAGTGCAAGGTGGACAGATCGGGAATCGCTTCGGCAGGATGATCGAGCGCGTAATAGGCGCGATTGTAGTATGTGATCTCAGGCGCAGTGTGACAGCTGATGCAAAATGGATCGTGTTCTTCAAGCGCAGAAGCGACGACAAAACTCAAACTGCCCAGCGCAAAAAGCGCAAAGCCTAGCGCAAGCAACAAAACAAGCCCACGCCGTCGGCGCGGCATATTCGCCTCAGACATATTGTGTGTGCGCATGATCAAATAGCGCGTATGGCGCGCCGATGAATAGCGTCCGTGCCGTTTGGAAAAGCGCCGCCGAACAAGCCACGCGCTTCAGCGTGCTGCACAAAGCCTGTCTCGTCTGTGGCGCGCACGCCAAGCCGATACGCGCCGGGCGCAGGCAACGTCCAGGTTAGATGCCATTGCGTCCATGCCATCGCCGTATCGCCGCTCGGCACGAGCGTCGCAGGCATCCATTCGCCGTCGTCAATCTGCACCTCAACGCTGAGAATGCGGCGCGCGCCTGCCACTGCCACGCCTTGCAAGACAATTTGCGCGCCTGCTGTCACTTCAGCGCCTTCGCTCGGCGTGTGAATGATGGACTTGGTGCGCATCGCCGCCACATTCGACCAGCCGCGCGATTCCCAGTAGCCGATGAAATCATAGTCAATGAATTCGATGCGCGTCAGCCAGCGCGGCATCTTCTGTCCATACAGACCGGAAATGTGGACGCGCAACGGAAAGCCGTGCGGCACGGTCAGCGGCGCGTCGTTCATCTCATAGGCGAGCATGGTGTCAGGTTGCAGCATCCACGCTGTAGTGACCGCTGTGGTGTAGCCGTCAGCCGCCTCGAATTTGACGTGAGTCGCCTGCGCCTTAGGCTGCACGCGCGCCACAAGCTCGCTGAACAGCACGCCGCGCCACTTCAAGTTGCCGATCAGGTTGCCGCCGCTCGGATTGGAAATGCACTCCAAGACGCGCGTATCGGTCACAGACGGCATGGCGCGCAGCGCGTCGAGCGTGAACGACATCGGCGACTCGACCAAGCCGTCTACGCGCAGCGACCAAAACTGCGCGTCCACTTCAGGCGTGTTATTGTAGTCATACTGCGTGATGTAGAGATCGGCGACGTCCGTCAAGATCGGCTTATCGTAGGTGAGCGCGCCAAAAGTGACGTCTGGCGCGGCAGGCGGCAAGGTCAGCGCAGGCAACGGCGTGTGCGTCGGCGGACTAGCGCTCGAATCAGGCGCGTAAATCGTCGGGACGATTCGCTCAGCAGGACGGCAAGCAGCAGCCAGCGCTGAACCTGTGATGGCGACCAAAAATCCGCGCCGCGAAAAGCGTTTTGGCGGTTGCGCTTGAGACATACATACATCCTCAAAAAACTCAGCTTACGGCAAATCGCGCTTCAGCGTGTGCTTTCACGTCAGGCGTGGCGCCATTATAAACTATTCGGCGCGCAACGGCACAAAAAAGAGCGTCTGACCGTCTGGCAGCGCTAAGCGCGCGCCATTTTGATCGTACCAGCCAATGTACAGACGATACATGCCGCTCGGCAGCTCGATTGGCAACTTCAAATGGCGCGTCTCGGCGAAGCGCACACCGCGCTGCCAAAGTGAGGTCGGATAGCCGCTCGGTTGACCGTCAGCTTGCGCCACGATCTGATCGCGCTCATCCAACACGCCAAAGGCAAGCCGATAGTCTTCTCTAGGCGATGCGAGCGCTTCCCAGCTGAGCGTGACGGCAAGTTCTGCGCCGCTGCGCAACACGGCTGGATCGAGCGTATAGCCGACCAAGCGCAGTGCATCGCCAAAACGCACATCGGTCGTCTGCTCAGTGCGCGACGGCTGCCATGTGCCGTCCATCAGGACGGCGCCATCTACCACAAGGCTCTCGATTGGCGCGCCATCGGCGCGCTGCAGCGGCAGGACGCGCTCAGTGCGCGGCACGCGCCAGCCGAGCTGAAGGCGCACTTGCATCGGCGGCTCAGGCGGTAGGTCGGCGCGCATTGGTATGGTCAGCACAGCGCGATAGCGTGCGTCAGGATCGAGCGCAGCGGTCGGCGCCATGCCTAGGTAAGTATCCACGCCGCCGATTCGCTCGCCCGTGCGCGGATTGATCGCGACCGCGTAAAAGTGCGCGTTCTCAGCATGATTACCTGAGAAGTAAAGGCTGAGGCGCAATGGCTCGCCGCGCGCGATGCTCGGCTTGTGCAGCGCATAGGCGTGCAAGGTGAGCGTCTCAGCGCGCACCTCAAGCTGAATTGCCTCAGCTGGCACGCGCTCAACAACTTCCAAGCCCGCATAGGCGCGCGGCAAGTGAACATACGGCGCCAACAGCGCTGCCACTGCTATCGGCACGACCAACAGCGGCGCCATTCTACCGAGCAGCGCGCGCAAGCCGATCACCAGCAAGAGCGCGAAGACGCCCGCGATTGGAAAATACACGCGTCCTTGCCCTGAAGCTGCGCGCAGCATCACTACGAACATCACGGCGTTCAGGCTCAGGAAGCAAGCTGCTAGAAAAATCAGGCGCACTCGGTCTGCGCGCGCGCGTAAGAAGTGCCACGCAAGCGCTGTGATGCCTAGCAAGGTCAGCGCGTTCACGTAAGGATAGAGCCACTCTGCGCCGCGCACGTTCATGTAGCCCAAGATCATCCAGAACGAGACCCAGATGCCTTCAAACTCAGCCAATAGCAGAGGATTGTCGCCGCGTCCCCACAAACTGATCGGTGCGTTTGCTGCCAAAGGATCGCCGTACAGCATCAGGTTGCGCACAAACCACCAACTGCTCAGCAGCGCTGCCGCGCCGAACGCACTCAACGTCCAGCGCACGGCAAATTGCCAAGTCCACAAGCGCTGCCACAGACCGATCAGCGCTGTGAAAGCGACATAGCCGAACAGCGCGAAGCCGTTCTGCTTGCTCAAAATGCCCGCGCCTACGCTCACGCCGATGAGCAGCGCGTTCCGCAGGCTCTGATCGCCCGTCAGCGCGCGCCCGCACAGATAGATGCAGAGTGCGCTCATCAGCGTGACCAAATTGTCGTCGTTGATGCTGCTGCTGATGTGGATGAACGTCGGAATGCTGGCGACCAAGAACATCGCTGCCAAGCCGAGCGACGCGTTGAACAGGCGTTTGCCCGTTAGATAGGTCAGCCACAGCGTGCCGCACGCCAAGACGATGCTGTACAGGCGCAGCCGCCAAAAAGCGACGGCTGAGTCGCCGCCATAGCGCAAGCGATGCAGATGGACATTCTGATTGGCGTAGCCGACCACGCCGATAGAAGCGAACGGATTGTGCGCCATGTATTCAGCGAAATCGGCACGTTGCGTGTCCGCCACCAAAAGCGCGCCGATCAGGTAATACAACGGCGGATGCGAACGCTGTGTATCGCCGCGCGCGAAGACGGTCGCTCTATCTTCGACGACAGGCAGACCTTCCTGCAACAGATAGTGGACGTACAGGAAGTGCGGCACTTCATCAGGCGCTTCGCCTAGCGGCACAGCGCTTGCGTAGCTGAGCGCCAAAGCGCAAAACCATGCGACGATCAGCGCCGCCACGAAGTCAGGCGTGCGCAGAAAGCGCTTATAGACCGTAGACATTCGGACGGCGGTCATTCAGCACAGGCAAGCGCTGCTGCACTTCGCTGACCAGATCAGTGTTGATGCGCACCGTGATCAGCATTTCTTCGCCGCCTGCCTCTGCCACCAATTCGCCCCACGGATCGACGATCATCGAGTGTCCGCCGAAGCGCGTGCCGTTGTACTCGCCGATGCGATTGCAGCCGATCACGAACGCCTGATTCTCGATGGCGCGCGCCTGCAAAAGCGCTCGCCAATGCTCGATGCGCGCTTGAGGCCACTCGGCAGGCACGACGATCAGCTTGGCGCCGTCAATGAAGTAGCGTCGGAACAGCTCAGGGAAGCGCAGATCGTAGCAAATGGCACAGCCGAGCGTTCCCCAAGGCAAATCTACGCTCAGTAGCGCCTCGCCTGGCGAGAGATATTGCGGCTCGCCCATCGGCTCGAACAGATGCACTTTGCGATAGACGCCCAAGACGCCCGCCTGTGGCGAGAAGACCGCCATGCTGTTATAGACGCCGACGCCGCGCTTCTCCAGCATCGAGCCGAGGATGAACAGCTTTTGCGTGCGCGCCAGAGCCGCCACTTGCGCGAACAGTCCGCCTGCCAGCGGACTGGCGAATTCCTTCGCCTTTTCCAGCATATAGCCGTTATCCCACAGCTCAGGGAAGACGACCAGCTCGGCGCCGCGCCGCGCCGCCTCTTCCGTCAGCGCTTGCATGGTCGCCCAATTTTTGCGCGGATCGCCGTCTTTGATGTTCATCTGTGCTACGCATATGGTGAACGCAGGCATAGGAAGTCCTTTCTGTGTTGTCTAGAGTATCGCGCCTTGATTGTAGCAAAAGCGCCGTACGCAACAACCGTCGCCGCGCTCACTGAACGAGCAGCTTCTGCCAATCGCCTTGCACTTCCAGCCCTGCATTGCGCCCAACGCCGCTGAAGATCGGCGCGCCGCCGCGCAACGGCGTCAGGCAGACTTCCACGCGCGCGCGCAATGTCTCTTGCACGCGCTGATGCATCTCAGTGCGCGTTGGCTCGTGCAGCAAGCCGCCTTCAGCGCGCTGCGCCAGCATCTCTAGACGGTAACGTCTATCGCGCACGACCCATGTGACGTGATCGTCGCTCACAGTCAGCGCCTCAAGTTTGGCGCCTGTGTATGTAGCAAAACGGTAGAGCGTCCCTGCCTGCCACAGCCCGATGATGAAGCCGCCGAACGTGCGCCGTACGAATGGCACGGTAGCAATCGAAGCGGTCAGGCACGTGCGCGGCTGCTCAAAATGGTTGGTCTGCAGCCAAATCCAAGCTGATGGGAAAGATTTTCCCCAGTCTTTTTCGATGTAGCCGCGTCCGCCTTCGAATGGTATCGCCTTGCCGTCAATGGTCAGTGCGCCGTGAATGGTGTGATCGAAGCTGCACACGCCGTGATTGCACTCCAAGAATGGCAACCAGCCGAACCAGCCCATGATGCCAGGCGATGCAAGCGTGACCTGCCAGCCGCTGCCGCCTTCGAAGTGCAGCGCGCCTTGCAAGCTGATCGCGCCGCCCGTCAGTTGCAGGCGCATCTCAGTCAGCGAGAAGAAGTTCTTGCCAATGTGCAACGCAAACTGATCTGAGGCAGCCTGAAAGGCGTCCACAGGGAAGCGATAGTAATGCGAGCGCCCGTGCAGACCGTCTAGGACTTGGATGAAGGCGTGCGCTTTGTTCGGATCAGCGTTCAGGAAGATGCCGGGAATGACGGCGTAGCGATGCTGTTCGGTCGGATCGATCAGCTTGAAATACCAGCCTTCGAAGAACGGCGGCTTTTTGCCTGCACCGTGATAGCGCTCAGGATGCAGCGTCAGGTCGAGATAGCCCATAATAAAAAATTGCCTCAGCTCATCAGTAACATAGCTTAGGCGATTATAAGCGCAGGGCTATCGGCATGCCCAAGCTGCATTTTGAGCTTGAGCGATCAACCCTCTTCGCCGTCTTGCGCAGCGCGCTTAGCGCCTTCAAAGTTGATGTAGAGCCGCGCATTGGCGCTGCGGCTCAGCTCGCGCAGCGTCTCAAGCTCGCTCAGGCGCAACAGCGCAGGATGCTGTGCATAGATCGCCGCTGCCTGCGCGCGCTCGCGCAAGGCGCGAATTTCCGCCTCAGTGGCAATGCGCTGCACTTCAGCTTGCGCTTGTGCGGCAGCGCGCTGCGCCTCTGCCTGCGCTTCGGCTTCCAAGCGACGGCTGGCTGCCTTTGCCTGCGCTTCGATCTGCTGCACTTCTGCCTTTGTGCGCGCTTCCACAAGCTGCGCTTGGCTCATCCGCTCAGCGGCGAGGACGCGATTCATGATGTCCTGCAGGTTGCCGGGAAAGATGATGTCCTTCACATCGGCGCGGCGAATTTCCACGCCATATTCAGCGGCGGCGCCTTTCACATCGCGCAGGATGTCTTCGCTCAGCTGGTTGCGATTGGTCAGGATCGTCTCTAAGGTCATCGAGGCGAGCGAGCGACGCGCCGCCAGCTGCACATCGCTGTACAGCCGATCTTCATAGTTGGCGACCGCGTGCAAAGCAGCGCGCGGATCGACCACGCGGAACTGGACGATCACGCTCACGCGCAATGCCACTTTGTCCGCCGTCAGAATCTCTTGCCCTTTGAGCAGCAGGTCGCGCTCGCGCATGTCTACAACGACGATCTCTTTGTTGGGCAGCCGTCCGAACAGCCGTTCCATCAACCATGAGCGCTTGGCAGGCAGCTCGTAGCGCCCTGCTTCCAAGACGCGCACCAACACGCCATCTTCATAGAGCAAGCCGCGATGTGTATCTTTGATGATGACTTCTCGTTTGCGATTCGCCATCAGTCACGTACCTCTCGCGCATGAATAAAAAATGTGACATTCCGTAACGAGGTCAATGTGAGGGACGGACGCACTTGATCGGATTCGAACCGAATGCTGTTCCTGCAAGGCAGCCAGCACGTCAACCAGAAAGCAGCCCGCCTCTTACCTGTCGGAATGTCACGCTAAGCTCTAGCGTAGCACAACTCTTAACAATTGTCAAGAGCGATTTGCTGATCGGAGAATCTCAGAAGCTCGGACAAGCCGTTGCAACTTGTCCGAGCGTTGATCAATTCAATTGCGGCGGCACGAGCAGATAGTTGATCGCGATCTCAGAAGCGCCTTCAGCGGCGACGCGCAAGGGCAGCTCAAAGCGTATGAAGGCAGGGAAGCACAACGTCTCATTGACGGCTTCGCAGTAGAAAATAGCAGCATCAAGCGTGATGAGCGCTTCACCTTCGCTGAGCGTCACAGGCATCCTGACAGGCATCGGCGGTGTGATCAGACTCAAGTTGTTATCAGCGGCTGCCACGCGCGCCACAGGCGTGTTGTTGTAGAAGCGCAGCGTGAAAGGCGCTTGGTCGTTTTGCTTGTAGCCTTCAGGCAACGCGATGTTCAGCACAATTTGACTGTTGCCGCGCGCTGCTACCAGCGAAGGCAGGCGCACAATTGTGCCGAAGAAATCTTCAGGCGGCGTCTCATCGGCAGGTTCGGCAGGTGCAGTCATCGCCAAGCGCTCAGGATTGGGAAAGATGACCGTGCTGACCGTCTTGGTCGCTAAATCTATGACGCGAATCGCGTCGTTGTTAGTATCAGCGACGTAGAGCTTGCCATTCGCATAGCTGATGCCGCCCGGCTCCCAGAATTGCGGCGCCGCGCCATCGCGGAAGCCTGCGCCGTCGCCGAGCAGCGTCCGACTCTCGCGCCTGGCAGGATCGATCACCTTGATCTTATGATTGTAAGTGTCTGCGACGTACAGCTCGCCGTTCGCGCCGAGCGTCAAGCCGAGCGCGTGCTGCAGACGGACTGCGTCGCCAATTCCGTCCACATCGCCGAAATCGAACAGTCCTGTGCCAACAATCGTCTGGACGCGCTCAGCGCGCAGGTCAACCTTGCGAATGGCGCTCGACTCAGCATCGGCGAAGTACAGGACGCCTTCTGCGCCGACAATGCCGCTCGGCTGCGCCAATTCGCTCTCCAAAAGCGCGCCGTCCACAATGCCTTCGCGTCCGCTGCCGACAAATGGCGCGACCTGCCCTGTCGCAAGATCGAGCCGCCACAACTGGTGCGGACCTGCCATGGCGATGTAAACCACACCATCTTGGTAGTGGACGTCCCAAGGCGAGTTGAGCGCCGTCTCGAGCGCTGCGCCGCCGCGCAAGCGATTGCGCCAATCGCGATTCTGCTGACCAGTGCCTGCTATCGTCCTGACCGTGCCATTGCGCAGGTCAACGGCGCGCACAGCGTGATTGCCTGTATCTGCCACGTAGAGCGTCTCGCCGTCCGCGCTGAGCGACATGCCGTGTACCCAATTGAAAGCCGCCTCTGCAAACGCGCCGTCGCGCAGCCCTGCTGCGCCGCTGCCGATGACCTGCTGCACAGCGTACGTCTCTAGATCGGCTACGATCACGCGATTGTGGCTAGTATCAGCGATGAAGAGCCGTCCGCCGCGCGCATCCGCCAGCACCTTGCTCGGAAACGCCAACAGCGAAGGCGCGCGCCGCGCTTCTTCAGGCGTCAGGCGCAATGGCGTGCGGTCAATCATGCCTTTCGCGTCAAATTCAGCGATCATGCCTGCAATCACAGGCTGCATCGCTTCATAGACGCCTTCGCCGCTATAGTAGCCTAAAACTTTGCCCTGTGGATCAATCAGCATGAAGGTTGGCCACGCGCGCACGCCATACATCTGCCATATCACGAAATTTCGGTCGTTCACCACAGGATGCACGACGCCATAGCGCTTGACGATGTAGCGGATGTTTTCAGTCTCGCCTTCGTTGGCGAACTTGGCGCTATGCACGCCGATCACCACTAGCTCGTCGGGAAATTCTGCCTCAAGTCGCTTCAGATCAGGGATGACGTGAATGCAATTGATGCAGCCGTATGTCCAGAAGTCCAGCAGCACAACCTTGCCGCGCAATTGAGTCATGCTCAGCGGCTCAGGCACGTTCAGCCAATCCAGACCGACGGGAAAATCAGGCGCACGGACTTTGCCGGCGTAACTCTGCATCGGCGTGGCAGTCATCGTCGCTTCTCCTTGCGCTAAGCCGCTCTGCAATGGCACGAAAGTGCTTGCCAGCGATAGCAGCGCGCCTGCCGCCAGCAAGCTGATCAAGATCACACCAACACGACGCATGTTCGCCTCAGTTAACTTCACAGCGCACCAACATTTGAGTATGTTAGAGGAACTGCTCAGGCTTGGCAAGCGACGCTCACCGAAAGTTTAGATTTGGAAGATGCTTTTCATAGAAAAACGATGCGCCTTGCGTTTTTTACGCAAGGCGCGTTCTGAACGTTTTGCGAGGATTGCCGCTAGGTCGCTCAGCCCATGCTATCGGCGAAGACGACCTCGCGTTGCGGCGCTTCGCGTTCGAACTCAGCTAAGCTGATACGCGCCAAGATGAACAACGTCCCTATGAAGCCGATGCTCTGCAGCAAGAAGACACTGCCGTAGGCGACCGCCTTATCGCCGCCGACCAAGACCAGCGCCACATCGAAGATCACGCCGCCCAGCGCCACGCCCGAGCCGCGCGCCAACGTCGAGGCGACCGTCCACAAGGCAAGGTACAGTCCTGCGCCCCAGGCGCGCGTCATCGCCATCATCAAGCCGAGCGTGCCAACCGTCCACATGCCCAAGCCCAAGCCCATCGTCACCAAGCCAATGGTGACCAACGGACGGATTTGCAACATAGCGGAAAACGTGAACATGACGAAAGTCGCCACCAGCAAGATGACGCCCCAGCGCGAGAGCGTCATGTTATTGACGCGCTGTGGGAAGCGCCGCGCCGCGATCAGGCTCAACACGATGGCGAGCAAGGTCATGCTGCCCCAGTACGCCGAGAAACGATTGGTCGTCGAGAGCGGCATCCCAAAGACTTGCCCTGCAAATGGCTCCAACACCACGTCCTGCGTGTAGAACAAGCCGTTGGTCAGCGCGAGGAACAGGAAGAACAAGCGCGTCTGGCGGCTTGCCCAGACCTGCTTCATAGTCTGCCAGAACGACTCAGTCGGCTGCTCGGCGCTGCGCACGGCGTGACGCTTGATCGGCACTTCCTCGCCGATCAGCGAAAAGACCCACAAGCCCAGCATGACCGCCGGCGCGATCAGCATCAACGACAAGAAGCCGTCGCGCGAATACTCAGGCAACAGACGGCTGTACAGCACACCTGCCACCGCAAAGCCGAGGATCAAAAAGAACCAAATCACGCTGATCGCTCGCGTCCGCTGATGCGCAGGCGTCCGATCATGCACGAGCGAGAGAAATGTGGTGCTGCTGAAGGTTGAGCCAACGCTGAACATCACTAGCGCTGTCACCACGCCCAGCCAGCCTAAGACACTGCCTTGATTGGTCGTGACCGTGATGTTCATCTGGTCAAATGAAAAGTCGCGCGTCCAAGGATTGTAGCTGCCGGCAAGCTCAAGTGTCGCCACGCCGAGCAGCACATAGCTGAGCGCCATGACCAATCTGCCGCCCCAGACGTAAGGCAACCGCCGATAACCGCGCCAATTGGTCACATCTGAGCGCCGCCCGACCCAGATCGAGAGCGGCGCTAGAAAGTAGCGCAGCGCCAACAGCAGGGCGATCGGCGTCGCGGCGAAGCCCAGCTCCTTGATCATGATGCGATTCCAGACGCCTGAGGCGAGGATATCCGCCAGTGACGAGCCGATGTGGAATGTGCCGATCTTGATATTGCGCAGCACACTCAAGTTGCGCGCAGCGCTTTCAGCGCGCTCTTGCGGCACTGCCGCCATACCAAGTCCAGCGGAACGACTGTCAAGTTCTGCTTGCATTGCGCGAATCCTATAAAATCTACCAAAAC